>Ga0214921_10008690_pt1 | contig 13077 bp, 10 predicted proteins | sample LL1505_MetaG_FD_177992 | JGI IMG/M metagenome (GOLD analysis project Ga0214921, IMG submission 177992) | Freshwater microbial communities from Lake Lanier, Atlanta, Georgia, United States - LL-1505 | ecosystem: Environmental > Aquatic > Freshwater > Lake | place: USA: Georgia | collected... | reverse complement strand
GTAAAATATAAAGTTAAGAATATATTTACAGCGGATCAACTCAATAAAGAATTGAAAATGTGTATTGCCAAAATAGATAAAATGCCAATGGGTTCGCTAGAGCTGCAAATAAGGCAAACACACAAGCAAACACGCAAGCAAACACAACTAAATACAAAGCAAAGCCTACGGACCCAAAAAGGTGGTAATAGGGGAACACGTGCAAAATTACTAAACAAATGTGGATTGTCGGATATTCCCGAGACCAGCCATTGTTTTTCGGATAATACGCATCATACTTGTTGTATGCTAGGTTCTAGAGCAAGGGAATATGCAGATGCAAGTGGTAATCCAATTGGTTCATTAAGTTCCAAGGTTCAAACAATTAAGAATCCTGCTAGAGCAATAAAATATTCTAAAAAAAATAAAAAAGTATTAACGCCATGGTGCACTTGCACAGGTTCGAAAGTATGTACGTTTTACACAGATAAATTTGGAAAAGAAGATGGAACACATATTAAGTTCATTGGCACTTTATCTAGCACTAGCAGTGATTCTCAAGATGAGGAGAAAGCAATAAATAAGCTAGAATTAAACCGGCATAGCACACCGGGAATTACATTATAAATTGACTTTGATAATTTATAAGATGAACTATATCACATTCATAAATCTAGATAGGATTGGTGAACTGGGTAATTCCCCTTCAAACCGTAATCTAACTACTTCCGCCCAGATAAGTAGACCAAAACCTACTTTTGCAATTACATCTAGAATATTATAACTCATATTTTTAGTTGTATTTGGTAAAAAATAAACTATTCCATATAGAGACCAAACTATTATGAAAATTGTAAATATCCATTTATTTTTTAATACATCTCCATACCATTGCCAGATATACCAAAATAGCGCAATAAATGGAATAAATCCTAGAATGCATGCTAGCGTGTGATTAATTCTACCGGTTTCCCCTAGAAAACCGAATACAAGCATAATAAAATTTAACAGAACTATAACACCTAGTCGGTCGTATTGGAATTCAACTTGGGCTGGTTTATTTTCATTGCTAGAGCTGGATTTTACATCATCTGATATATTATTATTCCCACTATTACTATTATTCTTAAGGTATTGTAAATATAGAGTGAATGAAATAAGTAATAACGGTGTAGTAGCAAGCCAATCTAGATATCGAAAATGTGTTAGACCACTATAATTGGGTGGATTTATAAAGCCCAGTAAATTATTATATGCAACACTAGCAATTATATTGACAGTAGTTTCAATAGCTAGAATATATTTCAATACTTGGTAATTTGCGGGAAAATAACTAAATACTTCAAATGCAGTAAGGGCACTTGAACCTGCTAGAAATATATATGCAAAATAAAAAGAGACCTCAAATAAAGAAAACATTCCTATCTACAAATAAATAATCTATTTTTTATAATAAATATTTATAATTTATTTATTGCTAGCCAAAATTTTACATAATTTATTAGCTATTAGCTATGGTATTACAAATAGCACGATTAGAAGGAAATGCTTGTAGTAAAAAAATAGTGTGTTTCTAGCATAACTAAATTTTACAATGTAATACATTACAATATTAAATCTTTTCCACCTTAACAAAATCAATTTTCTGATTGGTCTTAAGTAGTTCTTCGCGACCAAATTTTTTATAATTAAATGTACACTCATGGGTTTCTGGCATTCTATGTTTGGCACAGTATTCTTTCTGGCAGCGGCATATAAAAGGCATAATGCCTAGTTTCTTAGTGCAGCCGTCAATATTACATCTACCGATACTCGACTTTTTCTCACAAATAATTGTGCCTAACTTGGATTCATGATTAAGTATTTCAGCCATTTGTTTTGTAATAAATACTAAACACAAAGACCAAACACTATTTCGAAATAATTCATTCTAACATCACAAAAGAAATCAATTTTATAAAGGAAAACACAAAAATATCTGAAAGAATGACAAAAATAAAGTAAAAATATTTATATTTCAGAATCATTATATCTAGGTGGTGGAATACTAGAATCGTGCTGATAATCCGGTACAATATCATTTCCCGTATTATTAGCTGGATATACTTGTATAATTACTGACATCGGTGTCATATCAGGAATTGGTCTATCTGGACGAGTTGCTATAGGTCTTAATCTTTCTTCTGGTGATTGTAAAGATTTATGATCTATACTAGAATTATTTATAGCAAATAATTGGCTGCGTTGTTCTTGATAGGATAATTCATTTAGATTAGTTTGTGATTCTAATATATCTTCTGTCTTATCTAAAATAACAATATTTTGGGTATTTTGGTTAGTTTGGGTATTTTGGTTAGTTTGGTTAGGTTGGTTAGGTTGGTTAGGTTGGTTAGGTTGGTTAGGTTGGTTATTATAAGTTTTTTTATATTTGATCACAAGATAACCTATTGTAAATAATAAAAGCAGAACTCCAATTGCACCACCAAAAATAGTCCCTAAAAATATACCTAAATTACAACCATATGCTTGTGAACCTGGTGGATTAATCATACAATCACACCAATCATTTTTTGTCGCATAATTATTATTGCAATAACGTATTACAAACGAACAACTAGGATATGATAATGTTGCATTACCACAATCAAACTGCGGCATTTTCCAATATATTTTAATTATGTAAACATTTAATTAAAAATAAATGAATGTTTTAAGTCAATTTTTCAATAGCAAAATAAAATACAAAAAATATAACAAAAAACAATAACAAAAATGTAATAAACTGGTTAAGGGATATTCTAGAAGGTGGTCATTAACTCTTCAATTAAATTGGTATAGTGAATAGCATCTGCATTTTTTATGTAAATATTTTGTAAGTTGCTTCCTGGTAAAAGTTGTCTTTTGCTAAGGATGGAGTACCATCGGGATGAAACAATTAAGGATTTAAGATTAGTTATGTTGGCCCCATCTTGTCCTCCAATAGCTGTTAGAAAGGTTTCTTTGTAATCTATATTTAATTGTAAGTATTCTAGGTTTGGAGGTAGTTGAATGTGTCCATTATAATTATTTTTTACATCTAATACTAGCATCTTTAGTAATGGTGGTAAATTCAGAATATTATGTTTGTAATAATGTAATAAAATAAGAACTTCTAAGCTAAGAGGAAGATAATCCAATGATTCATTAAAATTATTACTATTAATATAAAGGATACGCAATCTGGGAGGTAAATTTGCAAGAGAGCCATTAAATAATGGGAAGTTGATAAACAAGATTTCTAGGGTAGATGGTAATTGAATCACCAACTCTGCTAGACTGGCTTCATAAGCATCTTCTTCTATTCTTGTAGTTGTATTATACATTATTGTTTTAGTAGTGTCAATAATTAGGGTTCGTAGAGCGGTCATTTTTGTAATATACTTTATAGGTAAACTTACCCGATTATCGCTATATGCTAAGTAAGTAATCTTATCTAGCATATCGAGTTTATCTAAGTATTCTAAAAAATGCCAACTATGCATACTAAAAGCAGTCCATCTTTTGATAAGCGGTTCCAAGTTAGCATCTGCTAGTTTCTTGATTATAATATCTAAATCTACTCGCTTATATCTATTCTCACGTTCGTCTTCAGGATGCCATTGCCCTCCACGATTGAAACATAGAGTACCTTGCTTATTGAATGAGATTAAATGATGGTCGATACAATAGAAATCGCAAACTTCAGAAGTATTTATAATTAGTTTAATTGAATGCCGCCAATCCATAACTGTAAATGTGACAACGCAAAACTAAATGCAAGTCTAATACAAAATGAAAACACAACAAGTTGCAATGAATGCTATTATATCAATATAATAACAAATCAATTTTTATTATCTTTAATCATTTATTTCTGTTATTTAGGTTAAAAACAAAAGCGATTAATGGATTTAGCATTATGTTCTTTTCCAATTTGGCAAATCATCTAGTTATTAAATTATATATTACCATTGTAATGCAATGTAATGCAATGTAATGCAATGTAATGCAATGTAATGCAATGTAATGCAATGTAATATAAAAAAGAATATAATAAATCTCTTCTAGAATATATCTTATTTAGAATGGCTGCCAGAAACAAAAAAATAAAGCAACCTTCCGATTCAGATACCACACAAGTAAATCCAATGCCGAAAACCAATAAAGCTGGAGCAAAATCTACTCAATTATTCACACCATCGCTAGAACAACAAGCTATTATAAATGCAATCAAGAACGGAAAAAATGTTGCAGTTAATGCAGTTGCAGGTTCAGGAAAGACAACTACTATACTTGGCTTGGCGAGTCAATGTCCTGAACGAAAAATATTACAAATAACATATAATCGTGCGTTAAAGCTAGAAGTAGAAAAGAAAGCTACACAACATAAATTAAAAAACTTGAAAATACTTACATATCATGGTCTAGCTTGTTCTTTTTATGATTATACTGCTCGTACTGATGAACGAATTGCCGATATTCTTTCCAAAGCAGCACCATTAAATCCATTAAGTAAATCCCCAGATGCACTAACATTTGATATAGTGATAATTGATGAGGTACAGGATATGACTCCACTATATTTCGAATTAGTTCATAAATGGCTGCAAGATATTCAATGTCATGTAGTGCTAGGAATAATGGGAGACCATTTACAAGGTATTTATGGATTTAAGGGTGCAGATGAGCGGTTTTTAACTCTAGGTGAAAGTATATTCCAATCACACCAACCAATGACACGATTGACTTTGAATACGAGTTATAGATTAACACGCCCTATGGCGGCATTTGTTAATAATGTATTACTAGGAGGACAACAACGTATAAATGCAATTAAGGATGGTCCACAAGTATCTTGGGTACAATATCCAAAGGGTATGTCTAGTTTAGGTATTTCTCATCTTACTAAATATATATCTGAATTAATAATCGATAGGCTAAATACAACGGATCCAGAAAAAAAACTTGAGCCGGATGATATATTTATTCTAGCATCAAGTATTAAATCTCGGGGTGCAGAATCTGTTCGTGAATTAGAGAATGCACTAGTAAGTGCAGGTATACTTTGTTTTGTACCAATATCAGAAGAAGCCAAGCTAGATGAACGTATTATAAAGGGTAAAGTGGTATTTACCACGATGCATCAATCTAAGGGTCGAGAACGGAAATTAGTGATAGTCTATGGATTTGATTCATCGTATTATGATATTTTTAGGTGCCGTGATAATACTGCCACATCGAAGATATGTCCCAATTTGTTATATGTAGCGGCCACACGGGCTTCTCAAGAACTAATCTTGGTCGAACATCTAGATACGCATTATCCATTACCATTTCTGAATTTAACACATACTCAAATGGCTGCAACTTCATATATTCTGATAAAACGACATTTTAATTTAGACAATAGTAAAAAGCTAGATAAAATTCTGCCACTAGATGATAAATCTAGAGATAATGAATCAGGAATCAAAATACCATCAAAGAGTGTTTCAGACTTAACAAAATTTATAGATGAAAGAACTCTAGCAATTTTATCAACTATGATAAATCAGGTTTATACTATAGAAACATCATCATCACCTGATACTAGTGCGGAAATACCTAGTGATATAAAAACAGGCCCTCGCACATATGAACAAGTTGCGGATATAAATGGGCTTACTATACCAGCACTATTATTTTGCGAGTCATCTTCATCTATTACACCCGAATTATTACGAACTGATCGCAAAAATTACTTATGGAGATATCTAATGTATAAGTATTATCAGAAAACTAGTGATGCAAAACGAAATAGTTTTATTAGGTCATATATTAATAAGATAATGGTTAATGGTTTATCATCAAATGATATGTGGTTATTGCTAGGTAATATATTCATTAGTGCTAATGATGGATATAATTATAAACTAAAGCAAATTACCCAATATGATTGGCTTACTCCGAATATGATTACAATTTGTCATAAGAATATTAGAAATAATATATCACAAGAAACAGCATCTAGAGCAATATTTGAACTGGAGTTAGGTTGTGATTTTGATGGTATAAGTTCTTTTTACTTATTAGACCATCCAATATACGGAAAGATACAATTGCGTGGGCGAGTGGATTGTATTACGGATTATACAGTATGGGAGTTTAAGTGTATGGAATCTCTCAATTTAGAAAGTATGTTGCAATTAGCAATATATGGATGGATATGGAAACGTATGATTCTAGAACACAATGAAAATAAAGAAAGAATTGCACAATTAATAGATAATCAAGTTATCCAGACCAACGCACAAATTACACAAGTAGCACATAAAGTAGAGAATAGTATGGAGGGGTATGATGCGTATTTAGAGAAAGCACATAAAACAACACGAGATGATTTGCTTTATTTAAGAACATTTAAGTTGATGAATATAAGCACAGGTGAAGTACGAGTACTAGATACTAACAATAATTTAATCAATGATATAATGGAAACTATTCTAGCGGCTAAGTTAAGAATTAAAGAGCCACAAACTGATGAAGCATTTGTTAATGAATCGCATTCTAGAATAAAAAAATATATATCAACAGATTTTCATCGTGCGGAATCTGTATTTCAAGAACTCGATAGTGATGATAGTGTATCATTCGATGCATTCGATGCATTCGATGCATTTGATACGCAAGGAGAACCAGATATGCCTAATCATACAGAATCAGATTTAGAAAAACAATTAACACTAACAGAATTTGATTTTTAGATTTGACATATTTGACATATTTGATATAAAGAATCTAGCATAACCAAATTATAAAATATACAAAATTATTACATTAAAAATGCCATATGGTTTGATGCAACTAATCTCAATAGATAATAATCATCAAATGTCTGCTACTGCAGATAATCAAGCCACTGCAGCAGAAGCATTTGATATTGCTAATTATGAATTTAAAAATAATAAAGTTTGTTTACCTAGGGATCATGATATCCTTTAACCGGTTTTGAATTTTTAAAAAAATCCAAAACGGTTATGCGGATAGCGGTGAAAAACTAAAGTTTTCCACCTTTATTGCATCCCTAATTTATGGCGTTAAAACGCCAATAACCGTTTAAGGGATAGTTATGCCTAAATTTTTATTAATAAATTTACCATCACCAAAAATACTCGGACTCACTATGTGTGATTATTATATTGCCGATTTATTGGAAAAATGGTCGTTTAATCTAGAAGTTGGTGGAAGACATATTATATCTATCCCATTTTTAGTTATGAATGCTTTAGAATCTTATTCGATAACACCAAATAATAAGCCTAAATTAACAATACCATTTGAAAAAGTATTTTCATTTAGCAATGGTATTCCGTCGCTATGTTTAGGATGTAGTGAAGTTTATGTGAGATTAATAAAAAATCAACCAAATACCGATGATATTATCAGTGGTAAAATAATCTGCAGTGGTAAATATTTAGGCACAAATGAACGTCGTATAATGTTTGATAATCATGTTTCCAATAATAATAATACTACATATATTAAAGAAATCCATTCATTAAATCTAGACTCACAAACTACTAGCAAAGAATTTGATATAAATGGATTTGGGTTGTTGAATGGTATTATATTTCAGATAACAACACCAAACACCACGCTAGAAAATATTAGTAAAATAAATATATTATTAAATGGTCATTCTAGATTAGAATGGGATACAGATTTATTAAATTCAATGGCTCATCGCTTATCACCAAAGTCATTTTATATAAATCCAAATATGAATGGTGTGAGTTTGCTTTCACCAATAGATACTAATACATTGAATCTTTCTAGCTTTAAGAGTTTTCATATAAGTATTGAAACTGATCTAGAAACTGGATTTAATATATCCGCACACTTTATAGTTAACAACAAAATTACATTTATAAAGGGTATGATGGGTAAAGAAATACGTAAGAATTTCATTATTAATAATCAAGCTAATCAAGCTAATGTTATTTGGACATTTGCAAAATTTACACGCATATTTTTTTAGATAAAATTTATGTTCTTAGATACTAGAGGAACTGAATTTTTCAGAATATTTACAAAAAAAAATCAAAAATTGAATAATTTAAATTATTTATTAATAAATATAATTACAAAATGCCACGTATCTCAGTTGAAAAAGCAAAGTGTGAGCTTTGTGCACTCTTGCGCAAACAACAGCGAAAGCTACAGCAAAAACAACAGCCTTGCATGTCTTGCAGAAATCGCAAGGTAGCTATGAAACAAAGGCGAAAAACTGTTGAAAAGTTAACACCTTTTGCAATGGAGCCTAAGATTAAGACTAATACTATAGGTTTTGGAGTGGAACGCACGCAGCATTTGTATCCTAAAGAGACTACCAAAAAGGAATTGCAAAAACATATTAGTGATGCAGTTCCCGTGATTGCACCCGTGATTGCGCCTGCTTGTATCATTAAACCACCAATTGATAGCCAGACACAACTTGGTCTAGTTTTAAAGTTTCTTAGCGAAACAGGTGGATCGCGTATGCCAATGGACAAATTACCACAAAATGTCTAAGCAAACTAAACACAACTAAATAAAATATTTTATTATTTTTATTATTTTATTATTTTATTATTTTTATTATTTTATTAATATTTTATTAAAAATGAGATAAAAAATGAGATAAATAGGTAAGTAGGTGAGTAAATGAATTAGTCGTGTGTTGATAATTGATGTTATTGTTATAGTAAATTAAAGACTGTAATCATATTTTCGGTTTCCTGGTTAACATGACCCGCACCACTACGAACTGTTGCCAATATCTTTTCCAGACATTCACTAGAAACATAAATTTCCGCATTGCTACTCTTCCGGCCGCGGCCCGCTCGGCTCATCAATTGATAAAGCGTATTCAGACTATGTGCGTGTGCAAATTCGGGCGTGATAATAACACCACCAATAGGATAATCTGTTCCATAGCAGATGCTGGAATCAGTGACTAATGTTTCAACATTACGTTGACTAGTAAGTTCCAATGAAGTATTTAGATAATCCTCGTCTTCATCAGGTGAGGTATCAGGAGCAGCATAAAAGCAGACACCACTCAATAGCCCTAGTTTCACGTCTTCAGTAATATGGAATTCATCTAGCATATTAGCATCTAGAGTATTAGGAATTCGAAATTTAGAAGAATTCATAGTATCTAATGCGTGTTTTGAATATTTGTTAATGTGAGAACGTGTATTAATCTGGCAATCATCAGGATAAACCAAACTAGGTCGGGAATCTGCGTGTTCGCTCAGTTTCTTAGACAGTTCATCGGGATTTTTTATCTTCTTTTCCAATGCATCACGGCCGGCTTGCCAAGCATCTAGACGTTGCTCGTAATCTCCCTGTAATCTAGAAAGAGAAGTAATCTTCTTTTTAACATCATCTAGAAGACTAGAATACCCATCTTGCATTATTTTTCGAGGAGTGTCAGAAGCAATTAGATTAAGATATGGAAAACGCCACGCTTCTTTAGTACCCAATTTGCCAAAATCAATATCAGTTGGTGGAGGTGGGGGTGATTTTGGAGTAGCTTCTGATGATGAGTTGAAAGCAACTTCCTCTTCACCATTTTTAATTTTCTTATTAGAATCTACATCATCGACATCAGACCCATCAGAATCGGCATCAGAATCATCATCAGATTCATATTCAATAGGTTCGCTACTGCATATCTCCGCTATCTCAGAATCATCTAATTCTAACATAGCTTTCAAAATATCTAGACTGACAGTACGAATCTTATCTGGAAATAAATTATCCACATCATTGAAAACGCGCATTATCCGAGGTACCTTTGCTACAAATGCTTTGTTCTCATAACCAACCGCACACGCGCGTTCATAGAGGTCTTTAGTGCTGATTGGTGTATATAGTTTTCCAAGAAACGGATTATTATTGATATGGGTAATAGCACTTGCCAATTCTTCCCGGTTCTTGATACCTATATGCGGTGTGATAATACTGCCATCAAACTTTCGCAAATTGCAGCAACTATATATTTCGGCACTAGTATTATCAATGAACTCTGCATCTGGAAATCGCGCCCGATGATGTTCAATAAATACCTGTGCCTTTTCGGATTCATAAGGTAACGTAGCGCTGGAAAATATCGACCATTTAGGTGCTGCTTTCATTACCGCCATATTAACCTTTAACTGTGGTGAATCCGCAGATTCGGCGTACATAGTAGGCTCATCGTGTAATAGGATAAACCGTTGGCTAGCATTTGGTGCTTTTTGTAGAATCTTCAATGCTATATCTGTAGGGCAAATTATTACTAACCTATCCTTAATGGATTTGCAGGTATCACTGTTTGAAAATCGCATATTGACATCTACACAATCACGATCTTCCGCAATTTCTTTATTAGCTTTTAGTAGGACTTTTTTGGCAATATCAGGATTGGCGGGTATATTTCTTTTGGCACCAATGCCAAATGGATAACCGGAATGATAGAGAAGTTGACCCCAGCGTGTAATTACTGGAGTGACATCACATGTCGCGATTATTTGTAGTTCTCCAAATACGCTATGGAATTTCTTACGAAGCAATTCTACTGCAGCAGCCATATTGATAATACTGGATGTCTTACCAGAATTAGTCATAGTTCGATAGAACATCAAAAATCCTCGTTTTAAGGTTTCGGCAGTAAGTAATGTTTCACTTACCTTAATCTGATGTGGAAATCCAGTTCGTGCTTTCTTGGGAAGATATACATCTAGAGGACATCCTAGAATTAGTTCGCTTGCTTTAGTATATAGTGTAACACCATTATAATCATATGCCTTAATAAGTTGATTCTGCAAACTCTGTAAATCTGATATCATTGTGGGACTAAATTCCATACTGGAACGTGGATTTGCGACATTATAACCTACATATCCATCGCATAATTTATTAAGTCTTTGTAGAGATACAATAACACTGAGTGGAAAGATGAAATTCTCCATCGCAATGTAATTACTTTTATAGGATAACAAGTGCCAAGCCATATAGATGAAGCCAATTGCTCTCATCTCTAGAACATCAGATTTTAAAATTGCTTCTCCTGGCTGAATATATGTTTCATAGTTCAAAGAAGCTAGAATTTTATCTAACCGCTCAGTTAATTTGTCAATTGTAGCGCGTTGTAATATCAATTCAGTTTTAGTAGGTGGCACATCCTTTTTCTTTTGGCTTTTAGCTCTACTATCCGTCTTTTCAGGTTCTTGGCTTTTAGGTTCTTGGCTTTTAGGTTCATTTGAATTTGCTGTGGCCTTGCAAAGCTCACATCCAGGTAGTAAATTAATCTTCTTAGCATTAGGTGTTTTAAACTTAATCATTTTTTCACGCATTACTAGATATAAATTATCACCATAACATCCATATTTATCATCGGAATTAGTGGATACGTAGGATTTAGCGTTATATCCAAGACTAGTAGAATTAGTAGAATGTACGGTAGCTTTAAGGGCATCAATAATTTCCATATCAAACTCACTAGGACGTTGGGCAATAGATTCCCACATCTTGCGAATAGAATTGGAACTCTCAATCTTATGGGTTTTCCCACTGACTTTGAAATCTTGTTCTTCCATTGCAAATCAGATATTTGAGCTCTAGCGAAAAGAATAAAATATAAATGAATATTATAAAAATAATAAGTCAATTTTTTATGTGAAAAATTAGAATTTATCCTTTATTACCTAAATTATATTACCTAATTATCTTTCATACTAACTTCTTCTTTTTTACAAAGTGCTTCTAGTTGAGAATAATTTATATTTTGCCTATCACCAGTTTTATTTATATTTACTTCTCGATCCACATTCTGAATAGTGTTTTTAACTAGAATGATAATTTTAGAATGGACTGCTTCCATCATATGGCTAAAATGAGTTAAATGCTCATTGTTTAATAATTCATTTGGTATACCATCATAAAAAGAATCTTCTAATGAATTAAGTTCTTTTTTAATTGCATTCAATAATTTTAAGTTAGATGTTTTGTCCATTGGTCTAGAAATGTATATTATCCCTAGAAAATCATTTTATGATAATTACCAATAAATTACGCTTCATTATTATTATTTTCATCTCGGATTGATTTAGATTGGCTTTGAGATTGGCTGTGCGATTTACTTATTTTTGCCGCAGAATCTTCATTTATATCTATATCTTCGGCATCTCCATCATCATTAAAATCAGGAATTGCTGCAATAGATGGGTCATCAAACAAATCACTAAAACTATTTCTTAATTGATGTATTTTACTAGCGCTTAACCGTGTATTACGTTGGTCTTTGCTGTGTCGACCAATCACCTTTTTCTTTTCCTTAAGTATCTCGGCTATTTCATCGCAAATTTCATCCTTATGCTTATGTTCCGTATTAATACTAAATTGGTCGGCTGCAATTTGTTTTATCTTTTTAACAGAAAACCCACCCCTGTTAGGTGTTTCTTTGCAATTATTAATATCTCCAGGATAAATCATAGTATTTTTATATCCCTTTTCTCCAAGTTTATATTCCGGTTTTTCAATTTGCAATTTCTCTTTAACTTGTTCCGGCAAGATATCTTCATCTGCTTTAATACGATTTATGTTGTCCCTTATATGAGCACAAATTTGTGGCTTATTCATATCTTTTAGTTGTTCTTCAGCAATATTATAGTAATTGATTGCAAGTTCCTTCAAATCATTTAGACTATAACCACCTTTACTTTCACCATTTTCGCAATCTTCAATATTCTTTTGATAGGCTTTTATACGGTCTTCATCCGTAATCTCTTTCCCTCGTTTCTTAAATTCACGATATTTAGCATTAATAATACGACATAATTCGGGCTTTTGTAGTGGTTCACCAGTTGATTTTGTTAATTGTGTGTATGGTATTTTGAGATAATTCTTACCGAAATTATATAATTGCTGACGCTTATATCCACCTTTTGATGGTGTAATAGTACCACTACAATTATTTGGTATGTAGTTTTCAAGAGTTATTTCAAAGGTTTTTCCTCCATCTTCACCTTCACCATCATCGCCTTCCCCTTTGGCATTCACTTCGGCAATAGCATC
>Ga0214921_10008689_pt1 | contig 13080 bp, 14 predicted proteins | sample LL1505_MetaG_FD_177992 | JGI IMG/M metagenome (GOLD analysis project Ga0214921, IMG submission 177992) | Freshwater microbial communities from Lake Lanier, Atlanta, Georgia, United States - LL-1505 | ecosystem: Environmental > Aquatic > Freshwater > Lake | place: USA: Georgia | collected... | reverse complement strand
GGATAAAAAGAACCAGACCCATCCACAAACAGTCCAAATGCCACACACTCTCCGCATTCCTGCGCAATTCCTTATGGAAAACACAGCTGCATACCCTGTTGTGGAAATCAGCACGGTCTCCTCGCGCAACAAGGGCCTCTTCTTCGCACGCAAGGACGGACGCAATTACATTGCAGCTACGTCAAACAACCCAGCCACACTAACAGCTGATGATTATGTACTCGAGGAACACACCATGGGCACAACATTGTTTGACGCCTTCACTCGCGCCCTCGAGCTTCCAAACAACGGGATTGTGTTTGATCAACTCCAAGACGCACCTGATGGCTTCCAACTCCGCGTGCGCGTGCCCAATCCCTTCCCCTCATTCAATCCACATTCGGCTGTGTGCGCCTACGCGCAGACTCTGCACTTCCTTGAAGTGGGGATTGACACAGAAGCGGGAATAGGCCCAGATGTCAAGTGAATGAATTCCAATGCAAAATAGCAAGACAAACTAATCACGTGAATAACCAGGCCCCGTAACGTCGCTGTCGGAACGAGGTCCAGCTGGTCCTGGAGCAGGATGATTAAACAATGAAACTGATACTCTGAACTGTATGGACCCATCGTCCAATCTGTGCACTAAATAAACTATCCCATTAGATACGCGATTGATTCTACGTACAATCTTATGCGCGTGCCTAGGTTTCGGAGCAGCATAAACTTCATCAGAACGAAATACTGCAGACAAAAGGGCAACAATCTGATCTTCAAAGCCACCTTGGGCGTGTATGGTAAAGTCCCTGCTGAAATTGATCACAGTCCCATCAATAAGCCCCATGGGCATAATACCGCGTCTCATACCATAAATGGAACGAAAACAAAACAAAACATTATCAGCCCCTGGATTTGCCATCTTAGTTGCAGCATCGATATCTTGCGTCACAACTCCAACATCATCAACCTCATACGCGTTATAAAATCGATTCGAAAACGACATACCATCATTGCTCTGGTCAGGAAATGCAACGTGATGCAGGGTCCTACCACCACGTAAACTGGACTGCAAATACACTGCTGTGTTTGTGTTCTCGCCGCTGATTGTTTCAAGGGAAAATGATTCAAACCTGCTTCCAGGACTAACATTACGCAACGTAAAAGCAGTGTGTTCGTTTCCAGCATTGAACCATGCTGCCAGGTATGAGGTATTGGATAAGTAATGCACGTTGTTCTTAGAATCAATACGCGAACCCACTATCAGTGCAGATAATATCACACGCAGGCTCGTCTGGCGGTCAACAAAGATTGATGTCGCAACCGACGTGACATAATTAGAATTCGAACTCTCTACAGCATCCATAATAACAAACAACATATCTGCAAAATACGACGAATGCCTAAGATTAACAAACACTTGGTTCAAAAATGCCCGAACAGACTCAGGACCACCCAAGAACGGCAGTGCATATCCATCATCACCAATAAAGACAGTGCTGCCTTCAATCCGCACATTACTCTGCGCTAAACAGGCATCAAAACTCAACGCAGGGCCAGTCTGCTCAATCTCAACACCGAGCCCACCAGTAATACCCTTCAACTCCAAACCCACTCGCTCCAACTCCCTTTCCAACTCACATATCTTTCCGGCAACGGACATGTGCTGTTTCATATGACAATACTCGGACACCATGGTTTTATACTCTAAACACAACCACCAACGCTTCATTTCCTCAACCAACACACACACGTCAAACACAAGCACAGCACAGCCCATACTCCCCCCGAAGCCGTGCCAGCTCGGTTCGATTTGGCGAGCCACAAGCAGTCTGCCACGGACCGACCTCGCACAGCACGCGCTCGGCGAAGTTCATGCACTCGAGGGGTCTGTCGGGATACCTCGCCACAAAAAGACTCCACGACGCAACATCCTGCGAAAAGAACGCAGCAGCCGCCCGTCCGATGGGAGAAAGATTCGGCTCTCCGGGAGCGGTCGGACTCGCGTCAAAGTCACCCTGAATGAACCGCACACCAGCACGCACAAGCTCGAGGGCCACAGCAGGACCCATGGTTTGGAATTGTTCGTATGTGGGATACACCATACGGACCCAATAGATTGCTGCGAAAAGATACTCCTCCTGAAAGCTCAGAGACCCAGAGCGCTCGGTAGTGCCGAGGTTCACAATCACAGACCCATCCTGCAGCAAAAAGAGATTGCACGCCCCCGTGCCAACGCCAGTAACGGCCACGTCTGTGCGTTTCAGCAGGACCAGCCGTGCACTGAAGGACAGATCCCAGTCCAAGAACGCAAACTCGAACCCAGCCGCTTCGACAGAAGGACCCCAGGCGCGGTCCAACACACCATTCGACGCACGACGATTCGGCACAGCAAGCACCACCATTTTCTGCGACCGGTTCTCCATAGACGATCCACGCGCAACAGGGCCAAGCACAGCGTACCGCGCGTAAAAGCGAGCGCGCAACCGTCTGAGCGCGTCCAGATGCCTGCCTGGCATGACGTAGTCCGTTCCGGGCGTCGACAGACCCATCTGTCCCGCACCCACCACCACACGCTCGAATACGTATGCCGCAGATGCAGGCCAGTCTTTCAGAAACATGCACCTACCCAAGACCGTATTGAAGATTTGCAACGTAGCTGGGAAGTCGGGGGTTAGTTGGGTGTCAAGTATCAGACAAGTGAGACGCTCAGCGTCGTCGTCGCCCAGTCCAAACTTACGGGCCGCCAACCAAATCGAATACAGCTCGTCCAGCATCGCGTGTGCAAAGTTACGATGAGGGCCTCCAGAAAGCAGTAGAAAAGTGCCTTGCATCATGGTGGCATTGATATGCGATGGAAACGCACTTGAAACCACGGGGAAGAAAAAGGGATGCTGTGCGTGCGGTCGGATGCCAGACGCCACTGTATGTGACCGAAGCGAGAACTGCTCAGGACGACTCGAAACCGCGTGAAAAAGCCCATCGAAATAATATAACGACCTCCAGACACATGAGCGATTAATGAAATAGCCGTCACAACAATCACCCGCGTCGCAAATCACAGATGTGGTATGATACACAGACACGACAGCTGGAGGATCAGATGTACGGTACTCCCAGCACGCCAATGAAGATGGCACCAAACAAGGGGTCAGAGCAGTGGCATTGTGATCACGACGACCCGACTCCGCTTCAATCGGAATAATCTGTCGCTGGTTGTCCTTTTGCAGCAGGAATTTCCGACAATTCAGTAAGCATAGGATGCAGAGCTGGAAGACGATAAAGCACAGGCATTGTCTACGCATTCGGAGTATGAAACTATTTTTTTTTCACTTTTTTTACCCTCGATTCTTAAAGAACCAGATAGCAGAAGCTCACGAACCCGAACCACAAGTAAGCACACCCGCCCGCCTATCGCGGATCAGACCCACGAGGCGTTTGAAGCACACGCACACCCCCAAAGGATCCACACTGGAGAACAGCAGCGCGCCATTGTCGTGCACGTTCCACATGCAGACGGAGCGGTTTCCGGAGATCAGCTGAAAACGGATCCGAGCGTCTTCGTACATCATATCCCACGTATTGGTAGAGTACATGCAAAACGAGCACACTCTGTGAGGAGCCACCGCGCGAACACGAGTGGTAATCCAATGCAGCCCGATCTCAACAGAATACGCAGCAAAGGACGTGGCGTTCAGATTGAGCTCCGCTTCGAGCTCCTCGATGGAGACAACATCGGACATTGCGATCTGTGCTGTAGAGACAGCGTTGGTTTATATATGACCATACAGTGGTTTTCAAACCAATGCAAACAGTCAGACTTAAACACAGCCAATTTATTACCCACATGGCAACGGGATGCTCATCAGTTGAGCAGATCAAAATGAAAACATCAGTTGATCAAACGCTGAGTTGGTTTGTAACAACCCCAGTTTTTAGTATCCATTTTTACTCGAGGGAAAAAACACATCACGCACACGCTGAAAAGCAGTGCGAGGCGGCGTGGCGTCTGGGGCAGGAAGAGTGAATGGTAATTCAGATCCAGTTTTGGGTTGCTCATATAAGACTTGATAATCAAGCCATATGGTCTCATTGTCGCGACGTGTGATGACTAGGTGACTCATTCGCGCGTGAGTCCACAGTCTCTGGCGGCCCAGCATGTCCCCCGGCGAAGGTTGCGCGGGGATTGAATATTTCCCATTTGGATATTTTATGTTGATAATGTCCACTGTTCCATTCCGACTATCCCGTTTGTAATCAATATGTACATGCCCGCGATAAAACTTACCAACTCTGGAAAACTCATTTCCTATTCTAGCTTCCATATCTGCATCATACAGATCCGCAAGCACCTCAAGCCAAACTTTAACCCCCGTATAAACCTCAACTCCACCAACCCCCGCTCCAAGCACCCCATCCAACTTCCTCACCAGCAGCTGCGCAGCATCGCGCGCCGAAGGTGAGGCTGACATGTGTTTGGTGGTTTAAAACTGCTTTTATACACAGCAAGTGAATGTGAAAACAAACACAATACAAAACAAATAGAATAACCAATTACCCTCCTATGCTGCAGTCCACGACAAACAGAACACAGCCCAGTTAAGTAGATAATTCCTCTAATGCCTTTTCAACATATGAAGAAATAGCCCATTCTTTCAATGCAGCCAATTCATCATCTGTTAGCCCAGCCACGGTCTTTGCTGCCAGTATTATGTTGACAAACCCAGTATTCCTTCTCAAAATATCCTTTGAATAATTCACCATATCTGCTGCTTTTATTTTAGTTTGAGAACGTATCCAAATGTTTGCCATAGTACGGGCGTGCAAGACCATGCCCACATCAAGATCTGGCTTTTCAGGATCACATTTTTGCATGTAAAGCATGTATGCAGCAAGAGATTTGGCATCAGGGACTATCTTAGGCAATTCATCCAACCGCTTAACAACCAATTTGATACTTTCCCCTTCATGAATTTCACCAGTCAACTTTCCTTTGAGTCCATTAATTTCTTTCAGGGACATCTTAGTAGTATAGGAATATAGCGTCATAAACTCATCACACCCACCGGGTGAAAGATATATACCTTTTGGTTTACCTGGATCAACAGAACAGACCCCATCCGATAGATTCACCAAGTGCTTAGTAGATATGGATATCCCAGTCTCTTCTCTAAGTTCCTTCGCTGCTACACCCCCAAAATCCCCACTGCCATCTAACATTCCTGCAGGGATCTCTAACAGCTCTTGTCCAATAGGAACCCTTGCTTGCTTTGTTAACAATGTATATTTCTGTCCTGTTTCCTTGCATTCAATTACCACTATGATTCCCACACTCCCTCCTCTCATGAATACTATGCCAGGCAGGGAGAGTTTGCTGCCTTTTTGTTCTACACATGCATTGAATTTGAGGAATCCTACCTTAACAGGACCAAACATATCTACTCCTCTAATAGAAATACTTATCAATTTGAAAGTTTGAGAGGTTTTTGTAACCCAATCCTTGAATGCATTCATTTCCTTGACGTGTGGCCATAATCGTTCATCGTCAGTCGAAGAGAAACTTACAGGGATTTTTTGATTCCTGTAGTCGAGCATAGTGTATTGTCCTTGAGTACCAATTCCACCCATTTCCCCTGCATCCACCCCAAGAAACAGCAACTCCTGTGTACACCTATCCATATCAGATTGCAAGACCTGCAACCGATTATTCATCCAAACATCAAACCATCAGCTTTATATACCAGCTCCCCGTGTCCTCAAGCCTCATACTAGGTCAATACACAGCTATTTAGCCAGTATCTCAAGCAGCTGCGCAGCATCGCGCGCCGAAGGTTCGGCTGACATGCTGTTCAGGGTTTGGAAGTCGCTTCTATACATGGCAAATGGCTGTGAATCAACTCCCGAAACAACAGAACATCAGCACAGCTCTCAGTGTCTAGCCAAACGACCCCACCTACGAACCAAAACAATATATAAACCCAACCCTTATCTTTTCAGAGAAGCCCAATGCTAACCCTCCACTCGTTGTCTGGAACCACCGTCGAGCTCCCGTACGTTCCTGCCTATCAGGCATGGGAATACCTCAAGTACGTGATTGCCCCTGCGGCTGGTTTCCGGGTGGTAAACGACAACACAGTGGAAGAACGCGTGATGGGAAAGGGCGTGACGTTCAATTTCGAGAACCGTCTGAGGCCCATTGGAGACTTCCTGGCTGATGGCGACAAGCTGTACTACACGCTTCCGCTGGGTCCGTCGTTTGGGACTATCACTGGGAACGCCTCCGCGTCGGGTGGGGGCAACATGGGCTGTTCGATCTGCATGGAGGACACCTTCGACTATGCACTTGTGGACTGCCTGCATCGTGGGCATATCGAGTGCTTGAAGAACGTGAGGGATCTCAAGTGCCCTCTCTGCAGGACCCCATTCACTGGAAGGGACCTCCGTGTCCTCTTCCCTTTCACACTGCCAACGGATGTTCCGCGCGGCTATGTCGCTGTCAACTCCAACGGTGCTCGCACTGTGGGTGAGGCGGATTTGGATTTCGATGCCAATGCCATGTGGAACAATCTTTGGTAAGATGTGAGTCAAAATAAAAGCGTCAAACCATTATTATCCAATGTGTATTTTGCTGTTTTTGCAACGCTCATAAGACTGTGTCAATGCCTTTCGGTAAATAAATACATATACTCCCAACACACACGCATGGCATACGCATCCAACCCACACGTCTGTCAGCGCACAACAGAATCCAATGTCTCCTTCACCCGCGTCCTGACGCCCACATACCCTCGCCGTAGGTATCACCGCCGTAAGGGGACATTGAAAACAGTGGTGCACTGGGGACAGCGAAAGCTGCTGATGACAGAGATCGAGTTCCTGCTGCTAGCAGACCAACCACGTGCAGTCGTAGTGTACGCAGGGGCTGCCCCGGGGACTCATATTCAAGTCCTTTCTCAGATGTTTCCAGAACAGCGCTTTGTTCTAGTAGATCCTGGTGCATTTAAAATAGAGGTGTCAGACAGGGTAGAGATCATCAGAGATAAATTTTCGGATGATCTAGCGATCCAAATCAAACAAAGATACACCACAACTCTCTTCATTTCAGATATACGCACATGTGACTGGGCATTGGACAACGAGGCTCTCATGCAGCATTACATTCAACAAGACATGGCAGCTCAAGAGCGATGGCACAGGATCCTGAGACCAGTTAAGAGCCTGCTCAAATTCCGTCTACCCTATGCCGCAGGTAACACTGTATACCTAAATGGCGAGCTGCGTCTACCTGTATGGGGCCCTGTGACTACCACAGAGTGCAGATTGGTAGTTGACATAGACGCAGGTACAAGGACATACGACCATAAAGAACACGAAGAGCAAATGTTCTTCTTCAACACAACGGCCAGAGCCTCAGTATATGACCACAAAGTCAAGGGAGTGCCTGGTCTGGACCACTGCTACGACTGCACTGCAGAAGTGAGAATCCTCGGACAGTACATTGAACAGCAACAGGGTGTGGCGTCATCTGACAGAGCAATTGCCAATCTGTCTATTCAGATCACCAACGCCCTTTCATCTCGTCGAGATTTGACGACACCAAATCGGATTCAGACAGCAGGTCGAAGGATTGCAAATTAATCAATGCCAATACCCGTCTGACAAAAGAGCAATCTGCATGCATCCCCTACTTGTCAAACCAACCACCCCTAACAACCAGACCCACTCCCCACCACCCCAACCAACGCCCGCCACCGCTCCCCGTACTCCTCGTCATCTCCACTGGCCACCATGTCGAAGAACCGGTGCACGTCGTCGGCCGTCGCCGCGAAGAACTCCTTCCGCTTGTGCACGCGTACGTCGCGGAAGAATCGGTGCATTGCTTGTTCGTAGCGCCTGATGGCATCAAGTGTCAGGTTCAAATTAGCCAATCGCACCTGAAATCATTTCAAGGACTTGAGCCTTAAATTCATCTCTAGTTTCAACACCATGTGGCCCAATCTGTTTAATATCAGCGCTGTAAAAACGCCTTGACAAGTCCACTGCCCACGAACGAACGTCAGCTCGAACGAGAAACTCATGTATCCGAGCTTTCATTACAGTTCTATCCGAATTGAGCTGTGCCAATTCTGTCGCAGCCTTTTCGATATCATCGTCTAATTTGCGCACCATAGCTGATTGTTCAGTCTGTGCTGCCAAACCTGGAACACACTCATTCATGAACGCGCGTACATTGTCTTCAGTTTGCAGATACTTGGAAATAGAACCATGTGTTCCAAACACAGGAAACTCGCGACCTGACTCTGACCGTCGATCATAAAGGCGTAAGACAGCACGTATTATTGAGTTGTCAGTGATAGTACACTCAACTACTCTAACCATCTCAGAACTAAGTGACATAGGATGATAAGCCCATGTCCCAGCACAGATGAGTCCGTATCCACTAGCAGAACAAGCAGATTTCACCAAAGCGCTGATGCCATCAAGATCAATCATCTTAGAAACCTCTAACTCAACAACCTATATACCACCACCCACCCCACTCACCGCGCATCGGGCACCGCCGCGTGCCGCACCAGCTCGAACGGCTCCAGCACCCCCGCGGTCTGCAGCGCCTTGACTCGCGTCTCCGCGTCCTTGAACGTGAACCCCATCTTGAACAGGTGTGGCATCAGGGGGTTCACCGCCGCGTAGATCTCGCCGCTGCCGTCGAGCGAGGGCGTGCAGTTGAGTTGCTTCGAGGCCTTGCCCACCTTCCTCAGCACATCGCGCAGCGCCTTGTCCGTTCGGTATTTGGTCAGGATAGAGTGCGTGGACGGAGATGCTTTAGTCTCGACTTGTGGCGTGCATTGTTCATGTTCCTTGACAATAGGACCCCATGCAGTCACTCGTTTGATGAGCTGCGCACGAGTCATCTCCGCTGGCGGCGTGTCGTCCAAATACTTCCAAAGCATACCCTTGCGATTCGTCTTGAGATCACCCTGCTTCATCCACCACTCAATATTTGAAGGGGATGTATTGAGTTGGTGCACCATGAATCTGAAACCAGGATGCAGTTCAAGCGAGAATGTCGCTTCGTCCAGCTTTGAATTACAAGATACAGAATCGAACCCGAAGAGCCCAGACCCCGTTATCTGAAACAATGACTGCATCAAGGACATAATCTTCTCAACCCCTGTCCGCCTGAGCCTGTGGCATTTCGGTGTATGTACCAGAGTATACTTTGACTCCCTCCAAGAAACTGTGTAGCACTCATCAACCTTCAAGCCACACCCCGACAACACCTGGTATGTGATCGATTGACAATCTGCGCCATACGTAAAGAGCCAGATCTGTTTCTCTGCTCCAGGACCCTGAGGAGAAAATAATGCATTCACCACAGGATACACCCATCTCTCAAAAGATACATCATACCTTCTTCAGCACCTTTTCATGCCCTCCTTGTTGCATGGGTGTTTCCAGTATCAGTTTTTTTTTGTTTCCATTTTTTTTCTCCACGGTGGCAAAGCCCACGACAACCCGGTGTCCAAATATTAACACGACACCCGGTGTCCAAATAATAACACGACACCTGGTGTCCAAATATTAACACGACACCCGGTGTCCAAATATTAACACGACACCTAGTGCCCACATGACAACTAGACACTGTGTTTAGCCACACCCAAACCCACGATATGGACAATACCTACCCATTTCAGGCAACAACAGCACATACACCAAAAAGAAGAGGACAACATTTATTCAGTCTGCCTTGGGTGGAGCCGGCTAAGCTCTCTCTTCAGTTCTCCACATTCATTGATCTTGGAAATCAGCATGTCCATGAATTCCTTGCTGAGCTTCCGTTCCTCCCTGTATGCAGCCTCCGTGCTACTCAGCTTTGCGACCACACTTGCATGAGCCTTCTTAAGGGTCTCATATTCCTTGGCACGATGCATCAACTGAGCCTTGGTCATAATCTCAGGATCAGTCCCCTCAATGTGCTTCCACAGCAACCCCCTGCGATTTGTAAGCACCTCTCCTTCTCGCATCCACGACTCAAGTCTAGATATGTCCTTGTTCATAGCTTCCACGATGAGCCTGAACCCAGGATGATCAAACAAATTATCATCACTCGCCTGGGTGTTAGACGACACCATTTCGAAGCCAAAGATCTCCGTTCCAATGATCCCATGATTTTCGTGCAGGTCCTGCATTATCTTCACAACAGACGCCCGGCGAACACGATGTGACTTATCAAGACGAATCAGCGTGTACTTGCTCTCTCGCCATGCGGTCGTGTAGCATTCCTCGACCACCAAGCCACATGAATTCAACATAGACTCAGTAATAGAGCTGCAATTGGAACCATACGTCAGGAGCCACGTCTGCTTGGGGTTCTCTCGTTTCTGCAAATAAAAAGATAAGAATCAGCAGATACCATACAACAGAATACGATTGCAACACACCTTCTTGGCTGGAGGTGATTCTACTTGCTCCATCCTCGTCCAGTGTCCTTTTCGGTGTTTTTTTTATAGGCAGCAAAAAAAAAGACGGTGCCACGTCTCAGGTTTCTGATCCCCTCCCAAAAAAGACTGCAACAAAATGTTCGACATGTCCAACTACCCAGAGTCCATTGCCGAGACTGATAAGCTTCGCGAGGCGTACACAGACCTTCGGAGGTACACACTCCTGGCATATGGAACATCACAGACAAACCAGGTAAATCAAAATTCATTTTCACATGATCCATTCCATGACATGCCAGCACCAGCTGCAGCTAGACAAGCAGCGCCGAACCATCGAGGCGAAGGAGACTGAGATCGCCAACCACTTGCGCGAGTTCTCCTTGTACCGTGATCTGAAGGTGAGAATATCATGTGCTCTGACCGTGCGAAACCTCACTACCGCCTTCCACAGGACAATGAGATCAAGGACTTGAAGGAGAAAATTACCCGCCTCGAAGCTGCATCCCTCAACGCAGGGGACCAGCACATCGAAGCCCAGATCCAGGCGCTCGATTCCAAGATCAAAGAGCTGGAGTCCAAGACACAGGCGCTCGAAGCCGCCAAAACCGCTGCCGTCGCGGCCAAGACCAAGGAGCTCGAGGAGTTCAAGGCCAGGGCCGCTGCTGAGTTGGAGGCCAAGCTCGAAAAGCACGGCAAGGAAGTGGAGCAGAAAACCACTGATTTCTTCGCCGCGCGGGCGCGCATATTCCTGGACAAGGCGTACAACGAGCACATCACGGAAGTGGAGGCGCTGAAGAAGGAGCGCGACGAGGCCCAGACCAAGGCGAAGTCGCTGAAGCGCAAGCACGACGAGATGGAGAAGCGGGTGGACGAGCTCGAGGACGAGACCGACGACCTGTATAAGGAAGTGGACACGCTCAAGCTCTCCAAGTTCGACCACCGCGAGCTGGAGAAGAAGTACGAGCAGCTGCTCCGAGAGAACCGTCGTCTGAGTGCGGACTGCGAGACGGAGCACAGCGAGCGGATGTCGGTTATGGACGACCTCGACAAGGCCAAGGACAAGATCTTCGCGCTGGAGTGTCGCTGTGGGATTCACGTGCTTTAGAGTTCCTTTTCGGGTTGTGTGGTCTGGGTGGATTAAAATGTTGTATTTAATGTGGCTCGATCGCGCACGCGAAACAAGATAGCTGGGACATCTTGAACCCCAATGAAGATGGTAGCAGTGGATTTTGTGTCCAAGTACTCCTCAACCCCATTGGCCAGGGGGGAGTGCACACCCCGCATTCATTCATCATGCCATGTGGCCATCTACTCCTATACACAAATGTGCCTATACTAGCATTTGATGGCATCGAATGTATTCCATCGGAAGAAGCCGTGCATATATGCGCTGTTATAGGGTTTGTTATCACTGGAATCCTCACGGTCGCTGCACTATACGCAGGCAATGTTCCTGGGCATTGCAATATCCCCATTTTTCATATACATTCTGATAATTATGTTTGTGGCATTGATACTGCTGCTGGTACTGGTGCTCTTGGCTTGTGCCAATCATGCCATAAAAGAACGTAGAATAGAACACGAGAAGGCTGTGCCACACGGCCCTCCGTTTGAAGGCGTCAGAATAGAAAACCTGACCAATGGAATCACATTGACCAAACCACCTGCCTGACACATGCAATGCACCTGAAATCCCAAAGCCACGGCAACCATCACTCCTTCGCGGCCGCACGACGCATGAGCGTGTTGCGACGCTCGGTCATGAGCGCGAGCTCCTTAGCCAACGTGGCGTTCTCGCCCTTCAGCCGCGCGATCTCGTCGTCCTTGGTCTTGAGGTCGAAGCGCCACTCGGCGTAGCACAGCGTGAGCCGGTCGAACGACGCCTTGCGCTCCATCCAGTGCGCGTTTTCCTTGGCGAGGGTTTTGTTCTGGTTGGAGAGAGTTTTGTTGTGTTCTTCAAGCGCCTTGTTCTGGTCGGCGAGTGCCTTGTTCTCTTCCGCCAGCTGCATGTTCTGACCGACAAGGGTCTTGAGTTCGTCCGACTTCGTGTCTGTCTTCTCGCCTGTGGTCACAACCACATCTCCAGCCGACTGCTTGGAGTTCAAAATCCAAGACATACCATTCAACGACCATCCACCATTTGGCGCCGTATTCTCCACAGACGACTTACAAACCGTCTCCTTGACAACCACTGGCGCATCCGCTTTTGCATCGGCCTCCCGCTTCGCCTCCTTGCGCTGTGCAGGAAAATACTTTGCCTCCAGCTCCTTGAACTCGTCCTTCGTATCGCCCGACGCAGTCAGCACGCGCTGCACCCCAGCAAATTCCTCAGATGCCAGCAGCCGCCTGCACAGCTCCACGCCCCGAAATTTCACAGCAGCGGTCGTCGTCAGCTGCACGAGATATGGCGCGCTCTTCACATGCAGCTGCAGCCGGCGCACAGGAACGCCAGCCTCTTCCAACGCGGTCTCTTTCCACACATTTTCGTCTGACGCCGTCTCCAACACCACAATAAATCGGTGCACACGCGACGAGCGCGACTGTCCATCGTCTTTGTCGTTGTTCGCCATTTGGTTGAAATTTTTTTAAAGTTTTTTTTTCGCGCCCCAAATCTCCCCCCATCGGGTGCAGTGGATCCAGAATTTAGTGGGATATATCC
>Ga0214921_10008688_pt1 | contig 13081 bp, 11 predicted proteins | sample LL1505_MetaG_FD_177992 | JGI IMG/M metagenome (GOLD analysis project Ga0214921, IMG submission 177992) | Freshwater microbial communities from Lake Lanier, Atlanta, Georgia, United States - LL-1505 | ecosystem: Environmental > Aquatic > Freshwater > Lake | place: USA: Georgia | collected... | reverse complement strand
GCTCGGCAGAGGCCTTGGGTTGAATAGATTTCAATTTCATCTTCACTCCTTAGGTTGAAAGATGAACCAAAACCCTCCTTTAATCAAGTACCCCTATTTGTCTCACACACGCTGACGTCGGACAGCCTTTCGCACCAATAGAATTTCGTGATGCGAGGCATCACGCGGCGAGAGGCAGCTCCCACAGCTTGACAGTTCTGGTTGAAGGATTTTATCGCGCGGCGCACCCAAGCCTGGCGAGTTGATAGACAACCGCCGAACCATACCCCACGATTGACCGTGAACCAAGCCAGCTTTTGCATGCAAGTGAAAATTTTTTTCACGGGCAATCGATACACTTCATCCACTTAAAGGGATGCGCGTAAATCATGAAGAAATGTATCTGGATGGTCTGTTTTGGGTTCGGTTTAAGCAGTTTTGCCCTGGCGGCTGAAGAAAAAAACAAAGCGGTACAGCCCGCTAAGCCAAGTCTCACGGTTGTTTTGGTCAAGCCTCAACAAGCGTCTATGTTGGAGTCTGTCTTAGCCAACGGGTCTTTGGCCGCATGGCAAGAAGCCATTGTCGGCGCCGAGGCCAATGGTCTGAAGATCACCGAAGTCCGTGTCAATGTGGGCGATCGCGTCCAGCGTGGTGACGTGTTGGCCACTTTGCAACCCGACAGCCTACGCGCTGAATTGGCACAGGCAGAAGGCACTTTGGCAGAGGCTGCTGCCAGTGCGCAAGAGACCAAGGCCCAAGCCGAGCGCGCCCGCAGTTTGCAGCAACAAGGTTTTTACAGCAGCGCACAGTTGAGTCAGGCCTTGGCCTCTGACGCATCGGCTCAAGCGCGCGTCCAGTCAGCGCGCGCTTTGGTCCAACTGCAAAATGTGCGGCTTTCGCAAACCCAGGTCCGCGCGCCGGATGCGGGTGTGATTTCGGCTCGCCAAGCCACAGAGGGAAGCGTGGTGAGCGCTGGGACCGAATTGTTCCGCTTGATTCGTCAAGGCCGCATCGAATGGCGCGCCGAAGTCATGGCCGCTGACCTGGGACGTGTGAAAGTGGGCGCGCCAGTGCAAATCACCGCTGCCAGCGGGCAGCGTTTGCAGGGCAAAGTGCGAATGCTGGCACCCTCAGTTGATTCGCAAACCCGCAACGCGCTGGTGTATGTAGACCTGATTGGCCCCACCGGCAGTGCCCGCGCAGGTATGTACGCCAAGGGCGAGATCACCTTAGGCACTAGCCAAGCCATGACCGTGCCCCAAAGTGCGGTGGTGGTGCGCGATGGTTTCAGCTACGTGTACACGGTGGGTGTTGACAACAAGGCCAAGCAGGTCAAGGTGCAAACAGGCCGTCAAAGTGGTGAGCGTATCGAGGTTGTGCTGGGCCTACTGGCCGATGCCCGCGTAGTGACCGCTGGCGGAGCATTTCTGAACCATGGCGATACGGTGCGCGTGGTGGATGCAGCCCCAACCCCACTGACAGCCAAATAAGGGGGCGCTATGTTGAACGTCTCTTCTTGGTCGATTCGCAACCCGATTCCGGCGGTCATGCTCTTTGTGCTGCTGACGGTGGCGGGCTTCGTTGCTTTCGGCTCCATGAAAGTGCAAAACTTTCCCGATCTGGACGTGCCCACCATCACAGTCAATGCCAGCTTGCCGGGTGCCGCGCCTTCTCAGCTGGAAACCGACGTGGCCCGTAAGCTTGAAAACGCTTTGGCACCGCTGCAAGGCCTCAAGCACATCACCACCAAAGTGCAAGACGGCACGGTGTCGATCACCGCCGAGTTCCGCATGGAAAAGCCGGTGCAAGAAGCGGTTGACGATGTGCGTTCAGCCATTCAAGGCGTGCGTGCCGATTTGCCCGGTGACCTGCGTGACCCGGTGGTGCAAAAGCTCAATTTGGCGGGTTCGCCCGTGCTGGCTTACACCGTCCGCTCTGCGCGCATGGACGACGAAGCCCTGTCTTGGCTGGTCGATAACGACATCAGCCGCAAGCTCTTGTCTTTGCGTGGTGTCGGCGCAGTCAGCCGCGTCGGCGGTGTGACCCGCGAGGTGCAGATCGCTCTGAATGTCAACCAACTGCAATCACTGGGCATCACGGCAGCCGAAGTTTCTCGTCAGCTTAAGCAGGTCCAGCAAGAGGGCTCGGGTGGCCGCATGGACTTGGGTGCTGGCGAGCAAGCTGTGCGCACCTTGGCCACGGTCAAGACCGCGCAGGAGGTCGGGAGGATAGAGCTGGCCACTTCGCGGGGAACCCGTGTACGTTTGGACCAGGTCGCGTCTGTCAAAGATACCTTGGCCGAGCCACGTTCCGCGGCCAGCTTGAATGGTCAAGCTGTGGTGGGCTTTGAGGTGGTGCGCAGCAAAGGCGAGAGCGAGGTTGCCGTAGGTCGCTTGGTGCGCCAAGCCTTGGCAGACTACCGCCTGCAAAACCCCGACATCGACATCACAGAGTCTTTTGACTTTGTGACCCCTGTGGAAGAAGAGTACAGCGGCTCGTTGGTGCTGCTTTACGAGGGTGCGGCTTTGGCGGTGCTGGTGGTGTGGTTGTTTTTACGTGATTTCCGAGCCACGTTTGTATCTGCTGTGGCGCTTCCCTTGTCGGTCATTCCGGCATTCATAGGCATGGCTTATCTGGGGTTTTCCATCAACGTGGTGACCTTGTTGGCGCTCTCGCTGGTCATCGGTATTTTGGTGGACGATGCCATTGTGGAGGTTGAAAACATTGTGCGGCACCTGCGCATGGGCAAAACACCCTACCAGGCCGCCATGGAAGCTGCCGATGAAATTGGCCTGGCGGTGATTGCTACCACCTTCACCTTGATCGCTGTATTTTTACCCACCGCCTTCATGAGCGGGATACCCGGTAAGTTCTTCAAACAGTTCGGTTGGACTGCGTCGCTTGCGGTGTTTGCCTCTCTGGTGGTGGCCCGGGTGCTTACGCCCATGATGGCGGCGTACCTGATGAAACCCATCGTCACGGCTGAGCGTGAACCCCGTTGGCTGCAGCGCTATATGGTGTGGGTGGCTTGGTGCATGAAGCACCGCGTCATCACCATGCTGCTGGCGACCTTGTTTTTCGTAGGCTCCATCATGCTGGTGCCGCTGCTGCCCAAAGGGTTTATCCCGCCGGATGACAACTCCCAAACGCAGGTGTATGTCGAGTTGCCGCCGGGGGCCACCCTGGCTCAAACAAAGGCGAGCGCCGAACAGGCCCGACAGTTGGTGATGAAGGTCAGCGACGTTCAAAGTGTTTACACCACCATTGGCGGCGGCAGCGCGGGCAGCGATCCGTTTGCGGGTGGCGGCTCTGCCGAGGTGCGCAAAGCCACCTTGACCATTCAGCTCAGTGAACGGGGCACCCGGCCCCGCAAACAGGCTATTGAGCAAGACATCCGTACGGCCTTGCAGCCCTTGCCCGGCGTGCGCTCCAAAGTCGGCTTGGGTGGTTCGGGCGAAAAATATGTATTGGTGCTCACAGGTGAAGACCCGCAGGCCTTGCAAAGTGCGGCCATGGCGGTTGAGCGCGATTTACGCACCATCGACGGCCTGGGCTCTATTGCCTCCACCGCCAGCTTGGTACGTCCCGAAATCGCGGTGCGTCCTGACTTCAACAAGGCGGCTGATCTGGGCGTGACCAGCGCAGCGATCAGCGATACGTTGCGCGTGGCCACTTTGGGCGACTACGATGCCGCCCTGCCCAAGCTCAACTTGTCTCAGCGCCAAGTGCCCATCGTCGTCAAGCTGGATGCCGATGCGCGCAAAGACCTGGGCACACTGGAGCGTTTGTTGGTGCCTGGCAGCCGTGGACCCGTCATGCTGGGCCAAGTGGCCAGCATCGAGGTAGCGGGCGGACCGGCTGTGATTGACCGCTATGACCGTCAGCGCAACATCAACTTTGAAATCGAATTGTCCGGCATACCCTTGGGCGACGTGACGCAGGCTGTGCAAAAACTTCCCGCGCTGCAAAACTTACCGCCTGGCGTGAAAGTGATCGAGATCGGCGACGCCGAAGTCATGGGCGAACTCTTCGCTAGCTTCGGCTTGGCCATGATGATTGGTGTGCTGTGCATCTACATCGTGCTGGTGCTGCTGTTCAAAGGCTTTTTGCACCCGGTCACCATTTTGGCGGCCTTGCCACTGTCTCTGGGTGGCGCGTTTGTGGGTCTGCTGATGGCCCAAAAGAGTTTCTCGATGCCTTCGCTGATTGGCCTCATCATGCTCATGGGTATCGCCACCAAAAACTCGATTTTGCTGGTGGAGTACGCCATTGAAGCGCGGCGCGGCAAACCGGCTCAAGAAGGGCGCCCCGCAGTGCCCGGCATGAGCCGATGGGACGCTTTGCTCGATGCGTGCCACAAACGTGCGCGCCCGATTGTGATGACCACCATCGCCATGGGGGCCGGCATGCTGCCAATCGCTCTGGGGTGGGGTGCTTCTGACACCAGTTTCCGCTCGCCCATGGCCATTGCGGTGATTGGTGGTTTGATCACTAGTACGGTGCTCAGCCTGCTGGTGATTCCGGTGGTGTTCACTTACTTGGACGATGTGGGCCTGTGGGCGGGGCGGATGTTTCGACGGCTCACTGCGGCGCGTTGAAAAATTGGGCTGCTTGCAGTTTTAAACCGGGCCAAGCTTTTTTGCCGACCTGTGTCTGGCAATCCCTATACTTTGAGCGCTAACCCAACCCACTTTCCCTCCTTTAGCCTGGCGCGCTGACCTATGGAATTTCTTTTTGCCCCGAATGTCTGGAAAGCGAAGTCGGGCGCATGAAACGCATCGTTTCAGCGCTGCTGGCCCTTGCCGCTGGCGCCGCCTTACAAGCTGCCGAAGTTAGCGTCGCAGTGGCGGCTAACTTCGCGGGCCCGATGCGTGAAATTGCCCAAGCCTTTGAGCGTGACACGGGGCACAAGGCTGTTGTTGCTGTCGGCTCGACCGGCAAGCTGTACGCTCAAATCAAGCAGGGCGCACCCTTTGAGGTGCTGCTGTCTGCAGACGCCCAAACACCGGCCCGGCTGGAAGCTGAAGGCCTGGGCGTTGCCGGCTCGCGCTGGACCTACGCCATCGGGCATTTGGTGCTCTGGAGTACGAAGCCCGGGCTGGTGGACGCGCAAGGCGCGGTGCTGCGCAGTGGTCAGTTCAAGCGCCTGGCAATGGCCGACCCCAAACTCGCGCCTTACGGCGCTGCTGCTTTGCAAACCTTGCAGCACCTGGGTTTGTCGGAGACCCTGCCTGGCAAGCTGGTGCAAGCCGACAGCATTGCGCAGACCTACCAGTTCGTGGCCACCGGCAATGCTGAGCTGGGTTTTTTGGCGCTGTCCCAGTGGCTGGTAGACGCCCGCCTGCGTGCCGGCTCGGTCTGGCAAGTGCCGGCCCACATGCATGCACCCCTTCGCCAAGACGCTTTGCTGCTGGTCAAAGGCCGGCAAAAGCCCGCCGCCCTGGCACTGCTCGCCTATTTGCGCAGTGAGCCGGCGCGCAACATCATCAGCCGTCACGGCTACAGCGTTTAAACACCATGCTGAACGCCGTTTCGCTCAGCCCTGAAGCCTGGCAGGCCATCGTCCTAACAATTGAGCTGGCCGCTTTGACCACGGTGTTGCTGCTCTTACTGGCCACGCCGCTGGCCTGGTGGCTGGCGCACACGGCTTCGCGTTGGCGTGCCCCGGTCAGTGCGATGGTCACTTTGCCCTTGGTGCTTCCGCCCACAGTCCTGGGTTTTTATTTGCTGGTGCTTATGGGCCCGCAGGGCCCGATCGGTCAGTTCACGCAGGCGATGGGTTGGGGTACTTTAACATTTACTTTCAGCGGACTGCTGATCGGTTCCATGATTTTTTCATTGCCGTTTGCGGTGCAGCCCCTGCAGCATGCCTTCGAGGCAATAGGCCCCAGGCCGATGGAAGTGGCTGCCACTTTGGGCGCCAGACCTGTCGATGCTTTTTTCACCGTCGCCCTGCCCATGGCCAGCGGCGGGTTAGCCACAGCTGGCATTTTGACGTTTGCGCACACGGTGGGGGAGTTCGGGCTGGTGCTCATGCTGGGCGGCAACATTGAAGGCAAAACGCGAGTGGTTTCCACCCAGATTTACGGGCACGTGGAAGCCATGGAGTATGCGCAAGCCCATGGGCTGGCAGCCCTCATGGTGGTTTTTTCGTTTGTTGTTTTACTCGCGCTGGCCTTGCTGAAACGTCGCCCTGTGCGGCTCTTGCAATGACTGGGCAGCAGATTCGGCTGAGACTGCCGCTTGCCGACTTTGACCTGGATGTCGACCTGCATTTACCACCCCAAGGCATCACGGTGCTTTTTGGGCCCTCGGGCTCTGGCAAGACCAGCGTGTTGCGCTGCGTGGCCGGGCTGGAGCGTGCGCAAAATGCCTTTGTCAGCATCGACGGGCAAACCTGGCAAGACGATGCAGCCGGTGTGTTTGTGCCTACCTGGCAACGCTCGCTGGGTTATGTGTTCCAGGAGTCCAGTCTGTTTGAGCACATGAACGTGCAGGCGAATCTGGCCTATGGGCTGCGCCGCAGTACCGGGCCGGCTTCGGCACGGGCCCTGCAAGAGGCGATTGATCTGCTGGGCATTGGAGAATTGTTGGGCCGCCGGCCGCAGGCCTTGTCGGGGGGCGAGCGTCAGCGCGTGGCGATTGCCCGCGCGCTGGCCGCACAGCCGCGGGTGCTGCTGCTGGACGAGCCGCTGGCTTCACTTGATCTGGCGCGTCGGCTTGACATCATGCCTTGGATTGAGCGACTGCGGGACGAGTCGCGCACGCCCATGATCTACGTCACCCACTCGGCCCAGGAAGTGACCCGACTGGCCGACCACCTGGTGGTGCTTGAGCGCGGTACGGTGAAGACGGCTGGCCCGGTGGCAGAGGTTTTGTCAGCTGTCACGCCAGCACTGTCTCTGGGCGACGATGCGGGCGCCTTACTCGAAGGCCATGTGGTAGAAAACGATGCTCAATGGCACTTGATCCGCGTGGCCTTTCCGGGTGGGAGTGTGTGGTTGCGCGACGCGGGCCTGAGCGTCGGGCGCAAAGTACGCATCCGCATTTTGGCGCGTGATGTCAGCGTGGCCACGCAGGAGCCGCGGCACACCAGCATTCAAAACCTGCTGGCCTGTGTGGTGGACAGCTTGAGCGCCGATACACATCCTTCACAGGTACTTTTACGTTTGCGTTGCGGCCAGTCACTGCTGTTAGCGCGCATTACGCAGCGGGCCGCACAGGCTCTCACCTTGCAGCCAGGGCAGGCGGTCTGGGCGCAGATTAAGTCGGTGGCGCTGATCGACTGATCAGCTTTGCAGGGGCGCTGGCCGTAGGTCGCTCAGCTTGTCAGGTCAACTTCGGGTTGAGGTTTGAGTGCCCGTCGCAGGCACTGTCCCAGTTGGGTGAAAAATTGCTCTGTCTTTTCGCTCGGCTCTACGTATTTGATGCGGGTATCGCGCTCTTCGCTCAAAAGTGTGATGTAGCCTTTGAGTCGCAGGCTTTTAAGCAGGCGGTGAGAGGTGCTGTGCGAAATATCAGGGTCTAGCCCCATGGCTTTGAGCACCGTGATTTTGGTGTCCGAGGTCCACGACGGCACCAACAAGTTCAACAGCTTTTCCTCGGTCGAGTTGAGTTCGCAATATTGGGGTGATAAACGAACTTCCTTAACGCGGGCCAGGAAGTTCAGATAGTTCTTCGACTCGATGGTTCTCACAAGCATGGTGAATCCCCTGTTGGTGGCTGGCATGAAAGCTCTTTGACCCATCGTGCCTAGGTCGAAGCGGGAACATGTATTTACTGGAAAGCAAAATAAGAATTAATAAATCAATATATACCCATTTAAATTTTTATAGTTTTTTTCATGGGTTATTTTTCTTAATGTGAAAAATACTTGTTGTTAACGTCGTTTTAGCTAATAACACCTGCCACATCGGGGCGCCTCGAGCCCGATTGCGTGGCCGGCGACAATACACCCATGGCGCGAATGCAACTTCAGGACATTTTGTTTTCTCAGGGTTTTGGCACCCGCCGGGTCTGCGCCGGTTTGGTGCAGCAGGGCTTTGTGGCGGTGGCTGGCAGCGTTTCCGAGGACGCATCTACCTTGTTCGAGGCCGAGGGTTTGGCTTTCCAAGTGCAGGGTGAGCCCTGGCTGTACCACGCCAAAGCTTATTTAATGTTGCACAAACCGGCCGGCTATGAGTGCTCGCAAAAGCCCAGCACCTATCCCAGCATTTACACCTTGTTGCCAGCGCCCATTCGCCAGCGTGGCGGCGGGGCGGCGGCGGGTGTGCAGGCCGTCGGGCGCCTGGACCAGGACACCACCGGTTTGCTGCTGCTGTCTGACGACGGCAAGTTCATTCACCGCATGAGCTCGCCCAAGCACCATGTGCCCAAGGTGTACGAGGTGCTGGCCAAGCACCCGGTGGATGCCGCGCAGGTGCAAAAGCTGTTGGCCGGCGTGGTGCTGGACGACGACCCCAAACCGGTGCGTGCTGCCGACTGCGTGCAGACCGGCGAGTTGAGCCTCAGCTTGGTTCTCACCGAAGGCAAGTACCACCAGGTCAAGCGCATGATCGCGGCCGTGGGCAACCGGGTCGAGGGCTTGCACCGCTCGCGCATCGGCGGTTTGCTGCTGCCGCCTGAACTGGCGCCCGGCCAATGGCGTTGGCTGACTGCGCAGGACCTCAACAGCATTTCGGCGCCGGCCGCTACACTAAACCACTGATCAGAGAAGGTGTTTTTGTGATTTCTGTAATCCGTTTTCTTTCCTGTGCACTGGTCCTTGTTTCTGTAGCCGCTACAGGCGCTACGGGTACCAATGCAGCTGTGCCGCGCACTGCGCCGGCGCCCTTGTTCGTGCTTAATTCGCTGGGCGACAGCGTCAGCGTGATTGACGTTACCACTTGGAAAGAAACCCGTCGCATTGCCACCGGCAAGCAGCCGCATCACTTGTACCTCACCCCTGACGAAAAGTCGGTGATCGTTGCCAACGCGCTGTCGGACTCGCTGACCTTCATTGATCCGCGCACGGCCGTAGTCCAGCGCACCGTGCGCAATGTGCTCGACCCCTACCATTTGCGCTTTTCCCCCGACATGAAATGGTTTGTGACAGCGGCGAACCGCCTTAATCACATCGACATCTTCAGCTGGGACGGCAGCAACATGACGCTGGCCAAGCGCATTGCCACGGGCAAGACCCCCAGCCACCTCTGGATAGACAGCAAGAGCAGCACCGTTTACTCGACCATGCAAGACAGCGACGAGCTGATTGCGCTCGACTTGAAGACGCAGCTAATTAAATGGCGTATCAAGACCGGCCCCATGCCGGCGGACCTGTTCGGCACGGCCGACGACAAACGCATTCTGGTGGCGCTGACCGGCGGCGACGCGGTCGAGGTGTATGACGTTTCTGGCCCGGCGCCCGTGCGCAGCAAAGTCGTCAGGACCGGCCTGGGTGCACATGCATTTCGGGCCCTGGGTGACGGGCGGCATGCACTGGTGAGCAACCGCGTGGCCAACACCATCAGCAAGATTGACTTGCAGACGCTCGACGTGGTCGGGCGCTTCGATGTGCCCGGCGGGCCGGACTGCATGGATGTCTCTCGCGACGGTAAGCAGCTTTTTGTTTCTTCCCGCTGGGCCGGCAAGCTCAGTGTGCTGGACCTGACCAGCGGTAAGCTGGTGCGTCAGATCAAAGTTGGAAAGAGCCCGCATGGCGTTTGGACACTGGACCACGCGCCCCGCTGAACGCGCGCGCGCACTCGCGCTGCTGGCCTTGGCGGTAGTCGGGTCGACCCTGCACGCCGGCACTTGCGCCACCACGTCTGGCGCTGCTGCCGTCAAACCCGTCTACCTGACCTTTGACACCGGCCACATGGCCGTCGCCCCCCTGATTGCCGACGTGCTGAAAAAGCACGATGTCAAAGTCACTTTTTTTGCGGCCAATGAAGCCACCCAAACCGGCAACGCAAGCCTGGGCAGTGACTGGGCCGGCTGGTGGCAGGCGCGCGCTGCAGAGGGCCATGAATTTGCCTCGCACACCTACGACCACAGTTACTGGCGTGCCGACGTGGCCGAGCCTGGACAGTCGCTTCGCTTTCGAATCCGCGCCTCGGCCGGGCCACTGGCTGGCAAAGACCAGCTTTGGACGGCCGCACAGTATTGCGCTGAAATTCAAAAATCTGCCACACGCTTGCAAGCCCTGACGGGCCGGGCGCCGCTGCCGCTGTTTCGCGCCCCGGGCGGCAAGACCTCGCCTGCCTTGCTGCAGGCTGCACGCAGCTGCGGTTGGGCCCATGTTGCTTGGGCGCCGGCCGGATTTTTAGGCGACGAGTTGCCCAGCGAGCGTTTTCCCAATGCACAGCTTTTGCAGACAGCGCTGCGCGACATACGCGCCGGTGACATTTTGGTGGCGCACCTTGGCATCTGGTCGCGCCGGAACCCGTGGGCGCCGGCCGTGCTTGAGCCCTTGATTGTGGGCCTGCAAGCGCGCGGATTTTGCTTTGCCACCTTGCGCGAGCATCCGCAGTTCAAGGCTTGGATTGCGCAGCAAGGCGCGGCCACTTCGCAGCCTTCGCTAGGGGGGCGGTCATGAACTTTTGGTCTTGGTTGACCGACAGCTTTAGCGCCTTGCAGGAGGCTCTGTTTGCCTTGGCAGCCCCCATCCTGTTCAGCCTGGGCATGGGTAATTTGCTCGAAGACGCTTATGCCGCCAGTGCCTGGTTGCTGGCCGGTGTGCTGCAAATTCTTGTGATACTGGTCATCTTCGGGCCCTTGCAGCGTTGGCGACCGGTTGAGGCGGTGACGGACCGCGCCACCATCCGCACCGACATGATCTACACCCTGATCCACCGCCTGGGCCTGTTTCGTGTGGCGCTTTTCTTTCTGCTCGGACCCTTGCTCAACGATGCATTAGGGCAACTGCGCGTTGCTGGTTTGGGCACCTTTCATTTAGACCAACTGTGGCCCGGCGTGACCGACGGTGCGTTGGCCAGCCTCGTGATTTACCTGGTGGTGTTTGATTTTTTTGCCTATTGGCTGCACCGCGGTCAGCACGGCATTGGGCTGTGGTGGCGCTTGCATTCGCTGCACCATGCGCAGCGCCAGATGAGCATGTGGAGCGACAACCGCAACCATTTTCTGGACGACATGCTGTTGGACGTCTTGCTGGTGCTGCTGGCCCAGCTGATCGGCGTCGCGCCCGAGCAGTTCATTGCCATCGTGGCCTTGACCCAGCTCAGCGAAAGCTTGCAGCATGCCAATGTGCGCCTGAGCTTTGGCCGTCTGGGCGAGCGGCTGTGGGTCAGCCCCCGCTTTCATCGCTTGCATCACAGCATTCATTGCAGCGAGCAGAACTACGGCGTGTTGCTGCCTTGGTGGGATCAGATTTTTGGCACGGCCAATTTTCAGCACAAGCTCGAACCCACCGGCGTGCCGGATCAGATTGAGCAGCAACGCGACTACGGCCGCGGCCTGTGGTCTCAACAATGGCAGGGGCTCAAGCGACTGGTGGGGCGGGCATGAGCCGGCTGATCGATTCTTTCTGGCGTGCAGCGGCTTATTGCCTGCATCCGCGGGTGATCGCACTGTCTTTTTTACCGCTCATCATCATGACGGTGGCATCGCTCGGTCTGGGGTATTTGTACTGGAATGACGCTGTCGATATGCTGCGCACCCAGCTTGACAGCTACCAGCTGGTCAGCAGCATGAGCCAATGGCTGGAAGGCCTTGGGCTGGGTAATTTACGGCTGGTGCTGGCGCCGGCCTTGTTGTTGTTCCTGGCCATTCCGGTGATTGTGATCACGTCTTTGTTGTTCGTGGCCGTGTTGATGACACCGGCCATGGTGTCTTTGGTGGGAGGGCGGCGTTTTGCAGCGCTTGAGCGTCGCCAGGGCGGCTCTTTGGCTGCCAGCTTGGTGTGGAGTTTGGCCTCGACATTGCTGGCCTGTATCGCCCTGGTCTTGTCATTTCCTTTGTGGCTTGTGCCGCCCCTGGTGCTGGTTTTGCCACCGTTGATATGGGGTTGGCTGACTTACCGCGTGATGGCTTATGACGCGCTGGCAGAGTACGCCAGCGCTGACGAACGTCGGCACATTTTTAAGGAGCATCGTTGGAGTCTGTTGAGCATCGGTGTGCTCAGCGGCTACCTGGGCGCCGTGCCCAGCGTGATCTGGGCCTCAGGCGCCATGTTCGTGGCCATGGCGCCCATCCTGGTACCCGTGGCCATCTGGATTTACACCCTCGTGTTTGCCTTTTCTTCATTGTGGTTTGCGCACTTTGCTTTGTCGGCTCTGCAGCAACTGCGCTCGCGAGATGAGTTCGTGTCAACGGCCAGCACACCTGTTGACGTGCCCTTTTTACCGACGGCGCCTGCCACCGAGCCCTTGCCACCTTTATCCTGAGCGTCCAGCGCCTTTCATACTTCATGGCCCCACATTTCGGAATCATCATCGTCGGCGACGAAATCCTCTCCGGCAAGCGTGCCGACAAGCACATGCCCAAAGCCATTGAGCTGCTGGCCGCACGCGGACTGCAACTGAGTTACGCGGATTATGTGGGCGACGACCCGCAGCGCATCACGGCCACGTTAGCCCGGGCCTTTGCCGCTGCGAGCGAGCGCGGTGATGTGGTGTTTTCTTTCGGCGGTATTGGCGCCACACCCGATGACCATACGCGCCACTGCGCAGCGCGCGCCCTGGGCGTGGAGCTGGAGCTGCACCCACAGGCCAAAGTGCTGATCCGCGATCGCATGCAAGACGTGGCGCGCGAGCAAGGCCTGCCCTTCGAACCCGACCGCGAGGACAACATCCACCGCCTCAACATGGGCACCTTCCCGGTGGGCGCCTCCATCATTCCCAACCCCTACAACAAAATACCCGGCTTTTTTTGCGCCCCCCCGGGGGGCAGCGAACCACACGCAGTGGGTGAGCGTGGGGGCATTGACCTGAGCAGCGCCGGGCCGTCCCAAGCTGCGAGCGCCCCCCCGGGGGGCAGCGAACCACACGCAGTGGGTGAGCGTGGGGGCATCTACTTCGTTCCCGGTTTTCCGGTCATGGCCTGGCCCATGGTCGAGTGGGTGCTGGACACGCATTTCAGTCATCTGCACCAGTTGCAGACTTAT
>Ga0214921_10008687_pt1 | contig 13081 bp, 10 predicted proteins | sample LL1505_MetaG_FD_177992 | JGI IMG/M metagenome (GOLD analysis project Ga0214921, IMG submission 177992) | Freshwater microbial communities from Lake Lanier, Atlanta, Georgia, United States - LL-1505 | ecosystem: Environmental > Aquatic > Freshwater > Lake | place: USA: Georgia | collected... | reverse complement strand
TTTACCCAACCCCATTGAATCAGCCAAGATAAACTTATCATTTTCAAGCAACTTTTGAATTGCTTCCTTTTGATGTTCAAATGGCATTCTATGTGAATACTTTTCATAATCAACAACAATATTTTTATTTGTCTTATCCACAATAATACCATCTTTTGGAATCCAATAAATGCCCAATCTATCATTATCAAAAAATCTACCAAGAATATGATATGATTTTTCTTTCTCCACCAATAATTTTTCAATCCATATTTTTTGTGGAACACTTGTTAATAATTTATCATCAGCAATCATATTTGCAAAATAGATATCAAGGTCAACCCACTTTCTGGCAATCTTTGGTCTTGTCTCATAAAATAATGAAATATATTCAGCTTGGCTTGGTGTCAAATAAAAATTTGGATTACCAATAGCCATAGTCCTTAATCCATTTAAATAATCATTTTGACCATTATATGATTTCAATAACAACAAAGCCTCATCCTCACTTACCTTTTTTTTGCTCATAATTTATATCAATATTATTTAATAATAATAAATAAGTGTTAAATTATCAATTAAAAGATATTTATTTTAAATAAAAGATTACATATGGCTAAGATAGTTCCTATTACAAGAGTTGGTAAATTTTTTGGAGCAGATGATTATAATTTAGACATTGACTTGGGGATGGAATATATGGGTGGGGATTTAAATATGACTGTTGTTTTATATAGAATTGATAGAAAAAAAACAAAAAAAGATGATGTATATGGTGAATCACCAACTGATGGTATTGTTTTTATGCCACCAATTGAAATAACAGGATTGGTTCAAATACTTGAATCAACAATGAAACAATTGGGGAATTCCAAAATTGAGCAAAAAGAACCTGGCAATCTTAAATTATCCTTATATCAAAAGCAATTGGATGATTTAAATGTTGAAATATTAAAAGGTGATTATTTGGCTTATTATGTAACTGAAGATAAAGTTAGATACTATTCTGTTATTGATGATGGAATTGTTAATATGGATAATAAACATACCTATGCTGGTTATAAACCATTCTATAGAACAATAACTGCCACATTTGTTAATAAAGATGAATTTAAAGGAATGTAATGAAAATTATAATTACAGAATCACAATTAAATAAAATAACAGAAATTGTAACAAATAAAGAAGTAATTTGTGACAATTGTGAATGGTCTTGGAAATTGGCAGATGGTGGTGATGATCCATATATTTGCCATAAATGTGGTCATAATAATGAAGAAAAATAATATGCCATTACCAAAAAAAATAAAAACAAATCTGGATATTGTATATGATAAAACTCTATTAGATAGAAGAGAAGAGTTATTGGACAATATCATTGACAATGGAACATACTTGCCAAAATCTTTATTACATGAGAATCTTGATAAAGGTATGCTTGAATTTGTTAAAAATGATTTGCAAATTTTAAGTGGTGGCAAAATAATTCCAACTGTTGATAAAATAATTAGCACACAAAATTGGTCACAATATACAGAAACCTGGACATTCATTGATGAAGATAATAATCCAGTCCCACCATTCATTACATTGGTTCGAATGAATGATTCCAAATATGGAACAAACCCAGCAACACAATATACAATACCTAATAGAAAACCCTTTTATTTTGCAAGTGTACCAACTTGGGATGGGCAAAGAAATGGATTTGATATTTATTCAATCCCACAACCAGTACCAATTGATATAAATTTTAGCATTAAGATAATTACAAATAGGCTTAGGGATTTGAATAAGTTCAATACAAAAGTATTGCAAAAATTCTCATCCAAACAAGCATATACAATAGTTAATGGTCACTATATACCAATTGTTTCAACAAATATAACAGATGAATCGCAAATTAATACTGATAGCAGAAAATTTTATATTCAATCCTATGATTTCACAATGTTGGGATTTTTAATTGATGATGAAGAATTTGATGTGAAACCAGCAATAAATAGAATTAGCCAAGTATTTGAAACTGAAATTCAAAACCAAGTGCCAAATGTACAAGTAGTGGAGACAATTCCAATAAATGATTTAACATATGAGATAATATAAAAATGTCTTCAGCAATAAGAATAACTAGTGTTAATCTAAATAATGAAATTGTATTTGTCACATTATTACAAAATGATGTGACCTATAATTTAGGTGAAAGAGTTATTCCTTTTAATATATATCCAATACCAGAAACAGGTAAATTGAGTGGGTTATATACATTGTATGTTCCAAAATATTTAACAAATTATGAAATAATAATACCAGAATCTGTTGAAGTAACACCTTCAAATACACCAACAAGAACAATTACACCAACACAAACACCAACAAATACAGTAACACCTTCAAATACACCAACAAGAACAATTACACCAACACAAACACCAACAAATACAGTAACACCTTCAATTACACCAACCAATACAATCACACCATCAATAACTAAAACCATTACACCAACAGTTACACCAACAAATAGTGAAACTCCAATACCAACAGTCACACCAACAAATAGTGAAACTCCAACACCAACAATAACACAAACACCAACCAATACACTTACACCTTCAATTACTAGAACACCAGGAGCATCACAAGATGTAACACCAACAAATACAATTACACCAACCAGAACTGCTACACCAACTATAACACCAACTATTACACAAACTCCAACAAATACAATAACTCCAACTGTAACACAAACTCCAACAAATACAATAACTACAACTGTAACAAGTACCAATACACCAACTTGTGATTTTATTATAGAATTAATCACACCAACACCAACACCATCCATAACTCCAACCTTAACACCAACAAATTTATTGTCTTGTGATTTTGTAATAGAATTAATATAATCAAATTTTTTATGTACAAAAAAACATTATATTATAATATTTATAATTAAAAATTTAAATAAACTATTATGCCATCAATTTTAATATCAAGTCAAACCTATAATGGGCAAATTGGAGATATTAGATTTTACCCTACTAGTGGGGGGACTATTATTATTGGGCAACAAATTATACCTTATACTTATACTTCAGATAATATATATGGAGAATATAGTATTTATTTATCTGCATATACATTAACTTGTTCAGCAAGTATTTCTGAACCTAGTGTAACTATAACACCAACATCAACAATTACACCTACTCCTACAATAACATTAACTCCAACCAACACAATTACACCAACAAATAGTGAAACGCCAACACAAACTATAACACCTACAAATACAATTACTCCAACCAACACAGAAACACCAACACAAACAATAACACCTACAATAACATTAACTCCAACCAATACAATTACACCAACAAGTAGTGAAACATCTACTCCAAGCATAACACCAACAAATACAATTACGCCATCTGTAACAAAAACACCAGGAGCATCACAAGATCCAACTCCAACTATAACACCAACCAATACAGAAACACCAACTCCAACCATAACACCAACCAACACAGAAACACCAACTCAAACTATAACGCCAACCAATACAGAAACACCAACTCCAACTATAACACCAACCAATACAGAAACACCAACCATAACACCAACCAATACAGAAACACCAACTCAAACTATAACGCCAACCAATACAGAAACACCAACCATAACACCAACCAATACAGAAACACCAACTCAAACTATAACGCCAACCAACACAGAAACACCAACTCCAACTATAACACCAACCAACACAGAAACACCAACACAAACTCCAACAAGTAGTGAAACTCCAACTCCAACAAACACAATAACTCCAACAGAAACACCAACTCAAACTATAACACCTACAAATACAATTACACCTACTAACACAATAACACCATCTGAAACACCAACTCCAACTATAACACCAACCAACACAATAACACCAACAGAAACACCAACTCAAACCATAACACCAACCAACACAATAACACCAACAGAAACACCAACTCAAACCATAACACCAACCAACACAATAACACCAACAAAAACACCAACTCAAACTATAACACCAACTAATACAATTACACCTACAAATACAATCACACCAACTGAAACACCAACCAACACAATAACACCAACAGAAACACCAACTCAAACTATAACACCAACTCAAACTATAACACCTACAAACACAATCACACCAACAAATACCATAACACCAACAAGAACAGTTACACCATCACCAGTTTATGATGCAGACGCACAAGCATTCTTTTCAAGAGTTACAACAGATGGAGGTAGTTTAACAAGCACCGAACAAAATGCAGTTAACACATTAGTGATTGCATTAAAAACACATAGAATTTGGACAAAAATGAAAGCTATTTATCCTATGGTAGGGTCAAGTGCTGCAGCTTGTAAACAAAATCTTAAATCATCAAGTTTTACAGGTACTTTTAGTAGTGGATGGACTTTTGCAAATACAGGGGTAACACCTAATGGGACAAGCGCATATATGGATTCAAATTTAAATACAAATAATTTTACTTCTCTACATTATTCATATTATTCAAGGACAACTAATACAAGTGGTCGTGATATGGGTAGTGAATCACCAGCAGCTTATGATTTAATTTTGTCATTAGGAGGTACTTTATATCAAAGATTTGACACTTCATCAATAGTGGTTGCTAATACTGATAGTAAAGGATTTTATGTAGGCACTCAAGATGCTACAAATTTACATAGGTGTTTTAAAAATGGAACTCAAATAGGAACAACAGAACCTGATGACCAAAGTTATAATAATGCTAATGTGTATATAGGAGCAGTAAATTCAGCATATTATGGAAGTAGGCAATGTGCATTTGCTTCAATAGGAGATGGGTTAACAGATACAGAAGTAAGTAATTTATACTCGGCAGTACAAAGTTTTCAAACAACTTTAAATAGAAATGTATGATAGGATACAAATTAACAGAAAATCAAAAGAATATTGTTCAAAACAAATTCTACACACCACATCAGTTTATTAACTGTGTGCAAGACATAAATGGTATTTGGTTCACCTTTTTTACCGACGAAGACAAGGCAATCATTGCCACAACAGATATAGCTTGGATTTTGGAATGTAATCAAGAAGAATATTTACCACCAAATATACCATTACCATTTTAAATAAAAAACTAATATGAATGAAATTCAGATAGGAAATCAAATATGGGCAAATGAAAATTTATCCATAACAACATTTAGGAATGGTGATAATATCCCCCTAGTTCAAAATAATGATTGGGCACAATTATTGTCCCCAGCATACAGCCTTAATGAAAGCAATGATTATTTGTATAACTATTGGGTTATTACAGATAGTAGAAATGTTGCCCCATTGGGTTGGAGGATTCCAACCGAGGATGATTGGGATATTTTAATAAATCATCTTGGTGGCAAGGATAATGCTGGATATAAATTAAAAACAACTGATGGTTGGTTAATGGAAGTTCAGAATTTTGAAACAGGTGAAACAATTACACAAAATTTTGGTGGAACAAATGAGGTTGGGTTTAATGGAAAATCAGTTGGATTTAGACATATAGATGGAAATTTTGCATCTGATTTACTTTCAGCATATTTTATTCCAACATCCATTGATGAAAATTTGTGCAAATATGTATTTTTATTTTCAGGAAATGAATTTGGAAAAGGTGGTATGTGGAAAAAAGATGGATTTCCAATTAGATTAATAAAGGAATAATAGTTTTTGATTATTTTTTAGATATTTATATGAATAAATAAAAAATAATAATGGCAAATCAAAAAGTATTCGTATCCCCCGGTGTATACACATCTGAAACAGATTTAACATTTGTTTCCCAGAGTATTGGTGTAACCACATTGGGAATGGTCGGTGAGACTATTAAAGGCCCTGCATTTGAGCCTATATTCATTACAAGTTATGATGAATTTCAAACGTATTTTGGTGGGACATCACCTGAAAAATATATAAACACACAGATACCAAAATATGAATCTGCATATATTGCCAAATCATATTTGCAGCAATCAAATCAAATGTATGTTACAAGAGTATTGGGATTATCTGGTTATGATGCTGGACCATCTTGGTCAATAACAACCATTGCAAATGTTAATCATTCAACTGTTGGTTTAACTGGTTCAACTGGAGTTGGTTCATCTTTTTCAATAGCATTTACTGGTACAACTGGAACAACTGGGACATTTGTTATAACAAGTGGAACATATCCAAATGGTATAACTTTATCAGTATTTTCTGGTGACACTTATACAACAAGCAATGGTTCAACATCAACATTCTATGATGATTTAAAGACATTTGCAAATGATGTGGCTTTATCAACTTCATTAACTGGACAAACATCAACTTATGGGTCATTACCAGTTAATGTTTATAACACAATAACAGGTTCAACAAAATCTGGATTAACTGAATATAATTATTTTGGAACAACAATTCCTTTGGGTAGTGATGGTAAGCCAGCAAATGAAAATGATTTGTGGTATTATGCAACATTTACAAACCCATCTGGAAATGATTATACAGGTTATTCATTTTATTACAACACAACCAATTTTAATGTATCAAATGGTTCATTTACTGGAACAGTAACTGGTAATACTTATGTATTCTCTGGAACAGCATATACAGGTTATAGTGATATGGTTGTGGCAACAATTAGGTCAAGGGGTATCACAAATTATTCATCAGCCAATCATGGACAGATTTATAATTTAACTGGTAATACATTAATAATTGATTCAGCAAATAGTACCACAATAAGTGATACGCCATTTGGTAATTTTGTTTTAAGTGGTAAAACATCATCAAATAGTAATTTCACATTTAATGTTTCATTAAAAAATACCAATTCAAATTATATTGCAAATGTATTGGGTGTTGATAATTTTGGAAAAGATAGAAATGATGTTCCAATATTTGTTGAAGAGCATTATCCAACATTATTAAATCAAGCATATAAACTTGGTTATATTAGAGGATTGAAAACAAGTTTAACTTATTTGGGCGATGCAAGAACTGGAGGGTCATCTTCAATTGGATGGTATCTTGAAAAATATCAATCACCAAAAACACCTTTTGTTGTTTCTGAATTGAGAGGAAATAAAGTTTATAACTTATTTAAGTTCATTTCAATATCTGATGGAAATTCAGCAAATACAGAAATTAAAGTTTCAATCATTAATATGTCATTTAAGAATAGAACATTTGATGTATTGGTTAGAAGTTATTATGATTCAGATTCTGCACCAGTTGTATTGGAGAAATATACAAATTGCACATTAGATGAATCACAAAATAGTTTTATTGGAAAGAAGATTGGAACAAGTGATGGCAAATATAATTTGGTTTCAAAATATATTATGCTTGAAATGGGAGATGAATTCCCATCTGATGCAATTCCTTGTGGATTTATGGGTTATCCCCACAGAAAGTATGGTTCAAAATTAACGCCAAATTTATTATATAAGACAAGATATTATTATAATAATGAGGTTGTTAACAATGAGCCATTTGCTACATCAAATGCTGTACCAGCTGATAATGTAAAAAGAACATATCTTGGATTTTCAACAAATTATGGTTATGATAATTCTTTATTATCATATAAGGGCAAACAAAATCCAGCAAGCATTATTGCAGATGGAACTGAATGGAATGTGGTTACAAAAGGTTTCCATATGGATTCAGGTGCAACAGTTGTTACCATAGCAAATACTTATACAACAAGTGGTCAAACAGCCTTTGAGGTTGGTAGTGGAAGTTTTAATTCAGAACCAGAAACAAATTCAAATCCATATTATTACTTATATTCAAGAAAGTTCACCTTATTATTTGAGGGTGGTTTTGATGGATGGGATGTTTATTCTGAAAGAAGAACAAATGGGGATACATACCAAATTGGTGGTGTTGATTATATGAGAGGTGCATTATCTGTGGCTGGAAAATATGCAGCAGCAACAGGTCAAGGAACATTTAAACAAATTACTGATGGTGATGGCTCAATTGAATTTGCAACAACAGATTATTATGCATATCTTAAAGGAATTTTAACATATCAAAATCCAGAATCAACAAATATAAATATTTTTGTTACACCAGGTATTGATTATATTAATAATAGCAACTTGGTTGAAAATGCCATTGACATGATTGAAAGTGATAGAGCAGATTCAATTTATATTGTTACAACACCTGATGCAAATTTATTGACAACTGATGTAAATAATGTCATTTATCCACAAGAATCAATTGTTTCTTTGGAGGAAACAAATATTGATTCAAATTATACTGCAACATATTATCCTTGGATTTTGGTTAGAGACCAAGCAAATAATACCCAAGTTTATATCCCACCAACAGCAGAAGTCTGTAGGAATTTGGCATTAACTGACAATGTGGCATTCCCCTGGTTTGCATCAGCAGGTTATAATAGAGGATTGGTTAATTCTGTTAAGGCAAGGTTAAAACTAACCCAAGATGATAGAGATACTTTATATCAAGGAAGAATAAATCCAATTGCAACATTCTCTGATGTTAATACTGTGATTTGGGGAAATAAAACTTTGCAAGTTAGAGAATCAGCACTAAATAGGATTAATGTTCGTAGGTTGTTATTGCAGGCACGTAAATTAATCTCTGCGGTCGCTGTGAGGCTACTTTTTGAACAAAATGACCAGATAGTTAGGCAACAGTTTTTGGACACTGTAAATCCAATTCTTGATGGAATTAGAAGGGATCGTGGATTGACAGATTTCCGTGTTACAGTTTCATCAGACCCAGAGGATATTGATAGAAATACAATGAGTGGAAAAATCTACATCAAGCCCACAAGAAGTTTGGAGTATATTGATCTCTCTTTTATCATCACGCCTACTGGTGCTTCATTTGAAGATATATAATGATGGATATATCCAACACTAAGCCTTATAATAGGGCATAATGATGGAATTTTACAACAAACCCCCACTTCTATTTTGAGGTGGGGGGTTTGTTTTTTAGAACTCTTCTATTGGGAAATTCTTCATCTTTATTTTCCAATATTCAGCCATAAATTCGGCCCGCAACTTATACTTTGGGTCAGTATGATAACCTGATTCATAAATGCATTTACATATGCTTTCATATAAATCTTTTTTGGGTAGGTTATAGTTTGCTTTTTTGCAATCATAATATCTGCCAGAATTCAATATTTTAGCCCAAGCTTCAATGCCAGATTCAGTTGAATTGGCCTTATAAAATTTATCTTTTATTATTTTATTTTTACCATTAATTACTTCACGTGTTTTATAGGTTACACTATCATACCCTTTTATGGCTTTACCCCCACCTGCATTAGCATGTAAGCGCCATAGATTTGTTTCAATACCTTTGCTTGTGGCTTCAATGATAAAGAATGAGTATATCATAGATATGGGGAAACCAGTTAAATGATGAACATTCATAAGCATATCATCATAATTATATGCCATCCATATTCTTCTCATTTTATAAAGATTAACATTTTTTAAATTCCTAAATCCATTTTTTTCAAGGAATTTTTTTAATTCATTATTATTTAAATTCCTTATATCATAACCATATGATCTTCCAGCATAAGCATATTTGTTTATGGTTGGGGTGGCAACAATTGAATCTTTTTTAATTTCTAAAGTTGGATTTATTTTTGGTTCAATATATAATGTTTCAATTTTAACAATTGGATTTAAATCTATTGATTTTTGGATTTCTTTCTTTGGGGAAAAAGAGAAACCTATAAACAATAAACCCCAAAACCCCATAACCATATATAATGCAAATTCTTTTTTCCTTGGTTTTTGTGCATTTCTTTTCATTTAAAGTTTTAATATAAAAATAAAAAAATATAACCAACAAGTAAACATAAAGGAAAAATCTATTTAATAATTAAGTAAAATGGATATTTATTGTAAAAATAATAAATATGAAATTAGTTGAAGGATTTAGAGAAGATTCAACCCCAGATATGAAATATTATGCATTTGACTGGGATGATAACATTGTTTATATGCCAACAGAAATAATATTAATTGATGAATATAATGATGAAGTTGGAATGTCAACACATGACTTTGCAAAATATAGGAGTGACATTGGGAAGAATGAATTTAAATATAGAGGAACAACAATTGTTGGTTATGCTGATAATCCATTTAGACAATTTAGAGTTGAAGGTGATGAACAATTCTTAAAAGATATTATGATTGCAAAAGCTGGTCCAGCATTTAATGATTTCAAAGAAGCAGTTAACAATGGATCCATTTTCTCAATTATCACAGCAAGGGGACATAACCCTGAAACATTGAAAAAAGCAGTTAAGATATATATTGAAGAAGATTTTAATGAAATAAGTAAAAAAAGGGTTATACATAATCTTAAAAAATATAGGGATTTAATACCATCTGAAGAAAAGAATGATGAGATTATTGATGAATATTTGGATTTATGCAAATTTTATCCTGTTTCATTTGGATCTGGTAGTGCTGCTAATCCAGAAGTAGAAAAAGTTAAAGCATTAAAGGAATTTTATGAATATTGTAAAGAAATGGCTAATGAAATTAAAAAAGCATTTGAATTTAAAAATGATGTTTCTGGTGAAACATTGAAATTCTCAATTGGATTTTCTGATGATGATATTAAAAATATTGAAACAATGAAGAAAAATATAAATAAACCAGAATTAACAATATATTCAACTAATAAAGGTAATAAAGAGAAAGTATAATATTATATTATATATATATATATAATTATTATTATGATAATAATACAATATATAGATTTGATACAAAAAAAAGTAAATATTGTTTTTCAGAAAAAAATTAAAATATTTTAAAATTTTAATTTAAATACAAAATTACCAACATCATAAATTCTTGGAATACCCCTTTCTTCCATAATTTGAAATTCTGTTTTGGTTGAATCAAAACCATTCTTAATCAGGATGTCTTTTCTAAATTCAAATCTATGTTTTCTTTTTTTATTTATAACATAAAAATAATTTGGGCTAGTTGATTTAACTTCAACAAAGCCCAATTTTTTATATAAATTTCCATTACTAAATCTTTTATCAGCATAACTTAAAATTTCTGTTGGTTTATATGTTTGAATAAAATAATTTAATAATTTTGATGCACCCCCTATCACAGAAGTATTCAACTTATTGCAAAATCGGAGAAGTTCATATTCAGTATTATTATTAATTTTATTACCCAGAGCAATTCTCTTTTTTCCAAATGTCATTAAAGATACCAATTCATCATTATGATATAAACCAAGGTTAATGGAACTTCCAACCATACCTTGAATATGATTCTCATTAAGGAATTTTGATTTGTCTTTTGTTTCAACCAATTTGATAACACACTTTCTGGCATAAATTTTATGTTCAACTTTGTTTAATTTGTTTAACAATATGCTTTTAACAATTTCTTTTTTGTCGTCCCATTCATCTTCAAATATGTGTATTAACTGGATATTATTTGAATTACAAATTTCTGTTTTCTCTAAATGATAATTATTTTTTTTGAATACATTTGAATGAAAGTAAACCCCATTGAATTCAATGGCTAAATTATGCTTGGGGATATAGATATCAATTTCTTTACCATTTAAAATATTTCTATCATTTTTAATATATTCAATATTATTTTTATTCAAGAATTCACATAAATCATTTTCTTTAATTGATGAAAATTCACCTGCTGGATTACATAATGTGCAAGGATTTACTTTATTTTCATGTCTATAATATAACAAACTCCTATCAATTGAGTATTGATTATTACAAATATTACATAATATTTCAATATTTTTGCCAACAGAATTTTTAATATTTAAATCACTATATTTTTTTTCAAAATTAATTGATGATTTTTTAGTTTTTATATTTCTACTTTCCTTTAATAAGATTGGGGTGCTAACACCATATCTCTTAATATTTGTTTCTGCTATTTTTTGTTTTACTTTATCTAATTTTGATGTATGGTCAACTCCATATTTTTCAATTGTTCTTTGTTTAATTAATTCTTTATCAAAGAATATATTTGTAACTCCATAATTTAACATTGTGGTGGCTTCTATTTTTTCCTTAATATCTTTTGAAGAATTTGGGGAATTGCCACCATATTTCTCTGTATTTGTTATTTTAATTTTATTTATATGTTCAATATCAGAGTTTGTGCAAAGCAAAGAACAATAAACTCCATAACCTTCAGTTAAGGATCTTTTAAACTTTAAATTTACCCCACATTTCTTGCAGGTTGGGATTTCTTTAACCTGATTAATGTAGTGCCATATTTTTTGGTTAAATGGCATAGATGTTAAATGTGTGGTGTAATTAATAATTTTTTCATATAAATCATTATGGTTGTTTTTAAGGAATGATTCTTTGGTCTTATATCCAGATTTATTGTCAGTTGTAAAAAAAATTAATAAATCCATATATTTTTCTATTTACTTGATATTTATAAAATGTATGAGAATATACTCATAACAAAGATAACAATAAATATTATAAAAAAAATAAAAAAAACATATTATGGCTGATTTATTACTTAAAATGCCTTTGCCTTATGAACCAAAAAGACAAAATAGGTTTATATTAAGGTTTCCGGCTCCTATGGGAATAAATGAATGGTTTGTTGAAAGTGCATCAAGACCTAAAATATCAATAACATCAAAAGAAATTGAATTTCTAAATACATCAACATTTGTTTCTGGCAGATTTAAATGGGAAGCAATCACTATTAAATTCAGAGACCCAATTGGACCATCTGCTGCTCAAGCATTAATGGAGTGGGTTAGATTACATGCAGAATCAATTACTGGTAGAATGGGGTATGCTTCTGGTTATAAGCAAGATTTAACATTAGAACTACTTGACCCAACTGGTGTTGTGATTGAAAAATGGCAATTAATTGGGTGTATTATAACAAATGCTGATTTTGGTGCTTTGGCATATAATTCAGATTCATTGGCTGATATTAGTGTTACAATTCAACCTGATAGATGTATATTAGT
>Ga0214921_10008686_pt1 | contig 13082 bp, 11 predicted proteins | sample LL1505_MetaG_FD_177992 | JGI IMG/M metagenome (GOLD analysis project Ga0214921, IMG submission 177992) | Freshwater microbial communities from Lake Lanier, Atlanta, Georgia, United States - LL-1505 | ecosystem: Environmental > Aquatic > Freshwater > Lake | place: USA: Georgia | collected... | reverse complement strand
TTCATTTATTATCGAAGGCGCTTATATCTTTGCTATAGCCTCACAGGCTCTTATTGAAAAAGGCAGAGAGTTTACAATTTCCGATGGTGGCGTAAACTATACTCCTCCTCAATTAGAAGGTGTTTTAACAAGCCAATTCTCAACTTGGATGACCAGTTACCGTGAAAGAGTAAAGTTTGTTAAAAATAGTATCAGACCGGGACCATCAGGATTTGGAACATATTCTTCGCTTTATTCGGGAAGTCCGGCTTTGAGTCGTTTGAGACACCTTCGGGCGCGCCGAATATTATAGCCTCGAAACTACATTTTTTTAAAATCAATTCAAAATCAAAAGCAATAATTTCTTAATGTTAAGACAGCCGCCAAATTGTTTGATTCAATTAAGTTAACAATTATTGCCCTAATTAAAGGAAGTCATTCATGGATTTTATAATTAAACCTCTCGTTGAGGCTTTAATAGCAAAAGGCGGCTTGCTCGGCGTTGTATCTGCAGCGCTTGTTGGCTACCTTCTCTATAAAGAAAACAAAATGCAAGTAAAATCTCAGTCAGATGAAGATAAGCTAAATGAATTAAATGCAAAGATTATCGAAAATCTAACCGAGAGAAATGAGCTTTTGCACAAAATAATTGATGAAAAAGCAAAAACTCAAAATATACAAGAAGAACGAATCGAAGATCTAAAGGAAATCATAAAAGAGTACAATAAAACTCTTAGAGATGTAAACTTTATTCTTGAAAACATTAAATTTGTTATAACGAATTCCAACGACTAATGCGATAGGGGCTTATCATGAATTTCAAGGTAGAAAACGAACAAGAAGAAATTGACAAACTCCTTTGCGCATCAAAGGATCTAAAAAAACAATTGGAAGAGATGATGCGTTCTATTGTTATTTCATGTGTAAGTAAAGAAGATTCTAAAAAAGAAGATCATAAGAAGGAGACCGCTGCGTGATCGTTTTTGCCCGACAGAAGAAGTCGCTGAAATATAAAACAAAACTTCTTTCAAAGATCCGAAAGCTCTTAAAGAAAGATGATATTTGTTTGCAAATCTGTTCTGATTTTGGGCATGAACCAGATATTCTCGACGGAATTCCTATTGAATTCGATCCAAAATTAGATGTATCCGCAAAAACAGTTAACGCAAAAATACATCTAAATGAAAGCCTCCTATCTGATTCATTTAAAGTTATTATGCGCTATGTTGTCCATGAGTTGGTTCACGCATTTCAACATATGAATAAAAAGACTAATAAAGATATTCATAAGGATAAAGAATATCTTGATAGACCTGATGAACTCGAAGCGTTTCAAGTTCAGATTCAATATGACGCAAAACATAGAGGCGAGGAAGAAGCCGAAAAGTATGTTGATGATCTTATTGAATATCATGAAATCCCAGATAGCAAGCAAGAAGACAAGAAAGAACAATTAATGAAAAGACTGGAGTAGCGAATGTTGGCCGTATCTGAGATATCTCCAAAAAATGGTTCAAAAAATATCTCACCAATTTCGCTTATAGAATTTAATATTATCGATGATGGAACAGGTATCGATATATCTTCTTTGTCCGTAGAGATTGCAGGTTATAAAGCAATTTCCGGAATCGATTTTCAAGCAGGATTTCAAGGCGGAGCATCCTCTATAGATCCCGATGGCTCCAATTATTCCGTTATCATTCAACCTGAAGATGGATTTAATTTGGACTCCATGATTGCGGTTCGTGTATGGATTAAAAATCTAGAAGGAAAAGGCTTCGCCCATTTTTATTCTTTTGCTACGGCGTCACTAAAGCCTTATGCAGTTAGAGTTTCGCCTCAGCCAGATTTTATTATCGAATCCCCTCAATTAATCTTTTTGCATTTTGATAGCTTATTTGAATCTATCGATCCTTTAAGAATTCAAGTGGAACTTAATAAAGCGGTTATTTTTTCAGATGGAACATTTTCTTCTAGCTTCTCAGGCGCAGCATCTTCTATAGCCGCATCCGGAACGGGCCAGATTGTAAACATTGATCCGGTAGAGCCTTTGAAGAATGGAAGCTATCAATTACGATATGTGGTTTACGATACAGCCGGAAATCGCTCATCTGATTCTTTTATATTTAAGGTTGATTATAAAGAACAACCTCTTCTTCCGGTTTTCCCGCAAACCGGATTCCTTGGATATTATCAAGGCGTAACTCGTGTAACAGATCTTGGTATTGGCGATTCTTTGAAGGTCGAATGGGGAAAGCCGGTATCTCGTTATTATGGTAGCGATTTATATATTTTAATTTACGAAAGCGCTAATCGACTTCAGCTGTTTGAAGGTCTTCCAAGATATATTGTCTCTGCGGATTTATCGGAAGCAATTCTTTCGGATTTAACTTCCGGTGTTACATTATATTACGGTGTCCGTGTTATGGAAACTTACGGCGGCGGAATGGATTTAACAGGAGCGGAAGAATTATCAGCAGGAATCTATTTCTGCCCACAAGCTACCGAAATAGACGCTGATATAGAACCTGCAGATTTAAGAATAAAGGTTGCAAATGTTGAGGGTTATCCATCTGCAGGATATCTACAAATTGTAAACGAAGTGGTTAAATATGACTCTGTTGATTTGGTAAATTCAGAGTTCGTCATACCACCCGGAGGTAGAGGTCTAAATGGCACAACCGCCGGAGTTTATTCTTCCGGAGATTCTGTTAAGTTATTTACAGCCTGCAGAGATAGCAATACAGTTATCGTTTTCGGCACGCCAACATTTCATGGCGACGTAATCAGCGGAAGAGAATTAGATAATATCGGCTTAGTTGTCACAGATACAACCGAAGATGATTTAAGAGTTTTTCAAGGATATGATTTCTGTGGATATCATAGACCTTTACCTCAACAAATTCTTCAGGGCCAAAATGATTGCGGAAGTTATCTTGGCGGAGAGGTTCTCGGCTTAAGAGGTATGTATCTATTCAACAGAATGCTTGATCAAGAAGAAGTTCTTTTAGACCAAGTAGGCGAACCCGTAATTCTTTTAAAGAGACGCTGGACGGGTCAGATTTGTCCATGTTCAGATTTACGCAGACAGCATCCGAAAATTAAATCCTGCGGTCGTTGCTTTGGAACGGGATACCTTGGCGGATATCAACAATTTGCAAATATGCGAAGAATTGATCGCAGAGTTATGGCCAGATTCAAAGAAACATCCGAAGATTTAAAGTTAGGAAGCCACGAACATTTACAGCAAGAATTTGAACCATCGGCTTGGACTTTACCTATGCCTGCAATTAGAGATCGAGATCTTCTTGTGCGATTTGATATGTCTGATAATGTAGAATTTATTTATGAAGTTCTTAATGTATCAAAAGAAAAAGTCATATTCCGTCAGCATAGCCGTCAGAATCTATCGTTAAAGCGGTTGGATAAAACAGATATTATTTATCAATTCCCATTTGTTTTTCCTCCTCCTCCGACGCCTTAAAAACCATTCTTGCTAATAATTAAGTTTATCGCAGGAGGTAGTTTATGTTCTCCTGGATTAAAAACACGCACGGAAAACCGGATGCAATGCTGACATTTGCAACCGTTGCGTTTGGAATGGTTACATTAAATCTTTTCTTATCTTCATTTGGTCCATTTACCTATGGAGATTTTAACTTCACATTTACCCCATTATCTAGCGATACAATGGGAGTTTACCTTGGCGCTACACTAACTGCTTATGTAAGTCGTCGTTATACTGATGCCCGCCATGCTTCTGCAAGAGTTGCAGAACCGGCATCAGATGAAACGCAGAGCAGTTAATTACACCGAGGATAATCCTGTGATTAAATTTTTCAAAAAACTAAGTTTGCGAACACAACTTTTTATTGGAATTGCGGTCGCCACACTTTTGGTTCTTTTAGCTTTTGCAGTTAGCGGTAAGATAGATATTAGGCCAATTCTTAAGTATGAATTATCGAAGGCCAAAGCGCAAAGAGAAATTGAATATCTGAATCAACATGCGGAAGAAAATGTAGATAAGATAAAAGATTTAGATAAAAAAGAAGATGCGATCCGAAGTAAAATTAGCAAAATAGAATCTCAAGAGATTCCAAAATCTGTATCAGTAACAGAGTTGAATAAATTCTTTAAAGAAAGAGGCTTTTGATGGAAACAAAATCTTTGATGAAATTGTTGAAATGGGCGCAAAAAGAATCATCCGAAGATTTTAAAAAATTAGCCTCAATAAGTTCATTGGTCATTAACGATGAAGATATCTTAAATGAAGAGACTTCTTTTGAAGATTCTTTGGATTTAAATCTAACCGAAATGGAGTCTTTGGTAGATCCCGAACTTGTTGAATTTAAACGACCAAATCTTTCCGTTTCGGCTCCAAAATGATTGCATTATATCTTCTTTGCAATATCGCTTTTTCTGGCGAGCCTGTAGATAAAGGTTTCGTTATAAAAGAACCATCTTATGTTTTTACAATTCCAGAAGCTCAGGCTTTAATGACCAGAGTTTCTGAATTAGAAAAAAAAGAAAAGCTATATGGCGAACAAGTTGAATTAATTAAAGTTTTAGATGAAAAGCAAATTATTTTAAAATCAACCATTGAAACAAAAGATAAGATAATTGAACAACATAAGCAGCTTATAGATTTAGAGAAAGAAAAATCCTTGAGATTGGAAAAGAAAGATAGTTGGAATAATATAAAGATCTATTCAGCTTTTGTTTTTGGATTTAGCTTTGCCGTAGGTAGTTTTATTGCGGCTGATAATATAGCAGATACATTAGAGCGGAACTAAAATGTCAAAATCAAATTACCCATCCAAAATAGATTCATCTGCCGAACTACCTATCGTTAGAGATAACGTGTTAGAGATCGGCTCCGAAGCAATTAATAGCCTTCGGTCTTCAATCATTCAAATTCAAAAAACTTTGGGAATCAATCCTCATGGTGCTACAGGCGAAACTGTTGCATCCCGATTGTCCCAAAGTTTGGATGAATATGGAAATATTCTTCCGGAAGCCATTTCTCAAGCTGGTTTGATCTCCGGCCCAATTATCGATTCGGATGTTTCAACTTCTGCTGGCATCAAAGAATCAAAGCTCAATCTAGATATTCCAACTTCAACTCTTCAAAGCGAGATTTCTTCTTTAAATGCTGAGCTTCAATCTATCATCAGCACCATAACTGCTGTATCTGCCACTTTATCTGCGCACATTGTTTCGGATGTACCAAATCGACATACTGCAGCTTCTATTTCTGTCGATACTATTTCCGATGCAACAAGTTCTACGGCAATTAAAGATTTATCTGCAACTGATCTTCAAACTGCATTAGAAGATGTTTTTGCTAAGCATATCAACTTCTCTGGAAGTATATCTTCAGAAAACTCATCTCACCTTGCCTCTCAAATTTGGTTGGATACGGCAGCTATTCCAACTCTTTCAGCAAATGATGTTCAAGGCGCAATCGAAGAAATTTATTTAAATGCTGACTCTGGAGTTTCTGAGCATCAAGATTTAATGCACTCATCTTCTGTTCCGAGAAGCTATATTGTTTCTGGCGGTCGTGGCGCAATTATTTTAGATTCTGCTCCTGTAACTTATTCTGTTCATGATGGCAGCGAACGTGGAATCTCTCAAGTTATTCTTGATACACCTGTGGATCCTGCGGTTTATAATATTCAGCCGGGTTATGAGTTAGTTATTTCTAATCCTGCAGATAGCGAAGACTTAAGTACGGGCAGTTATATTATCTCTTCTTTGGTTTATAGCGGCTCTCTTATTTCTTCTATCTATGTGTACGGAAGCTTTGGAGTAAGCGCTGGTAGCGTGGCAACAGCGTCTGTATATTCAAAGAAAAATGTACCTGCGGCGAAATCTTCTCTTCTTGTTTCATCGAGAGAATCTGCCTCTGGTTCTTCCTCTTACATTCTTCAAGTAAGCAATCCAGATAGCGTTTATGTTATCTCTTCTGGAATTAATCCTGCCGCAATTACATCTTTAAATAGATATTTTAAAATAAAAGTATCCGCGGGTTCATTTGTAACTTTAGATGCTTATTCCGCTTCGACGGCAATCCAAACGATTGATTCTATTGTATCAAGAATCAACGAACAAGCGGAAGAATCTCATTTAGAATTCCTAGCTTATCGACATGATAGCGATGATGGAAGCGAATTACTAATCGCCCACAACTTACCCAATACATCTGATTCTGAATATACATTAACTGTCTCTGCGGATTCAGATGACGCTCTATCTGCTCTTGGATTTTTGTCTATAAAAGATGTTGAAATTTCAACTCCAAGAAGTACTCCATATTATATCGGCGGAGAAAAGTTCGTCGGGCTCCCATTAAAGTTTTCCGCAGTAGGTTTAACATATACAACCGGCGGATATATTATCCAGATTCCATCTGGTTCTGATAACTTTTTAACCTCCGGAGTTTCGATAGATGATCTTGTAACTATCACCGATGCTCCGTCAGATAATGGAACTTACCGAATTACATCCGTAAGTGGAACTGAAATAACCATTGATTCAAGTCAATTACCCGGCGGTTTTTCTTCTGCTTCAAATGCAACGGCTGAATTTAAAATTTACAAAAACACTGTATCTTTAGCCTCTCTTCAGTTTTCTGAAGTGGATGGAACTTCTGGTGTTGGCTTAATTGATTTATTTCTAGATCAATCCGTCGAATTTAGATATCAAATTGCCGCAGAGTATGAAGCGCCACTTTTATTCGATAAGGCTGTTGTTGCTTTAGTGGATTATAGCGGACAGATTCTAAATAAAACATTTGAACTTACTTGCTCTACTCAAGGTTCGGCTTGCCTATTTTCTCTAACGAATGGCGACTCATATACATTATGGGGAAATGATTCATCATTCTGGTTGACTTATGATGATGGAACAAAGCTTAAGTTTTATGTGAAAAGCGTTGAAGATGTTCTGTCTTTAATTTCTAGTTCAGGTTCGGATTTAATTATAAACATTTATGGCAAAGCGGGAATTGATTCAAAGCAAGAATTCTTTGCATTAGGAAGAGTTCCATTTGAATATTTCCGCTCAAGATTTGCAGGTTCATATGATGATTCCAGAATTATTGGAAAAACATCTTTTGGATCAATATCAGCCGAAGAACTTGATGATGATGTTAAGGAAAAATTATCTCATCAGCCTTTGAGTTCTTTACATTTTAATGGTGTAATCTCCGGCCTAGAGATTTCGTCCTTATCCTTTACTTCCGATAATTTATATCAATTCTCTTTATCTGCAGGTGAATGCTTTGTTGGTGGAAAGAAAGTTAGAGTTGAATCTCATGAAAACTTTATCACCGGAATAGCTTACACTTCTTCCGATAAAATCTTTGTCGCAGTAGATGAATTTGGAAATTTAGAGGCCAGATCTTGCGCAACATCCTGCGTCAATCCTTTTGATTATAAAGAGTTTGCCTTACTCTATACGATTGAGTGGGATGAGATTGAGCTTTATTCTTTTGATGCTCGACTATTTATTTCAAATTCTGAAATGAGATACCTAGACCGAGTGATTGTTGGTGCGGATCCAAGAATCGGTCACTTCCAAACTCTATCTGCTGCTCTAAATTACTGCAGAAACTTCTCTGATTTTTATCCTCAGATTGCCGCTCCAGCGATTGTAATTTCAGCGGGACAACATGAAGAAGTTATTTCTGTAAATCAAACCTCATATACTTACGCCGAATGGAAGGCTATATATGATGTTGCCGCCACAAGATATATTGCTATGGAAATGTTCTTACGTCAATCCATACGTTCTGGATTGTATATAGCGAATCCAATCCGAATCATGGGCGCATCGGAAAATTCAAGATTAAGCATAAAGTTTTCCGTAAGTTTCTCTGATGGAGATATGGACTTTAGAGGATTTTTAACAATCCCCGGGATCTCCACAACCGTAGAAGAAGCTCCATTTGAAAACTTAACTTCAGGGTTTATATCTATCGAAGGTTTAACTTTTGATAATACCTATATTAATCTGGTCGATTTTGAAACTCCAACGGCTTCAGGAGATCAATACGGCGTATCGATTAAGGGTTGCACGTTTAATTTTGATAACTATACAGAAAGCTTATTCGATACAGCCTTCGGACCCATCGGAATTAACTTAGCGGAAATCTATAATATTACATCAAGCAAAGGAAATCTATCTGTTGAATCCTGCAAGTTTGTTAAAAGCTTAATAGGTTTTGATTCCGCAACAAGAGCGAAAAACATTTCCATTACAAATAACGCCATTTTGGGCGATGCTGCTCTTGGGTTATTCTCAAGTTTAAGTGGAAGCATTTACACATTATCTTCTGATTCAAACATTTCTTTGTCAGGAAACATTAATACATCAAATGTAACAACTACAGATACTTCTATCTTAAATGGCGGCTCCTCAGAATGGGGAGATAGGGTTGGTCGCAATTTATATGTTGCAAAAAATATAACAGCAGATTCCTATAAATATATTAGCGCAAAGACTTCAAGTAAATGGATTTTCTTTGATCAATATATTGAAGCGGAATTTGGTAATTCCGGAGCCTCAACAGCATCAGTTTTAAACTTAAGTTTTAGAGGAAGAAATTGGCGAGTTTTATCATTTAATGATAATGATACAGATTACGCTTATTTTAGATTAAATCTTGCTTCGGGTGAAACTTTAAGTTTATCGGATGACCCATTTAGATTATATTGCACCACAAACTCTTCGGGTTCGCCGGATCCTCAGTCCTTTAATTTGTCGTTCTATTCTGAAAATAAATATGGCGAAAGAACAACGATTATAGAAGACTTAACAACAATTACTTTAAGCGATGATTCTGTTATGTATGAGCATAGTTTCGGTGGAACAGACCCTATGCTTCCAGATATTGTTGGAGCATCTGAAGATACATTTTATGTTAAAGTAACCAGAGCTTCTTCCCCCGTTCCGGTAAACGTTCAATATATTCACTCTATTTATTATGAAACAAAGGTTACAACAGTAGAGCAAACTTTTGGCGGCTTAGACTAAAATGAAATCAAAATATCCAAATCAAATTGATGGTTCCGAAGAACTTCCAGTTGTCAGAGATAATATTACAGAAATCAGTTCTGAGGTTTTAAATACATTACGTTCTGCCGTAATTCAAATTCAAAAAACTTTAGGAACCAATCCTCATGGCGTAACTGGAGAGACTGTATCCTCTCGTCTATCTCAAAGTCTAGATGAATATGGAAACATTCTTCCTTCCGCAATCTCTCAAGCTGGATTAATTTCTGGACCTATTATTGATTCAGACGTTTCAGCCGCTGCCGGAATTAAAGAGTCAAAGCTTAATTTAGACTTTCCAACCGCAACTCTTCAAAGCGAGATTTCTGGATTAAATTCAGAGCTTCAGGATATTATAACTGCCCTAACTTCTGTTTCGGCAACACTTGCGGCGCACGTAGATCCTACAGCGCTCAATAGCCATAACGCATCTTCTATAAATGTAGATGCCGCTTCAATTGGAAATTCAGATGTAGCTTTATCTTCTATTCCAACTGCAGATCTTCAAGCAACTATTGAATATGCTTTAGATCATCATATTGGATATACTGGCGCAAATATTTCTGAAGAAAATAGCTCACACCGAGCGAAGCAAATCTTTTTCGATAACGCTATTAGTTCAGAAATTATCAGTTCAAATGATGTTCAAGGCGCAATTGATGATATTGCATCTTCAACATTAGAAGGTATCCAAAGTTCACTTCAGCATTTAGCATCAAATGGAAGAGTTAAAAAAGGCAAAATTTTAGATGCATATGAGGCTCAATCTGCAGGTTCAAAACTTCTAGAAACATCTACAGTAACTTTTGCTAGTTTTGCAGGCGAAACAAGAACGAAATTAACATTTTCAGATACACCAACTCCTATTGCTGAAATATCCGCTTATGATATTTTGAGACTTTCTGGCTCTCCAAATTCTGATGATAATAAGGATTTTCAGATCGCAGAAGTAGAATTATCTATGGGCGGAGATGTTGTTTCAATTACGATATTTGGAAATTTAAAAGCAGATCCAACTTCCGGTGTATCTGCAACAGTTTATAAAAGCAATCTCCAGACGTTTAATTCAGCAGGCTTATTATGTGCCGCTCGACCAAGATATGACCGTTCTAATATTCCGGATGTAGTTTTTATTAATCCAAATTCTGCAACGATAATATCTTCAGGTTTTAGTCAACAAAAAGTTGGTGTATCATCTACATTCAGCCTAAAGATTGACGGCGGAACGGATGAAGTTATCTCTCTTTCGACGGCAAGTCCAACTATAGATTCCGTTGTCAATATAATTAATGAATACGCCGTTGATAACAAACTACCTGTTGTAGCCGCAAAGATTCGAGCGCAAAATGTCGAAGAAATTGTAATTTCCCATATTGTTCCAAACTTTGCTGGTGATTTGGTAAACCGAACGCTTAAGATTACCAGCGCTACAACCGAACTCGGTTTTGATTCTATTCTAGGAAAAGAATTCGAGGGAAGCTATGGAAATAAGTTTTTCGCAAATGGAAAGCTTAATTCAAATCCAATCAAATTAACAACATTTACATCTGGAGATATTGGAACAAATATCGGCGCCGGAACTTTAACCTTATTTTCTTCCAACTTCTCAGAGTATGGAATTAGAGTAGGTGACGTTGTTTATATCTACAATCCTTCTGTTGCTGCGGATATGGGCGCATTTAGAGTTGGTCAAGTATCTGGAGATACAGTAACTTTAGATTATGATTCGTTCTCTTTTTCAGATAATTTACCATCTGATGCTTTGGTTATCTTCGCATCATGTTCTGCAAATATCGGAGAAATGAACTTTGAAGAAATCAGCGGATTATCTGGTTCCATTCTTTTTGATGTATTCTGCGATGCCGATTTTTCTGTTTTTTATTCAAAGAGAATCGAAATTTCAGGATTTCTTCAAACTACAGGTTTTTCGGCAGCGGCTGTTGATGTTTCAAAGGGATTTTTAACAAGCGGTGAGGTGGCAACAATAACTGTTAATACATACGGCTTTGCATCAATGACTTATAATTCCCAAATGGGGAGCCCTGTTGTTCTAGGTGCAAGTGGTATTTACAATATCCCATCTCCTGATGGTAGTTCTTTTATTTCTCTGCTTGTAAATAAAACAGGTAATCCAACCTCAAGCAAGACGATTACTCTTTATGGTTTTGACGAATGTTCAAGTTTTAATTATAAACTTTCTCGTGGATTATTCTCAACGTCTCTTGGCGCCGTTTTGGGATCATCCAGTAATGCGGGTATTCCATCTTTAATTGACAAAAGGCGATCCGGAACGGTCGATGAGTCAATCATTTCTGAATCCTTTATTGAAAAGTACATAGAAGGTACGACGAATGATTTGCGTTCATCTGGCGTAATTCGTGATTGTGAAGTTATTTCAACAAGCTCCGCTTCAGGTTATCAGCTTTTCAGCGTTAACTCCGGTGTAGTATTAAGTAATGGAATTCGTTATGAAATTTCTGGCGGAGAAGATTTTAGAATAAATACATCTGGAAATTTCTATGTAGCAATAACCGCTTATGGTCAGATTGTTGCCGAAGAAGAATTAAATATTTCCGGAAGCTTTTACTCCCCATTCTACAATCAGAATGTTGTTCATCTTGCTTATATCTCTTCTTCGACAATTAGAGACTTAAGGTTCTTTGTTGATAGAATCGATTCAAAGCTTGCGGAAGAACTCATTGTATCAAGTACAGGTCAAGATTGTCATTTTAAGACTCTTGATGCCGCAATCTTTTATGCAAGAAATTGCAGAAAACTAAATGTATATAATCGAGCTCCTATTATAAAACTTCGTCAAGGTACATATACAATTTCATCTCAAATTCTTGTTGATTTCGATCTAGTTCTTTGCGGCTCAGGTCCAAAGACAATTTTAACCAGAGATTTATCTTTCAATACCGGCGTGCCCTCTGGAAATTTAAATCCAAATTTGGCGATATTTATGATTGGCGGAAGTTCTTCTACCAACTCTACGACCTTAACCGAAGGAGTTGTGTTTAGGGATTTTGCATATGAATCAAATGTAACCAGCGGCGCTCTAACGACATTCTGGTTGGCTCAATCTTCAAGTGATAGAACTTTCCGATTTGAAAATTTAAGATTTATTGGCCCAACCTCAATATCTCAGGCGTCTAATGTTGGAGAGTTTGCTTTAACAATCGGTCGTTCAAATTCATCTTTACCATTTGCTGCTGTTAACTATTCTTGTGGAAATATCTTTATAACAAATTGTTTCTTTTCAAGAGTCGGCTTAGAGAGCGGCTGCGTTAATGTTCTAGAATATTCAGGAGCAGGAGTTAGTGGTATGGTTGCTTCGTCAAACATTTCATTGCTAACCTCTCCAAATGAAGAAGATCCTGATGCGGGAATAATTGTTTATCCAACCACAACGACAGCGTATAATATAGTTGAGGCTGCAAACGCTGTAGCATTGGTGTAAAATGGAAGAGAAAGAAGCAATTTCCGCAATTGATGCAATTTACGAAATTCTTGAAAGAATTAAAGTTATTGAAAAGCAAATCATTGTTTTGGATTCAAATATCAAGCTTTTAAACAACAAAATTGTAAGACTAAAAGTAGATTCTAGCGAACCATCTATTTCTGTGTCTCAAGAGAAGGAAGCAGCAAAAGTTCCACAAGCTACTGTTGCGGCTAGACCATCTGCTAGAGCCGCAGATGTAGAAATTCCAAAAGAAGAAATGAAAACGGTTTCAACGAAGAAATCCAAAGAGCCTGAAAGACTTGTAATTGGAAATATCAAAACATTCGGAAGAATCGTAAATAAAAATCAAGAACCAATTCCGGGAGTTGAAATAAATATTTATAGCGATTCAAATGAATTGGTTCGAAATTTAAAAACAGATAAAGACGGATATTGGGAATGTAAATTGCCCTCAGGAAAATTTGGAGTGGAATACTTGCGCAAAAACTATAAACCTGTAAATATGGTCATTGCTCTAGATAGCAGCATGAGCAACTATGAGGTGAAATAGTGTTTGCAATTAAAGTTCACGCTAAAAAGTCCG
>Ga0214921_10008685_pt1 | contig 13083 bp, 34 predicted proteins | sample LL1505_MetaG_FD_177992 | JGI IMG/M metagenome (GOLD analysis project Ga0214921, IMG submission 177992) | Freshwater microbial communities from Lake Lanier, Atlanta, Georgia, United States - LL-1505 | ecosystem: Environmental > Aquatic > Freshwater > Lake | place: USA: Georgia | collected... | reverse complement strand
ACATTATCAGGAATTTCAACGACAGCAAGTTCGGATGCCCAATTATTTGCGGCTTCACCCATCTCTTCAACTACAGCAACCAAATCTTCATCGGCACGATTTTCGTAAAGGTCATATGCGCTGATATAGAAACTTTCATCACCAACATGTCCTTCTTGGAAATATGTGGAGCCAAAAACTGTTGAATCAGATGTTTTCTTTTCCCACTTCACACCCTTGCGGTCAAGCAATTTCTCCAAAGCCTCTTCGGAAAGACCAAAGCCGCCATGGCATCTATTGATTACTACTTTCATAATTTTACTCTTTCAATTATCATTGAATCCACATTTCATATCATAACAAATATTTGTGCCAAGTTGACCTTTTGTCAAACCACATCGGCCGCAAACTTGATTATTATCATATTCCTCTTCTGCCGCAGGTTCAAACTGAGGCATATCATGTTCTTCATTAGACACAAAATCTAAACTGAAATCTAAATTGCCTGAAAAATGAAAACCAGACCCACGCAAAAACATTTCAAAATGTTCCAAAATATCTGGAAGAGAATCCGCACTGAATTCAACAGTTGTTTCGGCACAGTGACCAGAGATATTGTCAATTTGTTTAAAGATATATTTCATATAAATCTCCCGAAATAAAAAAATAGGTCTACGGTTAGTAGACCTCTAGACCTTGTTGAAAAATTAAGAGGTCTGTTCTGCCGTAGCAGTTTCAGTAACCGGTTCAGTAGTTACAGTAGCGGCTTCTTGAGCACCAAGGTCTGCAAGTTTCTTCACAGATTTAGTTTTGGCTTTAGCAACGGTTGTGCTAATACCACGCTTGGCAAGATACTTTGTCATTTCATCGACATTCATAAGCTGGTATGCAGTTACCTTGCGACCATCTTTGACAGCTTTGATGACACCGCCAGCCTTCGCCTTAATATCCCAGATATAAGTGGAAAGGCGATACACTTCAAGTTCATTGCTCAAAGTTGCGGTAACTTCTTCTTTAGAAATTTGTTTACCGCTAATCATTGCAACGATTAGTTTTTCCCAAACTTTGGGATCAGTTTGTTTACCACGAGCCATTTAGACACCTCACATAGTTAATAATACACACATCATAACACAGCAAAACCATTTTGTCAACAGTCTCGCCACAATATTGCCCATTAGAGCAATTACTTAAAGATACCATATTCGATAGCATCTTCATCATACGATTGGCTGGCATACATCATCATGTTATGCTCTGCCATTGAAATTTCAAACTGTTCAAGTTCGAAAGCATTCCAATAATCTTCAATTGCCTGAGCCTTTTCTGAGGCAGATACTTCATTAAGACATTCATTCACTTCTTCGAAAGACATAATAAACTCCAATCAATTGAACATAGTCAACTATAACACACTTTGGCGCTAATGTCAAGCACTATCTTCGCATGTTTGCCTGGTCTTTTGCATCATCTTTACTAAAGATTGGCACAGCATTACTTTTGTGCAGAGTGCCGATACCTAGCATAGCATCACCAGTGTACACAGGTTTTGGTTTTAGAGTACCACCATTGAATCCAGTGTTCAATGACGGATGACGAGACAAATCACGCTCAGGTGGAATGTAAGTTTTTGGTGGAACATATGGCGTAAAAGATTTAGACTTTTTTGTCTTCACTTTACCATACTTTTTTTCAAGCGATGACAACCATTCTTGGTATTGCTCGGCTTGTTTTCTCGGTGTCTTTTTTTTCTTAGACCGAATGTCAGCATAAATCATCATTTTGCCGTAACCTCATATTTTTGATAACCATCAAAATCTTCTTTTGTGTTCAAAATTATATCAGCCTGAAAGCAAAAACGCAAGAAGTCTTTTTCAAAATCTTGGTCATCTGCCAAAATAGAAAGTTTTTCGCCCGAATTCATTTTATTGAGTTTCAGGCGAACCTTGAGAATAGGAATAGGACACTTCAGTCCACGACAATCAATTGAATGCATTAGGTTTAGCAACAGTCCAATACATTAGGGCAAGACCAACCATAGCCATAGCCAGTTCGCCAAGCAAATTAGAGTCGGCAGGTGCATTGTCGATACCACCAACAGCACCGAAAACAATCAAAAGACCAAGAAAAAATCGTATCATGGAAAACTCCTTCTTTATTCAGATTACAGATACATTATGACACATCTGGAACCGTTTGTCAAGTGCTTTTCCTAAAAAAAGTTGTTTAAAAACAACAACATACAACAGTGGAAATGCGGTTTTGGGCCGTTTTTCCGCTTGGCTAGGGTCAGAGTCTCAGTGAACGGCTAAAAGCCGCCTAAAAGCGGTTCTAGCCGTGCAGGACTTGAGGTTTTGAAGATGAATTTGCCGAAGTGTCTTCACGCATATCTTCTTCAAATTCTTGCAACCTTAATTGTTGCAACCTATGTTTGAGTTCAGCATTGTTTTTTTGCTGAGTCTCTAACAATTCTTCAAGTTCTCTGATTTCTTTTTTAATTTTAGAAAGAAAGGTCATAAGTTTTTTCCTGTTTATAAAGTCTGTATGTGGCTTTATCTTGTTGCTTTTTATGATTTGTGTTAGGCTTGAATTGTTGACTATCAGAATCGGTTTTTCGATTCTTGTTCTTTGGTTTCCTAACAACTTGCTGATTCGAAATCATTGAAGTTTTGCGCCTCCTTAAAGAATGCTATCCGCCACTCCAAGACTAATCAATTGTTCGGCTTTGAGCCATGAATCAGTCGGCGGTAACAGTTTATTCTTGACAGTTTTTACATCAAGACCAGTAGCCTCACATAGAATATTGACCATGCGTTGATTGCATAGGTCTGCCTCTTTCATGTGAGCCTTTATGTCATGGTACTTTCCTTCAGCCTCTTCGGAAAATTGATGACACATAATTCCTGTATTTTTTGAAATGATTCTTTCACCACGAGTTCCTGCTGAGAAGATGAGAAATGCCGCAGAGAAAATTGAACCAATACCGATTGTTCTAATTGGATACTTCGATTGTTTCATAACATCAATCAAAGCAAATGCTTGATACAAGTCGCCACCGCCTGAATTAACATACAGTGTCAAAATCTTACCTTCTTCTTCTTTGAAGTTCTCATAGGTAATCCATTCGATAGCTTCACGAATGTTAAATTCATCAATTTCACCGCTGAGAAAAAAGATATGGTTTTCTAGTAAACTATGCCCAATGAGTTCACTTGGGCTGATAACTTCGTTATCTTTCTTTTTAGTTGTCGCCATGTTTTAGATGCCAATCATATGCAGTTGAAATAATGTATTCTAGACTAAATTTTGGAGTAAAGGGGAGAAGTTCTTGTGCTTTGCTTATGTTAGCCACAAGTTTTGCAGGATCGCCCGCACGGCGAGGACCGTAGGTGATATTCACTTTCTGACCTGTCACTTTTTCAATCGTATCTACAATTTGTTTGTTTGAATATCCTGTACCCGAACCAATATTAAAAATATCACTCTTTTGGTGTTTCAAAAGGTACTCAGCACTTGCCACATGTGCATCGGCAACATCTGAAACATGTATGAAATCTCTAATGCAAGTTCCGTCTGGAGTCTCATAGTCATTACCATAAAGTGTGAAGTTATTTAGATTCTGAAGAATTCTAGGAATCAAATGTGTTTCTGGTTCGTGATTCTCACCCATCTCACCATCAGGGTCTGCACCACCGACATTGAAATATCTTAGGCAGATTGAGTTGATATTCTCTTTCTGCATGTCTGCGATTATCTGTTCGCACATTAATTTGTTGCGACCATAAACACTGGTTGGAATCGTGCTGTCTGTTTCGAGGAACTTTTCGTTACCGCTACCATAAACACCAGCACTTGATGAGAACACGATATTTTTTACATTATGAATTGCCATCACATTCAGCAGATTGATTGTGCCAGCAACATTCACATCATAATATTCACTTGGATATTTCTCGCTTGTGCCAACTTCAATCAAACCTGCTAAATGAAACACCGTATCGATTTTAACTTTACTGAAAAGAAAACTCAATTCAGGCGCACGAATATCGCACGGATAAAACATATCAGTATATTCATGTGTTTGTGATTTTGATTTTGAATCAAGGACAATCGTTCGCCAACCAGCCTTTTTCAATGCTTTGGTTACATGCGAACCGATATAACCGTAGCCACCAGTAATCAGTGCAGTTTTCATTTCTGATGCCATGGATAGTTTCCTTGATATTTTTCTTTCATGTATCTGTTACCTTCTTCAAAAAATTCTGAAGTAACAGAATTTGGATTACCATCTAATCGATAGCACAGGCTATGATTTCCTGTACATTCAAAGTTAGGGAAGAATTTTTTCAGATTGCTGAAGAATTGTCTATCAGCGCCCCATTGACCATACCATGCATGACCTATGTTAACAGCAACATCACGCCTAACAGCGAAAGATGATGTGTCGATATGATAAGCATCATTATTGAAATAGATGGGCCATTTACCCAACGATTCACAGTTGTCATCACATATGTAATTGCCGTGTTTATCATAAATCTTCCTTAATGAATATGCCCATTGGGCGCCAGTCTCAATTGCTTTTACAAGTTCTTCAACATGGTTTGGTTCATACCAATTATCTTCATCAAGATAACATATGATATCTGCATTCACTAAAAAAGAACATGCGGCATACACACGATGACCGTACCATCCTCTACCGACATTCTCTTCAAGTTCAACCATTCTTGTCTTAGATGAACCCACAAGAATTTCTCTTGCCTTTGGTTCATACTGACAACCATCGATGAAGATGTAGTGAGTCAGGTCTTTATATGTTTGATTGTCTACCGATGAGACACACTGTTCCAATAAGTCAGATGCTATTGTGGGTGTTACTACGGCTACTTTCATTTTCATCCTTAAAGGTCAATTTGGCACTACCAATAGTACCAGGCATTTCTAATTTCAATTCATCTTTAAATTCACGACCAAAAATTGCATCCCATCTATTGTCATACTCATGTTGTGCAACGCTAAATGGTCGTGGTCTGCTTCCTTTACCACCATCACTCACGATTCTTTCCTTTCGATATCTTCTTCAACACATTTGCTACCATATTGAATTTCAATTATTTTTAGAGGCTTCATAGTCTGATTAGACAATTGATGCCAACGCCCTATAGGGATTTCTAGTGTAGTATTAAAGGGTAATTGATGATTGATTATTTCACCATCAAAACTAAAAGTCGCAACAGATGCAACACCTTCAGAAACATGCCAATGTTCATTACGATGTTGATGCTTTTGCATACTCAAAGATTTTTGCGGTTTGATAACCAACTCTTTCACTTTGGTTGTTTCTGTTTCATAGAGAACACGATAGAAACCCCATGGTCTTTCGACCTTGGGTGCTTTCCATTCTTCGAGAATCCATGAAGATGAATTCTTCTTATCAGAGCCACCTACACCAAATACAAATTGAATACCAGCAACATCCATTTCACGAATGTTGCCTTCTGTTCGGTCACCACCATTTGCAAAGATGAGTGTATCTTCGATTGATGGATGAGCCATTGCTACTTGTTCAAGCAAATCACAGGCTGAATCATCCGAGTCATCAAATTCCCAAACTTCATCAACCCACTTGATTGCCTCAAGTACTTTTCGGCGCTCATGCACACACATGAAAGACCTGCCTTTTTTGCGAGTCAACCAATCATCAGAATTTAATCCAACGATTAGTTTATCACCCAATGCAGATGCCTTTTTTATTAGTTCAATGTGACCGGAATGTATAGGGTCAAATCCGCCAGAAATGACAACAACGGTTTTCTTCATAATTACTCAACAGTCAATGGGATGTCTGGAAATGACTCTTTGATAATTTTTGGTGTGAGAAATTTCACATTCAAATTTTTCTTGAACATACCAACTAGCAACAAGGCTTCTTTTGCATGAACCGATTGTAACATGGTTACTGCAATTTGTGCTTGTTTCTTTGGTTCAAGTTTGCCTTTGTACTTTGGGTGATTTGGCACAAACACATAGAGTCTTTTCATCTCATTGTCGATTGTGGAAAATGTCAAACCTTCAGGCTCAGGCGCCGGTCTGTATTCTGGTACAGTCTCAACATCAAATTTAATGTCGGGATTGAATGCGTAATTTAAGAATTCACGAAATCTTTCATCACCATGCTTACGCAACACGGTAATTCTTTCTTCACGAGTTTTTGCATTATCAAACTCTTCGAAAATTTCATGGTATAGTCGTTTAAAACTCATCGATAACCTCAATCAAATTTTTAAGACGATTGGCAATCATGTAATTCATAAATTGCTGTCTAGTCTTGGGTTTAGTGTCCTCATACTTAGTCACAATAGTTTCCAGCATTTCTTTTGGAATCTTAGTCAGGTCAATAAGCATTTCGTTACGGCGATAGTTGCGTAACATTTCATCATTGCAAAATTCTTCAGGTGGCGTATTCAGCCAATTGATAATTTTTGCTTCCGTGATAGGTCGTTGGCGACCACCTTCAACAAACACACCATCAGGTGATAAGATATTGGGAATGCCATCACCTTTGTCACCACGAATGATTAGTTGTTTTAATTGTACAGCAGGAAAAGGTTCTTTGATATACTTCTTCAGAATCGGTGAGTACTGTTCGACATTAGGAAACTTTTGCAATTGTGCAAAGTCTTTATCTGAAGAAAGAATCATCACTTTTTCTGTAGCGGCATATTTCATTACCAATGCGCCAATAACATCATCAGCCTCTGCACCTTGTACATCAATCACCTTGTAAGGCGAATTTTCAGCAAGTTCTTCTTTGACTTTTTTCAGGCACTCAAAAATAGTAGCCCAATCAAATCCAGAATTCTCACGAGCCTTCTTGCGATTGGATTTGTAGTTAACAAAAACATCACGGCGCCAGTAATGGCGGTTGTCACAAGCAATCACCACTTCGGGACCGTGTGTGGCTTTGAATTTTTTAATGTATGTTCTCATTGTATTGAGAATCATATGCCTCACTAAGCCTTCATCGATTGTTGCTTTGGGCGAGGATCCAATCTGTTCCATTAGATTGGATATCGCTACTTGGTTATAGTCAAAAATAATCATAATGAAACCTATTATACTCTCTTTATAATTTTAGTGGGGCAAACATGGGTTAGTCATTTTTATTGAATTTGATGCTTTCACCACGCAGGAATACACCAATCAGAACAATGGCACACCATGTATCAAAAGTGTATGGAATAGCCAGAGCAGGAAAAAGTATATTCAAAGACCACAGAACAAAAAACGGTGATATAAAAATGAATACGATAGCCGCTAGTGCAATCAATGCCATAACAGCAGGCGATTTAACTTTAATATTAAACATAGAACCTCACTTAATAATTTTCAAAAGGATTGTATCATCATTTAGTCGACCTGTCAAGGGCGATTCAACTGCACGAATGTTTGCAATGACATTACGGAGAAAAACTTTGCCGCCTTTGATAACTTCAGGCAAAGTCACTTCTGGTTTACGCAATTTCTTCTGTACCGATTTGGTATCAACAAAATTCTGTATCGTGGTGCCTTTCAATGAAAGACCTGAAATGTCTTCAGCGATATAGCAACCAAGTTTACGAGTCTTGATATTGTAAACCCACAGAGTCGATGCACCAATCACCGATTTAGGGTCGATTGATTTTAGACCGAGTTCAGCGTCTTCAACGCAATACTTCATCTTACCAATCAGTTCATCGGCAGTCTTGACCTTGCGCTTGCGAGGTTTGCGATTCTGTTTGGCTTCGCCTTGCAGAGTCAATGCATCATCGATAATTTTAGAAAGAAACGATTCGAACCTTTTCAGTTCGGTTTTCTTCATATGCAAATAGCCTTCAACCAACTGTTCATCGGTACCAGCAATTGCATCAGAAATTTCACTTCGCACTTTTTTGTAGTGTTCAACGATTGCCTTAACATGCACACCTTTTGTAGACAATTCAGTCATCATGCCTTTTGGTGTTTTTGTTTCACGATAAGCATTCAGTGTGAAGTCATCGACCAAACCATCTAGTTCAGCAATGATACGAGAAGTCGATTCTTTAATCCTGTCTTGAATAGAAGGATTCACGGTGGCAACAACTGCAACATCTTCAACGATTTCTTCAACTTGACCATCACCTTTTTTAATGGTAGTCAATGTCTTATCGAAATAGTTTTGATTTTCAACGGGCAGAGTCGCACCATTGTAGAGAAGTCGGCACACCCAACCAAATGTGGTTGTTTGTTTCTTAATCATACCCTCAGGTATTTTCAGTTTCAGTTTTTTGTTAAGATAGTCACCAATGTATTTGTGAGCATCCTTATAGTCTTTGTTTGCGGAATACCAGTTCAGCGATTCAATCAATTGAATACGAGTCATCTCTTCGGTGTACTTCGGTTCGCCACCAGCAAACACCGCATTAGCATCAAGCACTCTAGCCATTTATCACCTCTTCATAAGTTTGGTCAGCAACTTCACGGATTGTGTAGATGCCGTCATCAAGATAACTGTATTGTACACTTAACATTCTAGCGGCCGTTTGGGCTTCAAGATAGTTAACGAAACAAAAACACTCACCGAACACACGATTAACAACCTCACCATTTAGTTTGTGTCTCATGCTGTTTGCATCATAAGAACCAAGCATAGATTCATACTCGGTTGAATAAGCTACACGGTACCCGTCTGTAGTTTGTAAAATATAGACACCGTTCATATCATTACCATTACCTCTCCAGAATTACATAATCACCAAAATACTTGTCGAATGTTTGTAAAAGATGTTCATAGTCACCTTCTCTCATTTCGGATATAATTTTTTCACTGGGAAGTTTCAATTGATTTGCAAACCGATTAGCATAACCCATCAATGCAAATGCATTACCATCAGGTCCAGTCAAATCGATAACAATTTCACGAGCAACAGTTTTATCACGAAACATAATAATCCTAAAACAACAATCCATTCAATCAAAGTATAGTGGCAATACGCTTTGTAGTACCAACCATAACGAGTCAGTCGGTTGTGTAAATCACTCAGGATTTTCAACGGACTTCCTACTGTCTTCCATTTCAAATTTAACCACCAGCATTGAGTACATGGCATAGACTAATGCAACGATACAGAGCCAACCTAGCAACTGAGGACTAACCATGGAAAATAAAACACCGGCACCCATAATGCCTGCTGTGGCAAGAGCCGCTTTAACTTTCGGATTCATAGAATAACCTTTCAAAAGTACATTATACAACAAACCGTTCACTTTGTCAAGATGTTTTTCAGTGCCGCTTTGGCATCATTAACATGCTCAACATCATCCATCAAACCGAGTTCATATACCATCATTTCATTACGAGCGATACGAATCAGTTCAAGGGCATATATGATATCATCTTTATCTGAGTAGTGAAACCATTCATCGATAGTCTCTTGGTCAGACTGTAGCAAAAATTTCAGATTGTCTTTATCCCAATCATTCATTTTTGTAATTTTTTCAATCATTTCCCAATCATGCATTTTCTGTCTCCATCTCCATATTCATTGCGGCATAGACAAGCGCAACAGCGTTAAAATTGGAACCACCGATGTGCCAACGATACTCATTGAATGGCGTATTGTATTGATGCCAGTCGTATATGGTAACGGTTTCTTTTCTTTGACCACCGTATGCCCGAGGATCGGCATAGAAAATATCAATTGCCCACTCACAAGTAGTTTTGTCACCACCGTTATTAGGACCATATTTAGGTTCACCAAAAATACTCACTAGTTCATAGTAAGTCGTTTTGATATAACCTTGCAAACAGGTACCATTGCCATTGCTATCACGAAAACTAATAATCTTCATTTTAAATACTCCTTTTGAACAATCTTTTTCGCATCACTCAGCGATTTAAATTTCACTCCGTTGATGATGATGAATTTGGGACCATAGATTCTAGCCTCACCACCATCAAACGAAATACGATAAAATGTTTTACCACCATCTACGACCTTCGACCGTTTTTTCTCAAAAAAAGGACCGTAAGTCAGGCCAGCGAACCGAAAGGTATCTTCGAGTTCGGCGGCCGTTTGTGACCTTGCATAGGCAAGTGGTATCATTATGCAGTCACCGCATAAGGCTTGTTCCAAGAACCGATGTTGCAGTGGAAATAATAAGCGGTGTCAAAATAATCAGTCATTGCATCGGAACGGTCATAATAATCACCAGCCATCAATGCTTTTTTGATTGCTTGCATGGCTTCGAGAGCCTTACCGCTGTAGTGGTCTTGGATCCAGTAGAGGTTCACTTGTTCGTAACCACTGGTGTTGGCTGTAAAGCCACGAGAAACTTGGTAGAAGTCAGCGGAACAGGTTTTGTTGCTGTTACCAATAAAATCGATAGAACCTGATTTCAAGGTCAAGGTGATACTGGAAGAACCAGCACCTTTAAGAGAACCTTTGAGTTTGTACTTTTTCAGTACAGGCTTCAAAGCGGCGGCGATTTTTGCTTTTTTCTCTGTAGACACATAAGCCATAACGAAACTCCTTATCAACTGAACAAACTACAGTATATCGCACTTTCGCCGCTTTGTCAAGTCTTTTTTGCGGTTGTTGCGGAAAAACAACAAATATTTACACAATTCTTCCCAAGGATAGTTGCAAAAATTCGTCAAGTTCAGCATCAAAATTTCTACCAGTACGGCGTTTCTGATAGATTTTCTCTAACAGGCTATTTCCGTTACCATCGCCAAGAGGTATGTGAGTTTCAGTAAAATCATGCCCACGGGATTCGAGTTCTTCGAGCAATTCTGAGGTATCAAAATCACTCAGTTCAACTTCAACTTCAGTAGTGATATAGCGGCTCATACGATTTTACCTTCTTCAATCAGAATGCCAAAAGTGTCGAACAATTTATTGAATTTCACATTATATAAGGTAGCTAATGCATTCATGTATTCATTCAAATCTTCGACAGATACCATTTCATTTTCAGTAACCGCTCTGATATCATCGATAATATTCCAGCAGTTCAGAATTTGCTGTTCTAGGTCAAATCGGTCAAGACCGCTACCAACATCAGCACTCACCGCATCTGCAATCACTCTTTTTTTCATAATAAACTCCAATTTTTTCATAATAAACTTCAATTAATCTAAAGCAACACCTGTCATGTACTTCTTACCAGTCCAATGGTCTTTAGTAACACAAATACCATCATGTTTCACTCCCAACGGATAGTTCTTTTGAACATGCTGTTTAAGAGCAACCTCACATTGTTTTTTCGATTCAAACTCAGTGACGGACTTATCCATATAGTCACCCGCTGGAGAGAACATAAAAACAATCAAAACCCAATTCATGCTTTACCTTTTGTGTCTTCAATCTTTGCTACAATACAAGTACCTTCTAAAAGGTCAATCGGCACTGGTGATTGTAATGATTGTTTAATCATCACTTGTTTTTGTGCATCAATTTGTTGCCGACATTGTTGTTCTGTGAAGTAATGTTTATGAGCCTGCATAAACTCACAATTACCATTCATGCACAAAATGAGTACGGGTATAAAAATATCAATCATTTTTTAACTCCAAAAGCAGTTTCTTAAATTCATCCATTTTAGCTAACTGTATAGTATGTAGATAAATGTACATTTTCGCCTCATCTGGCCAAGATTTTGTCATTTCTAGCAATTCTGGATTTACCTCTTCTGCAAGTCCAGAAACAATATATTTCATATTTTCATAGGTGTACATCATTCAACTCCGAAATGTTTTAAAACATATGTACCAGGGCTTGCCCATTGATGTGCATTAATTGTTGCAATATCAGCACATTCCCTCACAATCAACTCGGCGAACTTTGTATCATAAGATTCTGAATACACTTTTAATGCTTGTTCTTTGTCTGTGATTTTAATCATAGCATCAAGAGCATACTTTTTAGCCTGTATAGCAAGTTTTAGAATTTGTTCATTCATGTCAAAATATTCCTTATAACCTCAATTGCAATTTGTACATCCGTAGGGTCAAGATTCAGTTTATGCGATATCTCAAGCAGGTTGTAACCTCGCTCAAGAAGTTCTCGGACTTGGGAAATGATGTAATTTTTCATCCTGACCTTGCCATTAAGTGGTAGACATTGCTTGTAATAACCGCAGTCTCATTATACAACTTTTCACGGTCCATTGCAAATAGCAAAGCGGTATCTCTGTCAGGTGTCAGCATTAATTGCCGATTCTCAAAAACCACAGAATACATTTCGCCTTGCTTTGTCACTTCGGCGCCAGTGATGAGTATTTTCATACAGTTCCTTCGATAATGGTTAGTGAATCTTCATCATCATAACCATTTGGAACTACCTCTTCACCGTAAGTCAATTTATACAGATTAATAATTCTGCCAAAATTTCGCATGTAACGATTAACAATCTGAGTAACACGAGTACCAGAAAGACCGTGACGGCGACCAACTTCTGCATATGTTTCGTTATGGTAGAGTACCTCAGCGAGAATACTCATATTTCGACCACGCCGCTGGTTTTCAGAAAAGATGCCAACTAGTTGTTTTTTATACAACTCATATTCGGGTTGGGAAAGGGTAGTCACAGTAAAATCCTAGTTATCGAATTCACAGCCGATATCAGCGGTATCGGTTTCATACTTAGCAACCGCCGAATTTACATCGGACACAAAACTGACATATTTGTGTTCAAGGATAACACGGTCACGAATAGCACCATACACCACCACAGGTGTATCAAGAACAACAGTGTGAACAACCTCACCGCCGTATGCTACACGGCTGAGTTCCACAACACCTGACACGGCGATTTCGCCCATGTAGAGACCAGTAACTGACATGTTTTCAAGATTCCACATTTTCGAAACTCCTTATCGACTGAACAGATTACAGTATACTCTATATGGGCAGAAATGTCAAGCAGAAAAAGTTGTTATTTTTGTTGTATTTTTACGACACTTTCCAGTAACTAAAACGGTTACAATTTTGATTTGTAAATTCTTACGCATAGCAACCTTCAGTGTAACACCGTATTTTTTACAGGTACGCTTAGGAATATCCATAGCATAGGGAAGCAC
>Ga0214921_10008682_pt1 | contig 13087 bp, 11 predicted proteins | sample LL1505_MetaG_FD_177992 | JGI IMG/M metagenome (GOLD analysis project Ga0214921, IMG submission 177992) | Freshwater microbial communities from Lake Lanier, Atlanta, Georgia, United States - LL-1505 | ecosystem: Environmental > Aquatic > Freshwater > Lake | place: USA: Georgia | collected... | reverse complement strand
GCTCCAGCCACTGCGGCTTAATGCGTCGACAAAGGCCTGCTCAAGCGCTTTCGGACTGTGGAACGAATCAGACCCGATGAGAATGTCAGGCCATTTGACGGGACGGCCCCCGTCTTACGCCTCGCGACATCACTGCCCAGAGCATACAATCGAGTAGTCATCGAATATTTCGGAAAGCCTATGTCCTTGGCGGATCTTGAGTTCCGTCGTCACTACGACAGCGATGAGCACGATGTGCTCGCGGAATTCTATCGACCAGCGCTCGACAAATCGATTCGTTATGACCGCGCGGTTGGGTATTTTTCCTCGTCAACCCTAAAAGGTTGCTCGATAGAACTTCGCAACTTTGTGCGGCACAGCGGGAAAATTAGATTGGTTGTTGGGTGCCTGGTTTCGAGAGCAGACATCGAAGCCCTTACCCACCAAGGGCTTGCGCGGGACGCGGCAGAGCGTGCTGCCCTGCGGGATGAGTTTTTGCGACAGCTGTCCGAAATTGAGCGAACCGACTCGCTTGTCGCACAAGCTTTCGCAACTTTAGTCGCATCTGGAATCGCGGAACTTAGATTCGCATTTCGCTCAGAAGGTATTTATCACGAAAAATTTGGCATTTTTGAAGGTGGAGACGGTTTTAAAGTTGCCTTTATTGGATCAATAAACGAAACCGCGTCAGCAATTACTCAGGGTATAAATCATGAATCGTTTTCTGTTTACCAGTCGAAGGAGCCGGTTTTTTATTCTGCCTACGGAGAGAAACTAGAAGAGCGGTTTGAGAGCTTATGGAATGGACAAACAAAAAACACGCGAATTGTCCCATTAGACGACGAGTCGCTCGAGCGCATAAAGGCGCTGGCAGTGCAAAGCCCCTCGCAATTTGGCGACACACCTCAATCGCAGACTGTCGAAAAATTACCAGCTCGATTCGCGTTGCGCCCGTACCAACTTGAGGCCATTCAATGTTGGCAAGGTCAAGGGTTCAAGGGAATCCTCGCGATGGCAACGGGAACGGGAAAAACTCTGACAGCGATCGACGCGGTTAAGCGAGTAAAAGCGAAAATCCCCGGCGCAGCGGTCGTCATAACTGTACCCTATCAAAACTTGGCTATTCAGTGGATCGACGCGTTACGGGATCAGGGGCTGGACTCGATCGGCGTCTTTGATTCTTATAACAATTGGTACGACCGGGTGCGCAACCAGTTCGCTGCAGCACAGTACAGCGACGCAGTGCCGATGGCATGTGTCGTCTGCGTCAACGCCAGCTTTAAGGATGATCGGTTCCAAGGTCTAATGAAGCTCCTTGAATTCGCCAAGGAGGTTAATCATCTATTAGTAGTCGACGAGTGCCACCACTTCAACAAACCTGAGCATCTTAGGAAGCTGCCAGAGGTCTTTTCGTTACGTTTGGGCCTTTCTGCAACTCCGTACGACCAGTTCTCTGATGTCGACGAGGGACAACACCTAGCCCGTTATTTTGGGAAAATCGCATTCGAATTCCCGTTAGGTCGCGCTATAGACGAGGGGTTTCTCACCCGATACCAATATCATTTTTTTTGCTGTGAGCTTGATTTTGAGGAAACTGAGCGCTACGTTCAGCTAACCCACGAGATCATCAAGATCGCAGGAAGCGACGAGAGATTTTCTCCCGAGACTCTAGCGAAAGTTCAGCCCAAGCTGCTGGAGCGTGCCAGAATCGTCGGCGCTGCCAAAGACAAGTTAGCAAAACTAAAAGCGCACTTAACGCGCGCGGGACGGACCCCGTACACTCTCTTTTACTGTGGTGATGGGGCTGTTGAGGAAGAAGGTGAGTCAAATCGCCAGATCGAAGTCGTCTCTCAGATGCTTCATGAGCTAGGTTGGCGCACGTCTCGGATCACTGCAAAAGAGAGTCTGGCCACTAGAGAGCAGCTGCTACGGCGCTTAGGCGACCGCTCTATTGACGCCGTCGTATCCATCAAAGTACTAGACGAGGGCATTGATGTGCCGGCGTGCCAAGCGGCGTATTTGCTCGCCAACCAAAGCTCTAACAGACAATGGATTCAGCGTCGAGGGCGAGTTCTTCGCCTCTCAAATGGGAAGGAGATCGCCGATATTTACGACTTCCTTGTAGTAAGCGGCGCCTTGAGCGCGAAATCTTTCAAATCGCTAGCAAAGAAGGAACTGAAAAGAGCCTACGAGTTCTCGCGCGATGCTGTGAATGCAGCACCTTTGGAGGCGCAGCTTACCCAGACTCAAGAGCAACTCGGTATTATTTTGGAGAACAAAATATGAATAATGACAAGGCACGCCAGTCAAAGTCACCTTGGGCGGATTTAATTGGTGAGATAGAGGAAGAGGTTAAGGACGAAGCTTTGGCTCAAATGCTGCCAAACGAAAGAGCCATGGCTGAGGTGGCTCAGCAACTCTTGCGCATGCAACGCGATATGTTGCTTCCCGGGAGCGAACAGAGCACCGCAGACCGAGTCAAACGTATTGGGGACTTCATCGAGAGCAAGGAGTTCTAATGCGCTTACTATCGATTGAGCTATCTGATTTCCGGGGGTTCTACGGAACGAAGCGCATTGACCTCGCTGCCGGCGACCAAAAACGAGTCACGATTTTCCACGGTGAGAACGGCGCTGGAAAAACCAACCTACTCAATGCAGTGCATTGGTGCATGACCGGAAGCTTCACGCCGCGCTTTCAGGAGTCCCGATCACTAGTCAACCGAGAAGCGGTCCGTGAAGGTCGTCGTACATGCTACGTCGAGATGGTTTTTCGTGACGAGGCCGAGAACGGCGGCCGTGAATACCGTGTTCGCCGGCCCGGCGCTAATGAGGTATCGAAACCCGCGGAGGTATTCGAGATCGAGGCTGGTAATTCAAAGCCAATCGCGAATGCTGAGGCTTTATTAGCGAAGTTCCTACCCAAAGGACTTGTCAGCTGGTTCTTTTTCGACGCAGAAGCGATCGGCTCCCTGGAGCTTTCTGGCAGCCAGAATTTCAAGACTGACCTGAGGAGAACTCTTGGGTTCGACCTTGTAGACAAGCTCCTCGTGGACTTAGACCAACTCATTAATAAACGGCACAAGGACATTGCCGCTCAAGTCAAGGACAAAAAGTTACAAGGTATCGTGACGAGGATTGAGAATATCGATCTTGTCCTACCCGATCAGGAGGCCAAACTCGAGAATGCGCAACGGCGGTTCGCCCAATTGAATACAGATCTCGAGTCGACACTTCAACGCCTACAGAAGCTCCCCAAAGCTGAACCCCTGCAGCGTGAACGTCGTGATGTTGAACAGCGAAAGCAGCGATTGCAGCAAACAATCACTGCCACTAACATCAGAGTGGCTCAGCTAATTGGACGTGCGGCTCCTGAATTGTTGCTAAGGGCGCCGGCTCTTGCCCTTGAGGATCAAATCCAAGAGCGTGAGGATCGCGGGAAGCTCCCTGCGCCCTACAGTGATCAACTGATCAAGGACATCGAGTCTGACGGTGTTTGCATTTGCGGACGCACCGTTGAGCCTGGCTCTAGTGAATTGCACAGGCTTCATACCCTCTTACACCTATCGAGCACCCCAATTCTTAATCAAAGAATCCGTAGTTTGCGCTATCTAATTCGCGCAATTGAGGATGGGTCCAGCACATTTCCAGAAGCCATTTCCGCCATGCGGTCCGACTTGGTGACACTGAGCAATGAAATTGGAGGGTTGGAACAACGCGCCGAAGAACTCACCGCAGAGCTAGAAGGGATCGACGATACAGAAGTTCAGCGACTTGAGGCTGAACGACGGCGCTTGATGAATGCGCGAGACGAGGCCAACGCTCAAACAACGTTGTTGCGAAGGCAGATTGACGAGAACCGGCGTGAGCGGAAAGATCTGGAAGCTCAGAGGTCCGGGATTGAACTAAAGCAAAAAATCAGCGCGAAACTGAAAACGGAAGCGGACAAAGTAAAACGACTTCGTGACTTTATTGGTCGCTCGCTTGCCGATCAGGAACTCCAGGCTTTACTCATTCTTTCGCACGAACTGAACCTGGTTTTGCATAGGTACCTCACCAAGCATTACAAAGCGAAAATTGATCCCAGCAACTATTCGGTTCTGCTGGTCGACCAGGAAGGCAAAACGGTAGGGCACAGCACCGGCGAAGGTCAGGTCCTCAAGTTCGCCTTTATTGCAACGGTGGTCGCCCTAGCCGCCCGGAAAACTCAGCAGAAGGTTCAGTGGATGGCGGAACCTACGATTGCGCCGCTTGTACTCGACGCTCCATTTTCGGCTCTTGACCCGGAGTACCAGGGGTCCGTCGCTCGGAACTTAGCGAAGCAGTCGACGCAGCTGGTCCTAATGTTGTCGTCTGCCGCTTGGGGCGCGAAAGTCGCGGAAGCCCTCGAGGGGCAAGTCGGAAAACGCTACTTAATCGTTTCGCACGAGTCGGGACCGCGCGGGGAGAAGCCCATCAAAACCCTCCAGATCCAAGGCAACATGTATCCCCTCAATCACTACGATGCGCGAAGAACCGAGTCAACGATAGTGGAGGTTCCTTTATGAGAATGGAAAGCCTCTTCTCAAAAGAACGGCTGGTGTACTGGCCGGCCGAGTTCTCCGATGTAATGCGTCAGTTAACTGGTACTGATGAAGACGGAAAGCCAACAGGGCGTCCCGCAATGTATGCATACAACACCGGCGCATTGACCTTAGCGGCAGCCGTCGGTGTTCTTAATCAGCGCACGCGCGATGTTGGCTCTGAACGAAAGGAAATTAGTACAGCGATTTTTGCAAACCACAAGCTTGAAGCGTATATTTTTTTGATCCCCATGCTACTGGACAAAGCCCCAAATGTCGACCAACTCAGGCCTGAAAATGAAGAGATAGCGCTCAGGGCTTTTGAACGCTACGCGGCCGGCGGACTCGAAATCTTGCGCGCCGAACTTATGGCTCACCCGACGCAATCGGCTGACTACGTAGTTGAGCAGCTGATTACGCGGAAGAAGAGCCGGACAAGAGACGGTGCGGGTATCCCGCGCCTTATTTAGACGGGTCGCGCGTCACCAAAAGAAGCATATACCGGCCAATCTGTCGACATAGACTGGCCAGCGGTTAGCTGGTTCGAAGTTGGGCGCAGTCGGCGTATACCGAAAACCTTTTCGAGTGCCGTTGGCTTAAGCACGATCGTGGCGCCAAGTCGTAGACGTTCATGCCAGACACAGGTGGCCGCCCCGGAACGAGCCTAGCCGCGGAGATCCACAACCCCTTCAGCGCGCGATTGGGTACTTCAGAGTCACGCCAACGACATGCTGAACCGCCGTTGCCAGGTATCGACAGTCAGCGGCTCGCACTCGGGTGAGCGCCCCGGGACGCCGTTTGGGAAGCGTAGCCAGTCCGCCACGACTATTGGACGACCAGCCAGTCAAAGGCACAGCGGAGCGAGGCGGCATCCAACACCGAGGGCTATTGATTGCTCGCGCCCCGCCGCCGCAGGCTTGACTCGCGGAGCTGCGCTAGCAAATGGCGGCGCCGCGACGGAGGTTTCCCGAGCGATCGATCGAGCCCTCGTTGCCAATATAGCCCCCTCCGCAGCAAACAAGACCATATGTTTGCCATTCAGTCAACAAATTCGACGGCTATTTCTTGACATAAGACCAAACGACTAATAAAATTCGCAAACATTGATATCTGTTTGCGAGTCGAACATGAGGCGCGGCGACTGGAAGGTGGTGGATCACCACAGACACTTTGAAGACGAAGTACCGGCTGAGCCCGGGGTGTACGCGATTGTCCAGTCAAAGCGTGTGCTTGGGGTACCGCTGGCCGCAACCCCCGTCTATGTTGGCCAGTCAACAAATCTGCGACGGCGCTTTTTCGATCATACCGACCCACTTCGAGAGCACAACACGACGCTGAGGCAGGCGTTGCTGAAGCGACTTGAACTGGAGTTTTGGTTCACGACGCTCCCCAAAGCCCAGCTCGAGCGGGCTGAGCGCGACGCGATAAGAATGCTTCAGCCGATTGCAAATTTGGTTAGATACGCAGGAGATCCACCAAATGGACGTTGAGGAAATTTTGAAAATCTTGGGTTCGTGTTGAAGCTTGCTTACGAATTCAACCCAAAGCCCAAACGGATTCCACACGTTTAGGTTGTGGATCGTAGAAATGAAACCTGCAGATTTGAGAAAACACCATGGAACAAGTTAACCAAAATTCGATCATCAACGAGATTGATGAACTCTATGAACGCGAGGCTAAGGAAAAGCGAGTCCTCGCACAACTGCTGGAGCGCTACACCAACCTCCAGGGCCGCTATCTAGCGACCCGCGGAGAGATGGGGGTGCACACAACCGCTGGAGGAAAGCAGTTCAGGACGCCCTCATTTGTGGTCAGTCATGACCTGAGCTGGCTCGCCAGTCACATGAAGATGGGCTCTGAAATGAGCTTCATGCGAACATACATCGGCAATGACGGCAAGCTTAAGATTGATGAGTCGAACGTTGACGAACTCAAGCAGCGGCAGCCCGACTGGTCAAGGCAGGCATCGTTAACAGCTTATTTGGTAGCCGACAAGATGCGTAAGTTCGGAACCATCCTCGCCGTTGTCAGCCCGGATTGGGTCAACCAGCCCGAACACGAAAACTGGGGACGCGATGGTCGAGCGCTCAAAGGCGCCATTCAATTTGAACCACTTGACCAGCAAGGAAGAGTAGGCCTCTTGAATTTGTCCGAAGGCTTTGTTTACGCCCTTGATGGACAGCACCGTGTCATGGGCATTCGTGGCGTTAAAGAGCTCATCGAGAACCACTTCACCCTGAAGAATAAGCATGGAATCGGTGACGCCGAAAAGGTGCCTCAAGAGGAATTCCTGAATTTCTTTAATCTTGAGCTTGGCCAGCTTGAGTCGCTCTTATCGGAGCGGATGCATGTTGAATACATCCCCGCGGTACTTGCAGGGGAAACTCGAGAGGAGGCTTCACGTCGGCTTCGCTCAGTGTTCTTCGCAATCAACTCTCATGCAAAGAAGCCAACCAAGGGTGAAAACCTGACCCTTGATGAAGTTGATGGCTACTCGCTGGTGGCGCGACGAGTAGGCGTGAGGCACTCTCTGTTCAAAGGCAGTAGCGGCTCCAGAATCAACTGGAAGGGGTCCTCTCTGCCGGAAAGGAGCGAGTGGTTTACCACTTTGGAAGCCCTGAAAGAAATGACACGGGTGTTTCTTGAGAAAGCGAATCCCGGTTTGGCCAAACGCTGGCATCCACCGGTGGAGCTTGGTATCAAGTCGGCTATCTTTCGACCGCCCGAGGACGAACTTGATGCGGCATCCGTTCAGGTGACGGAGTTCTTTGGGCATATGATGATGCTTCCCGTGTTTCAGGGCTTATTAGCCAGCACGGAGGTGACGAAAGAGCTCGCCGAAGCACGCGCCTTCCCTGACGCCGATAGCGAGTATCCGAATGGACGCGGTCATCTGCTCCTGCGACCGGTCGGGCAAATCGTTCTTGCCGCCGCAGTAGGAAGACTAGTGAATCCGTCCGCAAAGGACCGGATGACCGTGGAGGAAGTATTCAAAATTATTTCGCAACTTGATTCGGCAGGAAGGTTCGAAGCTCATCGTCCAGAAAATATCTGGTACGGAGTCACGTACAACTTCCATAAGAAGAAGATGGACGTAGCACTTTCCCACCGTGAGCTCGCCATTAGGCTGTTGATGTACCTGGTACGCGGTGCCGATGAAGCTGAACGAATTAGCCTGCTGCGTGAAGTCATCAGTAAGCGTGAAGTCGAAGGCTCTTGGCTACCGTTCAGTGGCGGAAAACCGGTCTCCGTTCAGAAGGATGAGAGCGGCCTTATCTCGGTTGTTGGACACAACTTACCGTTGCCCCGTCAATAAGGCCATCGTGACCTGAAGCAAAGAGACCGCATTTAGCGGGTTCAACTCACACACACGGTTAAGTCTCTAGAAAGGCGATTCGACAACAAGGATTGTCGGCCGCCTTTCCTCTCGTCTCAGCGCCGGAAGAGGGATGAAATGTTGTCCGGAAACGCAGTAAAAGCTCTTGGGAAGCGCCTCCGAAGCGGCAACCCGTCAGCCGAGGATCTTGATCTGCTTGATAAGTACAGATCTGAGTTTGATGGGGTTCTCCTTGGTACGGCGCAAACCGTTAACCGCCTAATGGGTGGTCGTCCGACCTACTTGATGGCAGGGCGCATGAAGCGCACGAAATCCATCATAAGAAAGTTGTCGCGCGAGCTCAACGGCGGCATGGATCTATCCAGAATGTCTGACATAGTGGGACTTCGACTTGTCACAACTGATGTTGAAGAGCAGAACTCGATACTAAAAACAATCACTCAAAACATCCCGCTTGCCCGTGATCCCTATGACTACAGGCATCGAGAGACCGGCTACAGAGCAATCCATCTGATCGCGGGCTCCTCTTCTCATCGCGTCGAAATTCAAGTTCGTACGGTTGCGCAACATCTTTGGGCCGATGAATCAGAGCGACTGGGAGAACAGGTGAAAGAAGGACGGATGGACACAGATACTCAACGACATCTGGACAGTCTTTGTGCCTTCACCAGGGCTGTGGACTCATTGCCAAATGCAGTATCGCTGACTGACTTCACTACCATAATGGACCACTTGCCTGACGTCGGGCGGGAATCGAAAGGTTGGTTCTATACTTATCAAAGACTTGGTGAGCAGTTGAAAAAAGCGACGCTGAATGCGAAACCGGCCGGCGGATCCTCATTTGTTGTGGTCTACCATCAATCAACAAACTCGTTGATTCGTATAGAAAAGTTCGGCCCCAACGATCGAGTTGGCGCAATTGACTACTTCCGCGCTACCTCTCGCTCACTGGATGAGAGCTTGTACGACATCCTTGTATTGAACTCTCCTTCAAGGGACTCCCTGGCCGTCACACACCCGAGGTACTTCCCAGAAGGCATAAATTGATCTTCGATATCCTGAATTTCAGGGGCATGAACAAAATCTAGCTTGATCGCATCACCCCGCTCTGATTGGAGATCAGATACGACAAGCCACGATGAACATGTGCAGTGAGCTGTTCGCGCACCAATTCTGGGGTTGCTTGGCCAAGTTCTTGCTGGGTACGAGTAATCAAGAGATTCAAAAATGTCGTATCTGCAGACCCAGCAAATACCTTCCAATCAATTTCAATGCCACCGGCCATCTGATGCTTTTCTGGGGGCGCAGGATTCGGGTTTGCAAGCGAGGTGCACAGCGCATGGCGACAAATCACGTTGTAGTGCTCAATTCCGGTGCGCCTCTTCAAAGTGATGAGTTGTTGCTTCGCTGCAGCACTCAGTCGGACACGCTCAATCATGGTGCGACGGACTCCGTTGTATCTGCCCAAGGGCGCACAGAGGAGCAACGCTCCTCGTCTGAAAAAATGATTAGGTGAGTATGCGAGGCATGCTTCGCCATTTCCGTAAAGACGTCTCCCTCGACCTCTTCATCGGTGGAAAGAACCAAAACCTGGTGGGAAACCTTAGCGAAGAATTGCCTGATCAATGATGACCGATGAGTGCGATCGAGTCTCGCCAACGGCGTGTCGACCACCACCGGGAACCGACTCTTTCGCTTCCGAATAAGAGCACTCAGAACCGAGATCGCCAATAGCTGGCGCTCGCCTGCTGAGAGCCTCGCCATCGGTAGCTCGGATCCGGTGGTATCCAGGATGCTGACCTGATAAGTAGCGGGATCAACATGAACCGTCTTGACCAGCCGCTTTTTCCTCATCAAAGCGGTGAACTCAGCCGTTATCGCTGACGATAGCCACTCAGCCTTCGCCGCCAACAGTCGCTCCTTAAAGAGCGCTAAGACCTCCTTGCTGCGCTGCCCGGCGGCGAGGGCCTTACTGTCTAGCGCCTGCCCCTGGAATTCCTTAGTCATCCGAACCTTGGAGGCCGACACACGAGCCTCCAAATGCTGCACGGATCTTTGGATCTCGGCCAGTTGTTGCTGCACCGTCTCAAGCTCGGCCTCTGCCTTTGAGACGGCGGCCGCCTTGCCCTTCATCTCAACCAACATGTCAGCGAGCTGTTCGCCGCGCGGAATCGCAGCAACCTGACGCTCCATTCCCTCAAGCTCTAGCTTTGCGCCTTCAAGGGTTTGCAGTGCTGCCTCGTATCGCGTCTTGGCTGTCTCAATAAATGGCTCGATTGCGTCGGGCGGCGGAGTCTCCACCAAAACGAGCTGTCGGCTGGCAGAGGCTTTTAGTTGTGCAGCATCTGACGCAAGAGCCTCGCTCACGATATTTAGGCTGGTTTGAGGAATCAAATTTGAGATTGACTTGATTAGACGAGCATCGCGTCGGGCAATCGCTTCATACAGCTGAAGGCCACTGCGCGTTTCCCGCTCAGTTGCCCAGAGCGCCTTGTAGCTGCCCCACAGTCCCCCAAGTGAGGCAAATGGCAGATGGGGATCTGCCAGCGCATCGCAGACCGCCTGCTCAGCGTCGCCCACCCTCTTCCTCGCGGCGTGCTCGGCAGCGCGGACTTCAGCGGCCTTCTCGTATGCGGCAAGTCCAGAGCGCTGGGCTTCAGCCGCAAACCGCTCGTAGGCCTGTCGAGCCGTCTCTAAGAGATTGGTCACATGAGCCTCAGATTGCTTCAGCATCGCAGCCTTGTCGGCAGCTTCTGCTAAACCACTCTCCAAAGTCTGAAGCTCAGCTTTGGCGGTTTCGTAGTCACCACTGGAGGACCGCGCCTGCAAAAGTGATCTGCGCTCGACCGCATTCAGATCCTTCGCCAACGTATCAATCCCACCAATGCCCAGGAAGGCTTCAGTCGCGCGCCTGAGCATGTCAGGAAGCGTCTTTGGGTTAGCCAAAGCCTCAATCTTCTCGCCGTCGAAAAGGAACAATTGAAGTAACTCAGCCGGCAGGATGTCATCAAGGTAGTCCTCCCAGTTCTGGGTCAGTTGGAAGTCGACCTGTCCGTTCCGGCTAACGGCAAGTTGCTCTTGAAACGTGTCGCGCTTGATAGACCACTCGCGCGCTATCCTAAGAATCTCGTGCTCGCCATTGGTCTCAATACTCAACTCAAGCTCGATGCATGGCTGCCCAATTGCATCGTTTCTCTGAAGGCCACGGATCAACTGCTCGTATTCAGAGCCTCTGATACCTCCAAGCGCCTTATTTCCGTAAAGCACAACCTGAAGGCAGGTCAGAAGCGTAGTCTTGCCGCTGCCGTTCAATGCCTTGACCAAAACAACCGGCTTGGATGCCCTAACCGAAAGCGGCACAGTCTGCCGATCGCGAAATGGCCCAAGGTTCTGAACCCCAAGAGTTAAAAAAGTTACTTTTGACATAGGTTTAAACGAGCAAATCACGCGCCGGCACAATGGAGATAACAGCAGGCTTGGAGTTCGCCTCGGCCGCCTCCTCGAACTCGTCGGTCAGGTCGCCATCATCCACGTGCATCGCTTCGTCTGTGCCTAGGTTGTTATGTGCAAAGTCCTCGGCGTCGGCGCGGTCCAAGAACGCATAGTCCCTTAGTAGTTTCTGAAGCTCATCAAGTTGCTTAGAGCGCTTGCGACTTTGGAGACCCTTGAAGCCGTTCGCCAACAAGGCCCGCGTGAGCTTGTAGAGCTCATCAGCCCGGGCCTCCGAATCCACTGTTGAATCAGCCGGGATATTGCCTTCAGCCCACTCCTGGGTAACAGCTTTCAAAAGTGCGAGATCAGAGTTGTCAAGCGGCATGGCATCAAGCTCTTTGCCCTCAAATCGCTTACCCGTCGCCCGCTCGTAGATTCCTGGCAGTAGATCCTCTAGCTCGCCCTTTTCTTGCACCCAGATCCGACGGATCTCGTCGAGCTCATCAGTGCCGATCAACTCAAGCTGCTCAAAGCCTCTGGCTTTCCCCCGAACAGCCTCTTGAGTCTTTAGTAGCTCCTCGAGCAACAGCGCCCGTCGTTGCTGTGTATAGGGACCTGGCACGAGTCGGCCATTCTTCCAGGTGATGTTGCCCCCCATTCGCCTAAATTCGCGAACGTCGTGATCCTTAACCGCTAGAAACCGATCGCGGAAGTCCATGATCGGCTGCATCCAGGCTTTTGCTTCGTCGTTTTGGATCATTGCCTGCATGGACTTATCCTGAGAGACCATGGTGCAGACGTAACAACCGAAGCGGCTATCACCGCAGCTTGGGGTGGATTTATCGACTACGATTGGGCACTCGGCGTCCGGCGTCGCTCCCCGGTAGATATCAAACAGGTCTTGATTACTGATTCCCCAAGGATTTGGATGTTGAATGACGAACTCCCAAACATCATCACTAGACCAACTCTCAATAGGCAGATAGACCCACACCCTGGACAGCTTTGGGTCCTTGTTCCGGCTCAGGCGATCTCGCGTGCTGCCTTTGTATTGCTCAATAACTTTGTCACGAGCCTGGCTCTCACCTCGCCGCTGACCGAGCACTAATATTGCCTCGCCGTTAGCTTCTGAGAGTTCTTGTATGAATTTCGTAGATGCGCTGATCTTCAAGCGATCGGTGCACCACCGAAACTTCTGCCGCGGTGCCGGGTACCCCTTTCCGATCAAACTTACCCAGAAGCGATTTTCAAGAGACGGGGTTAATCGTTTAGGCTTAAAGGGCAGCTGCTGACTAAGTGCCGCAACCTCCATTTGCGCGAGAGAAAGCTGAACCCAAGCTGCAATCACCGGATTTTCAACTAAGGTGTCGGTACTGATCACGTGTATGGGCTTAAATCGTCGTCTGTCCGCTGGCAGAGACGCGATTGCGTTCCAGATTAACTGCAACGATGCAGTCGAGTCTTTCCCGCCGCTATACCCCACGACCCACGGCAAGGAGTCCGAAAGATATAGGTCCTGAATCTCGGCAATTATTTCGTATGCGGTCTTGGCCACTTCAGGACTCCTTGTTTGTGCGCGATTTGGTTTCGCCTCGCCCAGCTTGATGGGCGTCCTCTGCTGCCTGCTCGTCTGATGATAGTTTCAGGCCCAGGACGCGCTTGATTTCGTTTGATGTCAGAGTCACGTTTTGACCCGACTTAGACATAGAACCACCAAGCATGGCTCTCCCTCCCCAGGTCTGCAGGTTGGTGCGTGACCAATCGACCCGTCGTAGCCT
>Ga0214921_10008681_pt1 | contig 13087 bp, 15 predicted proteins | sample LL1505_MetaG_FD_177992 | JGI IMG/M metagenome (GOLD analysis project Ga0214921, IMG submission 177992) | Freshwater microbial communities from Lake Lanier, Atlanta, Georgia, United States - LL-1505 | ecosystem: Environmental > Aquatic > Freshwater > Lake | place: USA: Georgia | collected... | reverse complement strand
ATTCCTGGTCTTTTAATTTTTGGAAAATCATGACTTCATCGAATTTCAAACTGAAATATTTATTTCTGAAATTTTTCACGACAAGACTGATTCCATCATCAGTTACTTTGATTTCACAAAATAAGGCTCCTTTATTCAAGATTAATTTTGAAGGTTCGGGGTCCTTTAATGATATCCATCGCAGAAAAGAACCGTATCTTAGATTCTGCAACTCATCAATGTAGACGTATGTTTTCAATTGTTTCATGTATTCTCTTGTAGTTTCTTTGGGAAATGAAAGCTCTTGCAAAGCTTCTAAATTCATTTTTTTTATTTTTTCAGTAGTCAAATCCAAAATATATTCATTTGAATCATCATTCAATGATTTCAGCAAATTATCTATGAATTTTTCATCATCATCATCTTCTTTTTCTTTTTTGAAATGTTTTTTCAATTTTGATAAATTCATTTTATTATATCGTATTAGTATTAGTTTTTTATATTATTAATATTTAGTTCATTTGTTTAGTTGGTTCATTTTTCTTCTATATGTTGCAATTATTTTATTATTTGCAACACAAACAAAATGGGACCAATCAGCTCTGCCATATATCTGATTTTCGTTTTGATCGACTCCTAATTCGTCACCACGATAATTTTTTGTATATTTTGAATTTATAGAAATTGCTTCATTACAAATATAAATTGCTTCATCTTCTGTTTCGGCAAAACCATAATAATCCAAGAATCCACCAGATGGATAAAAATCTGAACCAGCGAAAATAATGTATTTTGGTGACATATTTCTAGTTATTAGTTATTATTCTGTACGATCAAAATAATAAAAAAATATTTCAATTTTATTCATAAACCGTCTATGTGAGTTTGAAATAATAAATCTCTTAATCTCTATTCGCGGATAAATGTATTTATCCGCTAAAAGGATATAGGCAATCCACGTTTTTGTATCCGCAACGAAGGTATGGATACAAAAACACGGATAGACCTTAAAGTTTTTCGAGGTTGGTTTCAGCTTCGCTTTGTTTTTAGAATCCAGAACCGCCAAACATTCCGCCGCCTAATGCTTCATTTGCAGCAACAGGACCATCAAACATACTGAACTGACCTTGACTGGGAGGAGGCGTTGCTGTATTCTTCAATGGATTGGAATCATTTCGATACATATTATTATAATCGGGAAGCTGTTATATTTTCTTTTAGTTTTTCGTGTGTTAATCCATCTAACTTTTGTAATCTTGATTTTAACATACTAAAATAATTTTCAATACTATTTGTAAAATGTTGATATGGAACGGAATACAATATTTTATTATTTTTATTTACTAATTCTTTTATTTTATCGCTTCTATGACTACTCGCATTATCTAAAATAGTTAATTTATTCTTGTATTTATTTGTTATATGTGTTTCTAAAAACTCATATAATCTATCTGTATTTATTCCATTTTTTTCATATAACTCCCAACCTAATACTCCGTTCGTTGAAATAGCAAATATTCCTGTATATTTTTTGAATACTTCTTGTGATTGTGTTTTTATTACACAACGCTTTCCAATTTCATTATAACAATGATTTCGTTTTTGTAACGACTTTATGCTTGTTTCATCAATACAAATATTATTTTGTATTTTGTAAATAAAAAAATAATATATATATATATATGATTATACCAATAGGAATTCAGTGCACAAACGCCACATTTAAAAAAAAATTTGAAAACACACATACATTACCTTTTGATTGGATGTTTGCTACTCCATCATTTGTTTTTGAAATGTTGGAATTATTACTTGAAAAAAATATTAATATTGAAGATTTAGTTAAAAACCATTTTTTCTATTGTGAAAAAAGAGCAAATTTAAATGGTTTGGAACACTATATTTGTGATAATAATGGGTTCGCTTTATTTAATACTAAATATAATGTTATATTTCCACACGATGAAAATAATATTGATAGTATTAATAAATATATAAGAAGGTTTGAAAGATTAAAAGATATAATATTAAATTCAACAGAATGCTTATATTTCATATATACATCTCAATCTTCATTAGAAAGTGGTAATTTTACAATTGATGGTAATATTGTAATAAATGATGTGTATGTTTATTTATCTAAGATATATAAATTAATTAGTAAATTTAGAAATAATTACAAAATAATATTATTTGACGCAATACAAGAAGAACAAATATCTTTATTAGATGAAAATATAACATTAATTAAATTAAATAAATGTAATTCTTGGAGTGGATTAGTCCCTCAAATGATAGAACATAATTTTTTTACTAAATCGGCGTTTTAAATGTCTAAAGGTGTAATAAAAAATTGAAACAAAAAATGATATGTAAATACTTGGACACATAAGTATTTATTATAGGAAATATGAGTGAAATAGTAATAATAGAAGAAAACGATGAAATGGTAATAATAGAAGAAAAAGCGCAATCAATAATAATCAATAAGGGAACTGGTGCAGGTGGCGCAAATACAAATTATCATGGAAAAAAGTTTGAAAAAAAAACCGATAATCAGCAAAGATTGTTAGAAATGGGATACACCAAAAATAGTTTTACAAAAACATCCAAAAAAGTACATGACTATTATTTGTCAAAAACACTTGAAGATAAAACGATTGTCTTTACATTACAAAATGGATTAAAAACGTATATGAAACAAAAATACAATATTGACTTGTTTAGATGTCCAGACGAAGCATATATTGTTGAATATAACAACGGTAGAAAATTAATAAAAATAATGGAAAAAAAACATCAAAATGTAAAAGGTTCCGTAGAAACTAAATTATGGGCCGGACCTTCACTTAAACGAGAGTATGAATTAGTACTAGGTGCAGATTTTGAGGTGTTTTATGGATTTTCCATAAGTGATTTTTTGAAAATGAAACTTACTTCAAATGAAAAAAAATACACAATATTAAATGCAATATTAAATGAAAATAATATTTCGGTTTTATTTGGTGATGATGACAATTATTTTGAAACACTTGATAAATGGTTTAATAATTCTTTATAATTAATTCTGTTGTTTTTGAACTAGGATTTTTACTATTGATACTTCTTTTTGCAGTAATAACTTCAATATTATATTTTTCTTTCGGAAAGTTTTGTTTTACAAAATTGGTATTTGAATTACTCATCATAAATTTTTTATTGTTAGTATTTATTTCATTATTACATAATTTAAATAATTGCGCGTGTGTTTCAATTCCAAACCCATTTTCAGTATATCCTACAAATGATGTTTCAACTTCTTTACTATATGGAGGGTCAAGATATACAAAATCATTCGGCTCTACATTTGTTAGTGATGTACTAAAATCACAGCATTCAAATACCACATTTTGTATTAAATTGTGTATTTCTTTTAAATGTTCTTTATTTATAATTTCTGGATTATTATAATGTCCGTATGGAACATTAAATCCATTTGGTCCGACTCTAAATATTCCCCTAAAACAAGTTTTATTTAAGAATATAAACATAGCGGAACCTAATATACCCCTTTTGTCAGTCAAAGATAATTTATTATATTCGCTTCTTATCCAATAATAGTAATTTTCTTTTGCGATTTTTGCTTCTTCAATATTTGCGGGCGTTCTATTTATTTCTCCATTTCCACATTCGTTGAAATCCGCAATAATACTTTGTAATACATCGTATAATTCGTTATGGTGTGTTTGAATGTTTTTGTAAATATAAATTAATGGTCCATTCAAATCATATGCGTATATATTACCATGTATTTTTATAATTCCACTTTTTACATAAGATAATAAAGTTAGTAAAACACTGCCTCCTCCTAAAAATGCTTCACGATAATTATTTATTTCAACTGGAAAATCCACAATAAGTTTATCTATTATTTGGGTTTTTCCACCGACCCACTTTAAAATCGGTTTTGGAATATGTATTTTTTTAGTAGGGAGCGTAACATTTTTAACGAGTTTACTATAAACGGCATCATCTACCATTTCTTTTACACCCGGATTTTTATCAATATCTGCATATTACTAAGCATAATATTTTTAAATCATTTTTAAATCAATTATTATTTTATTTTATTTTATTTTATTTTATGGCACTTTCAGTAATAAAATAAAAATGAATAAGACAACATTCACTACCTCGCCATTTGCGCAAGAGAACTATTGGGTGCCCGCACCTACCACAAACTGCATTATCATTGGGAATACGGGCTGAATTGCTTCCGCACATGCTTATTTTATTTTTATTATTACACCGAAAATTAGTAATAATAAATACTTGAAATCTCTTTAAGTTATTTTAGAATCCAGACCCGCCAAACATTCCGCCGCCTAATGCTTCATTTGCCGCAACAGGACCATCAAACATACTATATTGGTCTTGTCCGGGTGGAGGCGTTGCTGTATTTCTCAATGGATTGGAATCATTTCGATACATATTGTTGTAATCAGGAAGCTGCTGTTTCTGTGTAGGAGGAATTGAGGTGGTCATTGCAGGAGGTGGCATTGGCATCATGCCACCCATACCCGCATTCATATCTCTCATACCAACCCCATTTGGCGGCATGTTTGCGTTTGCATTAGGTACTGGTTTAGATGGACCTTTTTTATTTTTTTTGTCAGAGGGTCCGTTCCACAACTCAAAAACACGATCTACTAAAATACTTACCTTTTCTCCTAGTTTAGTTTGAAGACTCAATACAATAACGAGAACAGCTAAAATAATATTTGTTACACTAAATTCTAAATATTTGATTCCGCTATATGTAGGAAAATAGGTGATGATACGATCTGTAAAAAAAATCCCGACAAACATCCCAACTAATTGAAGAACAACTTCCAATGTAATTTCTAAACTTCCCTTGTCTTCATTTGCCTCTGGAACATATTTTTGCATAACTTTGTTTATAATAACAATAGGAATGACTGCCAAGAGAGAATATTGTATAATATTTAGCAATTCTCCCTTGGATTCTTCATTGAAATTAAATACATGTTTTAAAAAAGTATTGGAGGATTTCGAACTATCTAAACTTTCCATACAGTAATTAAAGAAAAGAAAAGAAAAAGAAAAGAAAAGAAAAGAATTTGGTAAAAGAAAAGTTTTTGCGTTTCGCTTTCTATTTATTTTTAGGCGTTTTTATTATTCAATACATCATTAGTATGAGTAGTTCAAGAGCAATTGCAGGTGCTAGACAACGACGCGCAGGTGAACCCGTTTCCGCGGCTAACTACGTACAACAACAACAATCACAACCTCAACAACAACAACGTCAACCTCAACAACCACAGCGTCAACCTCAACAACCACAACGTCAACCACAACAACAATCACAACCACAACCACAACAACAATCACAACCACAACAATATAGCCGCCAACAAAATAATATGACAGTAAAAGATGAATCAAATAATTTTAACGGCGTTCCATCTGGTAAAGTTCCATTACCTTATGCCGTAATGATACTTTCAACAAGATTGAATGAAATGGAGACTAAAATGCATGCAATGGCAATGCCAAATTACAGTTCAGTCATGGATACAAATGCAAATGCAAATAATGTATTAAATAGTGAAGTAGTAGAAGTAGTGAATAGTATTGCAGAAAAGGTTGATTTTTTAGAACAAGTGATTTACAAAATAGATAATGAGAGAATTACTGAATTGGAAAAAAAATTTGAAGATTCTAAAAATGTAATTATCCAATTGCAAATGATGATAATGGAAACAAATAAACAAGTTTTAGGATTTATAAATATGGCACATCAACAACCTTCCGATTCTGTTCCTGTTCCTGTTCCTGAATTAGTAATGGTAAATGAAAATAAACAACCATTAGAAGTAGAACCGGAACCGGAACAAAACAATATATCAACAGATGATATCCAACCGCAGGTAACAATGGAAATAAATGAATTGAATGTCAATGCGTGAAAAATACAAAAATCAAGTATTGTAAAAATATAGTTAGTTATGAAAGCTATTATTACAGTATTACTTTTTTGTATTGTTCTATTTTTTTATTTACACATTCACTTTCAATTGAAGGTTTCCAATGATTTAGAAGTGTTTGTATTAGACAATCTTACATTTTCAAAGGTAAAACTAGAAGAATTGTGCGATTTACGCCAACCTGTATTACTTGATTTTCCAGAGGATATTATATTACAGAGTTGTAATCAACCAACGTTACTCTCTCAACACTCTAATATAGAAGTGAATGTTCGAGAGAAAAAAGAAGAAACAACAGAAACACATACACAAACAGCCGCTCTAAATGAGAATGAAAACATTTATTTACCACTACCTCTTAAACATTGTATTGAACTTTTAAAAAAGGATGAAAAAAGTGTGTTTTTTACAGAGAATAATTCTTCCTTTTTAGATGAATCTGGAATTACAAAAAAAATACAACAAAATGACAAATATATTAGACCACCAATGACATCCAATGCAAAATATGATATTTTACTGGGTGGAAATATGTCAACTACTCCATTGAGATACGAAATAAGTTATAGAAATTATTTTGTATTGACAAGTGGAAGGGTAAAAATCAAATTACTACCACCGAAAAGTTCTTATTATTTACACGAAACAAAAGATTATGAAAATTTTGAATTCATCTCTCCAATGAATGTCTGGAATATTCAGTCAAAATATCAAACCGATTTTGAGAAAGTAAAAACAGTTGAAGTCGAACTCTCTGTTCCTGGTAAAGCTATTTATATTCCTGCTTATTGGTGGTATAGCATTCAATTTATAGAAGATGCGTCGGTGTTGATAAATTGCAAATATAAAACATATATGAATGTGGTTGCGATATTACCACATATTGGGTTGTATTTTTTGCAAAATCAAAATATTGTTTCAAAACCGCAACAACCAGATTCAGTTACACCGATTTAAACCCTTGAAGATTTAAAACCGCACCCTTTAAAAGTACTTAAAGAAAATTAATAAATTCTTATTTTATTATATGAAATATGACTAAACATAAGACAGAAGATTATAAAATTTCTGCGGTTAAATATTACTTAAATAATGATAAAGGAGATGGGTATATGAAAATATGTAAAATATTTGATTGTAAGAAATCCACTTTACGAGATTGGATTAAACAATTTCAAACGCATTTTTGGTAATGAAAAAGATGTTGTTGTTTGTTTTGGAGATTACGAACAGAAACAACAAATGAAATACAAGGAAGCAACCAAAGGAAAAGGAATGAGAACTTTATTTAGAAAAGCAGGTTTTCAAACTTATTTGGTTGATGAATTTAGAACCAGTTGTAGATGTTCCAAATGTGAAATAGGTATTTGTGCGAAGAATATGGTAATGGAAAATCCAAGACCATACAAAACAGGAAACATTCTCGTACATGGACTGATTTGTTGTAAGAACGGATGCGGTTATTGGAATAGAGATGTGAATGGTGCAACAAATATTTATAAAATTGCTTATAATGCGATAAATAATAAAGAAAGACCAAATTATTTATCAAGAAGCAATAACTCATCAGGGTTTTTAGAAGAATTCCCAAAATCAAAATTTACATGCCTTGAAATAAGCAAACCTTGAAGTATCCTTTCATTTTATACCGAAAGGTGCGGTTTTAAATCTTCAAGGGTGTAAATTAGTGGTAGGCAGAAAGTACCTAGAAATGATTTGGTAAAAATAAAATTATTTTCATTCAAATAATTTTATTTATCATACATGCAGTTAAATAAATTATTTATATTATATTTCATTATTTTTAAAATTGTTGGTTAAACTAAACATCCTATAAAGAAAAATATTCAAGTTTTACACTTTTTCTCATTTAAAATGCCCTTTTGTGAAAAAGTTATTGTAAAAACTATTCATGAATTTCATATACGTTTGTTATATAATCTTGTTCACAAAACCAAGGCTTATCTGTCTCGGCTGTAATTAAATATTTTTTATTATTAATTTCAATTATACTTGTTGGGTCACATATATTTTTTGAATTATAAGGTTGTTCAATATCATAATGACTTATTCTTGGCAATTTATCATTATCAAAAAAAACAATCCATTTAAAAATATCGTGTTTCAAAATGCTATCTTGTATATATGTTCTATGACCAAAACCATAATATTCATTCTCATTTAATTTATATCCAGGGGTTCCACCTCTATATTCATAATTATAATTATGTTTATCATCATCAACCTCTATTTTTGTAATATAACCAGTTTCTACATCAAAAGTATATAATTCAAATGGTTTTATATAATGTATAAAATATAACTTATTATTATGATTTATGAAAGAAATATTTTTACCTGAAATATTAATTTTTGTATATATTTTATTTTCGTAATCAATTAAAAACATATCGTTTAAATAATTGTCTAAAACATATATTTTATTATTATATTCAAAGCATCTTGGGTCTTCACCTTTAAAAGTAATATTATTGTCTTCAATTATATCAAAATTTTCATCTAACGTTATTTTTTTTATCACTCTTTCCGTGCCGAAATGTCTTCTTCCAAAAGCAACAATTACATTATTATACTTTATTAATGAATAAAAAATAGAGTTTTTTGTTACATTAATTCTTTTTTTATATAAAAAATTCATAATATAATATAATATAATATAATATGGGCATTTTAAATGAGAAAAGGTTTAAAGCGAACTCCCACACCAAATTATGTATAAAATAAATATACATGATCGAAATTATGATGGATGGACCATATATGATTAGTGTCAGGCAGAAAGTACCTAGAAGTGATTTAGTAAAAATAAAATTATTTGAATGAAAATAATTTTATTATCATAGATGCAGTTAAATAAATTTATAGTATATTTCATTATTTTTAAAATTCTTGGTTTAGGTACTTTCTGCCTGACACTGTATATGATACACGCGATTTTCAAGAATCAATAGTAATTGATATTGATAAAAGTGAAGAAAAAACAGAAGAACAACAAAATAATAATAACAATGATTAAAACAATTTAAATAAATATAATATTTATATTTATTATAAAAATGAGTAAATATGATGAATACTATGAAAATTTAATAAACATTTGGAAGTGTGGTGGAAAAAACGGCGAACAGGGTGGATGGGCCGGTTTTTATTATGGTATTTTTTCAGAAGAAATTAGAAAACACAATTGTAAGGTATGCATAGAAGTTGGAATAGGTTATGGATTTCATGCAAAAGAAATATTAGATAATACTTCTATTGAAAAATTATATTTAGTTGACCCAATGTGTTATTATCCAAATGATGGGTTTGCGACTGATGTTATAAGTTACGGTGGATTTGAAAAACTAGTAAACAACATAAAAAATCATTTAAGTGAACATGAAAATAGATACGAATGGTTTCGTACCCCGAGTTTAAGTATAACAACACAACAAATTCCAGATAATTCAGTAGATGCCATATTTATTGATGGCGACCATAGTTATGACGCAGTTATTAGAGATTTGCCATTTTGGTGGAAAAAACTTAAAGTGGGTGGTATTTTAATGGGTGATGATTATGGTTCTTGTCATCCAGGAACAAAAAAAGCAGTAGATGAGTTTACTGCTGTAAACAATTTAAAAATAGAATTTTTAAGTAAAGAAAATGCAACTGTTCCGGGATATCCTATTTATAAATTTATTAAAAACAGTTAAATTGTGTTTCTGTATATCAACAAAAACAGTATAAATATAATAAATAAAAGTGAAACTATTTAATTTCAGGATGCAAATAAAACTAAACTATTAAACAGATATAAAGACAAATATACAAACTCAATATATTTGTCTTTATTACCACCCCAGACCAAACTATGTATAAAATAAATATACATGATCGAAACTATGATGGATGGACTGTATATGATACACGCGATTTTGAAGAAGTCGACGTTTGTATGATACATGGATTAGAACGGTTTCATCCAGCAGAACATTCTTTGTTTTCTAATGACGTTTTTAATATTATTGATAAAAAAGTCATTTTGGAACATTCCAGTATTCGTAAATCTGCGGCTATACCAGGAGTTCTTGTTTTAAAATCAAATAAAACGTATGGTCGTGCACCAAGTAGATGTGGAGGTACAGGTCGTTTGTTATATAAAGTTATTCCTGACGACAAGAGATTACCAGCGTTTTTGATTCCATATGAAATGAAAAAAATGGAATTCTCCAAGGTATTTCAAAACCTATATGTCACGTTTCGTTTTGTAAGTTGGGATGAAAATCAAAAACAAAAACATCCACATGGATTGTTAGACCAAGTGATTGGACCCGTAGATGTATTGAACCATTTTTATGAATACCAGTTATACTGCAAAAGTTTGAATGCTTCAATTCAAAAGTTTACCAAGGACGCCGCAAAAGCATTGAAAGTAATAGCACAAGAAGAAGTAATTGAAACATTTTTGAAAAATCCAGAAAATTATATCGAAGATCGGCGGCAAAAAGAAGAATGGAATGTATTCACAATTGACCCTCCGAAAAGTATGGATTTTGATGATGCATTTAGCATTCGAGAGATTACAACAACAACAACACAATCAATCCAAGTAAACAAATCATATATTCTCAGTATTTACATCTCCAATGTAACTATTTGGATGGATATTCTTCATCTGTGGGATTCATTCTCTCGACGAATCAGTAGTATTTACTTGCCAGATAGAAAACGCCCCATGCTTCCAACTATATTATCCGAAGGGTTATGTAGTCTTCAAGAAAAAACAACTCGATTCGCCTTTTATATGGACGTCTTCATTCAAGTAGATGATAATAACAACGTGAGTAACAACGCAGTAGATATACAGTTTGGTAATGCAGCAATTCGCGTTTCTAAAAACTTTTGCTATGAAGAACCACAATTGATTTCTAACCCTGGATATCAACTGCTTCTTGAAGTAACACAAGGACTTGCGCGAATCACAAATCCATATACAAAAATAAAAAATAGCCATGAACTTGTATCTCATTTAATGATATATATGAATTACCAATGCGCCAATGACTTTTTGAAATTCAATAATGGCCTCTTTCGTTGCAATGAAGTCAATGTAAGTAAAACCGACACCTATAATCAATTACAAACTCAACTACCAGAAGATGTTTTGCGGTTTTTCAAAATATGGACCAGTAGTGCAGGACACTATTTAAATATTTCAACATCCACATCTAACTCTAAAACCAGATTGTCTCACGACATGTTAGAAATAGATGCGTATGTGCATATTACAAGTCCTATTCGAAGATTGGTAGATTTGTTGAATATGATTCAATTTCAACAAAACTCTAAACGATTTTATAAACCAACGGAAAAGGCAATCCAATTTTATAAACAATGGACCACAGGTATTGAACTTGATTATATAAATACAACAACGCGTTCTATACGAAAAGTTCAAAATGAATGCAACATGTTGGAATTATATGTCAATCATCCTGAAAAGAGAGATGTCATATATGAAGGTTATTTATTCGACAAAGTGGAGAGAAAAGACGGGTTGTATCAATATTTGGTTTATTTACCTGAAATAAAAATGGCAAATAAGGTCACATTGCGTGACAATCACGAAAACTATGAAAAACACCAATTTCAAATATATTTATTTCAAGATGAAGACAATATAAAGAAAAAAGTGCGACTTCATAAAAAAATTGAATGATTTATTGGCTTGTTTATTTGTTGTTAAAAAATAACAAATAAAGATGTCATCAATTCAATCCAAATCCCATTTTCAGACCCAATGCCACCCTCAGAACCAAACCCAGACACAATTTAAAAAATGCGAAAAAAAACTTCGTGAAATTGATTTATTAAAAGAAAAAAAAATACACACAAAAGAAGAATTGGAAAAAATAGAAAAAGAATCGTTTTATATAAAAATGCTTTCAGAAATAGAAACAGGAAAAATGAAAAAAATGTCATTCGACGATCTTCCAGATGATGTCATATATATTATTTTATCTTATATGCCGCCACACGATAGATTGAATATTATTCTACAAAAACATCCTGTTTCTTATTTGACAAACATGTTATCTAAGTTACCTAGGTCATTATCCAACTTTTACAAATTATATCCATGTCTAAAATCCGCACGAAAAATACTGCAATATATTTACTATAACAAACCAAATAATACTGTCATGAGAGATATGCCTAGACATTGTTATTGGATAGACAAAAGATATAAGAATTGTTTCCGTGATAACATGAGTAAAACGACATACAAGGGTCTAGACCTCGACGTGTATAGGTCCATTAAAATAATACTAAACGCGATTCAACACTTTCCAAAAATGTACATTAAACCTCACAGCAAACAAATGCCACACACATTGAACGAACAATGTGTATTGAATATGATTATTCGTATTTTGTGTATAGTGTAAACAAATAAAAAAATACCTAGAACATTCAAACTATATTGGTGCCGACAATGCTTCTTTATATGAAGCATATCCCAAAAAAGATAACAAAAAATACAAAGGAACATCTTGTAACAAAAGTTCTATCTTTTTTTCATTAACCATTTTATTTTCATACATTCTTTTATCCATTTCATTCCATAATTTTACACCTTCTGTGTCTTTGTTTTTCTTCAAATCAATTTTGTATCCAACAAGTTTTACTAAATCATTATTTATGTAATTCAAATATTCATCGGGTTCACCCATGTTTTTGGAAATCTTTTTATATTTTTCAACGATTTGTTGTATAACCAAGTTTCTATCAATATCAGCTTCACAACAAATATCTTGTTTTTTTGAAATATATTTGTGTATTTTATTTTTAAGGGTTTTGTTTCTTTTACTAAATTTTTTCGAGTTAGACATATATTATACAAATAAAAACAAAAAAAAGATTTCATTTTCATATATTACACTTTTTTATTCATATATAAGAAAAAAGTGTAAATTAAATTATTTTTTAAGCTGATGCACTTGCGACCTTAGAGGGTCTTCCGCGACGAGCAGGAGGTGCAGTTCCTTCCTTCTTGTCCTTTCCAACAACAGTCCAGTCTCCGCCTTCACGAGGCCCAGAACCGCGAACCTTGGCAG
>Ga0214921_10008680_pt1 | contig 13091 bp, 3 predicted proteins | sample LL1505_MetaG_FD_177992 | JGI IMG/M metagenome (GOLD analysis project Ga0214921, IMG submission 177992) | Freshwater microbial communities from Lake Lanier, Atlanta, Georgia, United States - LL-1505 | ecosystem: Environmental > Aquatic > Freshwater > Lake | place: USA: Georgia | collected 2015-05-28 | reverse complement strand
TACACTGGTTACACAGGTTACACAGGCTATACAGGTTACACGGGCTATACTGGTTACACTGGTTACACTGGTTACACAGGTTACACAGGCTATACAGGTTACACAGGTTACACGGGCTACACTGGTTATACTGGTTATACTGGATACACTGGTTATACAGGTTACACTGGTTATACGGGTTATACTGGTTATACTGGTCCTACAGGAATAATAGGACCTACTGGTATACAAGGTCCACAAGGAACAGCAGGAGGTCTTATATTATACTTAAATTATACACAATCTTCAGGAGTAACAGGTTATGAATTATTAACACCATTAATTAATATTAGTCCAACAAATGTTACATATAATGTTCTTTCTAGTAGTTCATCTCCAGTAATTAGTTTTTTATCTGCACCTATACAAAATATACCAAGTATAGAGAATGGTCCTATAACATTTTATTTTTATGGTTCATCATCAATTACAACTGGTTGTACTGTAAAAGTTACAGGATTTGTTACTGATAATGATGGAGTAACAACACAACAAATATTTGATACTACTGGGAATATTATAAACAGTACAGATGGTTTAACACAGATTTATGGACTTATAACAGGAGGTTCATATATTGTTACTCCGAATACAACAAGAGTTGGAGTAAAATTACAATTTTTTAATTCAAGTGGTTCTACTTCTACAATGAAAGTAATATTTCAAACACAATCAGAATATACATATTTATCAACAACTATAACTCTTCAAGGTCCAACAGGACCAGTCGGTTATACAGGTTATACTGGATACACTGGTTACACTGGTTATACGGGTTACACTGGATATACTGGTTATACTGGAGTAACAGGTTACACTGGTTATACAGGTTATACTGGTTACACTGGATATACAGGTGCAACTGGATTAACAGGTTACACTGGTTATACTGGTTACACAGGTTATACAGGTTATACAGGTGCAACTGGAGTAACAGGTTACACAGGTTATACAGGTTATACTGGTTATACAGGTTATACAGGTGCAACTGGAGTAACAGGATACACTGGATATACTGGTTATACAGGATATACAGGTTATACAGGTGCAACTGGAGTAACAGGTTACACTGGTTATACTGGTTATACAGGTTATACAGGTTATACAGGTTATACAGGATACACTGGTTATACAGGTTATACAGGAGTAACTGGCTATACTGGCTACACTGGATACACAGGTTATACAGGTTACACTGGTTACACAGGAGTAACTGGCTACACTGGTGATACAGGCTACACTGGATACACAGGTTATACAGGATACACTGGTTATACAGGTTATACAGGATACACTGGTTATACTGGTTATACAGGATACACTGGTTATACAGGTTATACAGGAGTAACTGGCTACACTGGTTATACAGGTTATACTGGATACACTGGTTATACGGGTTATACGGGAGTAACTGGCTACACTGGTGATACAGGCTATACAGGATACACTGGTTACACAGGTTATACTGGTTATACAGGAGTAACAGGTTATACTGGATATACTGGATATACAGGTTACACAGGAGTAACTGGTTATACAGGAGTAACAGGTTATACTGGATATACTGGATATACAGGTTACACAGGAGTAACTGGTTATACAGGTGATACTGGATACACAGGTTATACGGGATACACAGGATACACAGGTTACACTGGTTACACTGGTTACACTGGATATACTGGATACACTGGTTATACTGGATACACTGGTTACACTGGTTACACTGGATATACTGGATACACTGGATACACTGGATATACTGGTTATACTGGAGTAACAGGTTACACTGGATACACTGGTTATACGGGTTACACTGGTTACACTGGAGTAACAGGTTATACAGGTTATACAGGAGTAACTGGATACACTGGTTACACTGGATACACTGGAGTAACAGGTTATACAGGTTACACTGGTGAAACAGGTGCAACAGGGTACACAGGTTATACAGGATACACTGGATACACTGGATACACTGGTTATACTGGATACACGGGAGTAACTGGCTACACTGGTTATACAGGTTATACGGGTTATACAGGAGTAACTGGCTACACAGGTTATACTGGATACACAGGTTATACAGGTTATACAGGAGTAACTGGCTACACAGGTTATACTGGATACACTGGTTATACAGGAGTAACTGGATATACAGGTTACACAGGTTATACAGGTTATACTGGATACACAGGTTATACAGGTTACACTGGTTATACTGGATACACTGGTTATACTGGATACACAGGTTATACAGGTTATACTGGATACACTGGATACACTGGTTATACTGGTTATACTGGTTACACTGGTGAAACAGGTGCAACAGGGTACACAGGTTATACAGGTTATACAGGAGTAACTGGCTACACAGGTTATACTGGATATACAGGTTATACAGGAGTAACTGGCTACACAGGTTATACTGGATACACAGGTGAAACAGGTCCAACAGGGCCAATAGGCCCTACTTTACCAGTTGGTACAACAGGACAAACTGGTAATGTATTAGCATATGAAGGAACTACAGTATATAGTAATCCAAGTATAAGTTTTTCAAGTAGTCAAATAACAGTTTCAAATAATATTGTGCCATCAGTAACAAATGAATATACATTAGGTTTAACAGGAACAAGATGGAAAGACCTTTTTGTAGGCCCTGGAACAATTAATATACAGGGACCAACTGGTTCAAATCCAGCAACAATTGGGTCAGATTTAAGCGGTATTGTTTATACACAGAATGGTATAGCATCACCATATTTTAATGTTGGTCCAAATATAGGTGCTACTTCAGGTGCTGTTGGTGGATGGCAAATATCAGGTGTTTTTCCTAGTTCAACTGGTTCAACTGGATTTGTATATCCAACTGATTTAGTAGCTCAGGTAAATACACCATCAGGATTAACTGGGCAAAAGTATTCATTATTGGGCGTAACTGGTCCTACTGGACATACAGGTTATACAGGATACACTGGGTCACATGGTCCAACAGGTCCAACTGGATCAAATGCACCAGTTGGAAAAACTTTAAGAGTTGATTCAGTATATGGTAATGATGCATCGGCGACAACATCACCTCAAACACAACCATTTTTGACAATAAGTTCAGCTTTATCATATTTATCAACATATGGATATTCTGGATATAATGTAATAGTAAATGCAGGAACTTATAATGAATCTATTACAATGCCATCAAATACTTCATTGACGGGAACAGGTACACAAGCAGTTGTTATACAGCAATTGAGTGTTACATCAGATACAACATTAATTACTATGGGTGCAGGATGCCGTGTAGAAAATATTACAGCCAATTTAACAACATCAGATAATGTAAATTTAATAGGTATTCACTATCCAACTGGAACAGCAGTAACATCTAAATTACGTAGTTCAGTATGGAATGTTACATCAAGTGGTTCAACTGGAAATGTATATGGAGTATTATGTGATGATACAACTGGTGCAACTGGTTATTCATCAGTTAATGCAATACAGCGTTCAACAATCAATGTAGTATCAAATTCAAGCGGAACATCAAGAGGAATTTATATGACCGGAAGCAATCGTTTTTCAGTAAGAGATATAGTTGTTTATGCAAAAGGAAATGGTTCAAATATTATCGGCGTTGAAACAAATAATGCAAATGCATATGTTGAATTAAAAACATCAACTATTAATGGTGCTTTAAATGATATAAAGAGAACGACAGGAAGTATAACATTATGTGGAACCGATTTGTATAATAAAAATGCAGATGGAAACAGTTTTACATTGGTGCCAAATGGAAATACAGTTATATTTGGTAGAACCGGAAATTTATCAGCAGGTACGTATAATTTAGTTCCAGGAACATTAGATGGAAACACAACAGTTTCATCGCCATTTACTATACCATTAAATCAAAATACAATATTAATAAGTACATCATCACAATTTAGTGGAAGCCTTTCTGGTAGTGATACTATAACTTTCAATGTATTTGTTAATGGAAATGCAACACCAGTATCAAGTATTATATTGACAAGTAGTAATTCAAGATTGACAAACGCAACAACATCATATAATTTTCTTTCAACCGATTCATATTACTGTACTCTTGTGGTATCAAACAGTACATCAGGATTTTTTACAGGAACTTTAACATTCTATTAAAAGAATAATTGTCAAAAACATTATTTAAAAAATATTATATCTAAAAAATAAATTAAAATAATTAAAAAATAATTAAAAAATAAATTAATAATAAATAAAAAATATATATACAATTAATAAAATGATTGACCACTTTATTAATTTACTATCGCAAAATAGAAGAGAAGAAGCACACAATTTCATAGATAAATTGAAAGAAACAGAAACAAAAATATTTAGACAAATCAATCCAGATTTAGATACAGCCCTTTTACTTACAATTCATTATAATATGGATGAATTAGCCCTTAAAATTTTAAATACACATAATGCATATCCGGAATATGTGGATAGTCATGGCAATACAGCTTTAACCCTATCTATTAAGAAAAATATGGAAGAAGTATCCTTAAAAATAATTAAATTATATCATAATTATAATATAAATCATGTAGATGCGCATGGTGATACAGCTTTGAGTGCATCTATAAGTATGGGACTTTATAATGTTGCATTGAAGTTGATTGAAAATCCGGAATGTAAAATAGATTTTGTAAATGAACAAGGAGATACACCTTTAATTATGACTATTAATTGGTTAGGAATTTTTCATTATAATGAAGACCCTGAAGAATTAGAGGAGTTAACAGAGGAAGAATTAGAGAAACATGAAGAAGAGAAGGCCGAAAAGAATAAATTATTTGATAAATTAAAAGAGGGATTTGAAGAACTATCTAAAAAAATAATTTTAACAAAAAAATCAAATCCATCATATATAAATAAACATGGATATACAGCTTTAGAATTGGCGATATGTAAAGATGCAAGTGATATAGCATTATTAATATTAAATAATCATAGTATAGAAGACTTAAATCCAGAACATGTATGTAATATTGGAGATACACCTTTAACATTAGCTTTAAGCAAAAATTATGAAGATATTGCAAATATAATAATTGATAAATATGATTGTAATCCATCACATATTAATAATAATGGAGATACAGCACTTTTATTAGCATTATGTAATGATTATTATGAAATAGCATTAAAATTAGTAAAAATGAATGATAAAAATAATCATATAATAAATAAATCGGGAGATACAGCGTTTTTATTGGCATTGAGTAAAAATTATCAGGATATAGCAGAAATATTATTGGAACAGAGTATAGAAAATATTGGACATGTTGGACAAAACGGTGATATTGCATTATTTCTGGCAATAAATTGTGGAAACGAAAAATTAGCATTAGACATATATGAAACAGGAGAATCAAATTATGAATATATATCAAAAGAACCTGAATCATCACTAAATATGGCGATAAATAATGGTATGTTAGAATTAGCAGAGAAAATTATTGAAACAAACACAGAAAAACTAATAGGTTTTATAAATAAAGAGAATAATACATCACTTTTAATAGCGATTTCGAAACAATTTTGGGATATAGCAACTAAATTAATAAAAACTGGTTTTTCAAAACCAGACCATGTAAATAATGAGGGTGATACAGCACTATTATTAGTAATGAATTTTGGAGAATTAAATATAGCATTTGATTTATTATTAAATACTGAATGTAATAAACATCATGAAAATAAGGATGGTTTAACGGCTTTTAAAATTGCACAATATAGAAATTATTATGAAATGTTTGGTTTATTTAAGGAATAAAAGTAGATTATTACGCCTTTTTACATTTCAAACGCCTATTTTAGTTGCTATAAAAATATATGATACATTTTATTGTATATTTTTAAATTTAGAAATTTTTAGGAATATTAACTAAAATTAGTTAATTGATTATAACAAAAATTGATTTAAAAACATAGTACTATATTATTATAACGAAAAATGGTTAAATATAGTTGCGAAAAATGCGGAAAAGAATTTACCCAAAAGGGACATTATACCAAACATACTACTAAAAAGAATCCTTGTGTTTTTGAAAGTAAAATTGAAGAAATGATTGAAAAGGTTGTTTCTAAAAAAATAAACGAAATAAAAACAACTGAAGTTATTTTAAATGAAAAAACGCCAGAAAATATTGTTGAAAATATAAAATTTATAGATTTATTTTGTGGAATAGGAAGTTTTCATTATTCATTCAAAAAACTTGGTTGGGATTGTGTTATGTCTTGTGATATAGATAAAGCCGTAAAAGAAACATATAAAAGCAACTATGGTATTTTACCTCTTGGTGATATTACAGAAATAGAACCAAAAAATATTACCAACTATGATATTTTATGTGCTGGATTTCCTTGTTTTGTAGCAGGAACTAAAACATTAACTAATAATGGTTATAAAAATATTGAAGATGTTATAATTACAGATAGATTGCTTACTCATAATGGAAAATTTCAAAATATTCTAAATTTACAAAGAAAAATATATAATGGAAATTTATTTGATATTAAAATTAAATACCACCCAGAATTAATAACAACTACAGAAGAACATCCATTTTACATCCGTGAAAAAAAAGGGAATAATATTTTTGGAAATTCAACTTGGAAAAAAGCGAATGAGCTAACTATGAATGACTACTTTGGAATGGTTATTAATAATAATGAAATTATACCAGAATTTACTTTTGAAAAATCAATCAATCAATATAAAACAGAAAAAAAACATATTAAGTTGAATAAGTTAGATTATTGGTTTGTTATGGGATATTTAGTTGGTAATGGTTGGATTGAAGAAACAACTAAAGAAGATAGTCGATATATGTATAAAATACGATTTGCTATTAATTCTAAAGACGAAGATGAGATTTTTGAAAGAATAAATAAAGTTATTCCAATAACAGATAAAAAATGTGATACTAGTGATAAATGTAAAAAATTTGGGTGTTCTAATATTATTTGGTATAATATTTTGAAACAATTTGGGAAATATGCACACGGAAAATTAATACCTGAATGGGTTCAAGATGCTCCAAAAGAATTTATTCAAGAATTTATTAACGGATATATGAAAGCAGATGGGCGTATTAATAATAAACATATTTTACAAATTACAACAGTATCATCAAATTTAGCATATGGACTTCAAAGATTATATTTAAAATTAGGACATATATTTTCAATAAATAAATGTATTCGCCCTAAAACTACTGTTATTGAAGGTAGACCTGTAAATCAAAGAGATACATATTGTATAAGAGGAACATTACAAACCAAACGAAAAATATCTTCATTTATTGAAGATAATTATGTTTGGTTTGCCCCATTTAAAATTACAAAGAGAGATATAATTGAAATACCAGTATATAACTTTGAAGTAGAAAATGATAATAGTTATATTGTAATGAATACAATAGTTCATAATTGTCAGCCTTTTAGTCAATGTGGAAAACATAAAGGATTTGAGGATAAACGAGGAACATTGTTCTTTAATATTATGAAATTTGTGGATTATCATAAACCAAAAGTTATAATTCTTGAAAATGTAATGGGTTTATTAAATCATGATGGAGGTAAAACTTTTGAAAAAATTAAATGTGATATTGAAACATCAAATTATTCAATTACATATAAAGTTATAAAATGTAGTGATTATGGTTTGCCTCAAATGAGAAAAAGATTAATTATAATTGGTGTAAGAAATGATACTGCACTTATTAATTATATTGATAAATTACTTGATTTAAATGAATATAAAAAAGAAAAAACATTAACAGAACTTCTTGGTAGAAATTTTGAAAAAAAAATAGCTTATACTATTAGATGTGGAGGTAAAAATTCTCCTATTGATGATAAGCATAATTGGGATGGGTATATTGTTGATGGAAAAGAATACCGATTAACTAAAGAAGATTGCTTGAAAATACAAGGGTTTAGTTCAGATTTTAAATTATGTGGAAATAATAAAGACCAATGGAAACAATTAGGAAATACAATTCCTACTATATTTACTGAAATAATTGGATTAAACCTAAAGAAATATTTAATGATGTGTTAAACGAATATGGATAGAACCACATTCTTTACCCTTATTATTTACATAAATCCATGGCATACATTGTTCAGTTGTATTTTTAGGCATTCCTTTATTACGAAATGAAATAATACTTTTTTCAATGATTGTTTGTATGTAATTTTCTTTTTCTTTTTCTGTATCACACAAAATAAATGATAATGAACGATTTTTATTTATTATCAAAATAGAGTTACAATCGTGTTTTGTTATTTTTCTTCCAGTTCCATTAAATGTAAAGTATATTAACATTTTTATTATACTGTTTTTTATTTTTTCATCATTATATGAATATAATTTACCAATTTCAACATCTTCACAAATAATGCCTTCTTTGCGTTTATCAATGTATTCTTTTGCTAAAATATCAAGATAAAATAAATCATCTTTTAAGTGTCCATTTTGAAAGACGTTCGCCGATCGTGGTGTATGATTTATGATTGAGGGCTTTGCGCCTGTTTGAGATTTTATTGAAATATTGAGTCGTTTTTGAGTTTTTATTAAAATGATAATGGTGTCTGCTTTTGATACTGATTTTGATTTTTTTATATCAATAATATTTTCGTATGGCTTTCCTGTTTCAATATTAATAAGTTCAATTCCTTCTTGTGCTTCACTTCCAAAAAGTGTTGTGCAATATTCTATGTCCATTCTTTTTTCAAATAACTCTTTTTTATATTTTATTTCATCCATATCACCATTGTTTCCTTTTTTTGTAGATTTACCTTTGTCAGGAACAATGCCTATTGATATGAATTTATTTTCAATTATGGTTTGGGATTCCATCTTATTATATATTTATAAATAATTATTATAATTAGTTTTCAAATCAATTTTTTTATACAACAATAAACTATTATTATAATGACTACTCGTAAAAGTAATGATTCTAAAATTACTGAAGTAAATTATTATTTAGTTGAAGATAAAACATAGAAAGAAGTTTATAAAATTTTCAATTATTACATAGAGAATGGTAAAATACCGAAAATTTTGAAAGAAGTTATAAAATGTATTAAAAGTTATGTGCATTTAACCCTTTACATAAATAATATTTAAAACCATGTGCACGATTTTAAATATTATTTTGGTAAAACAAAAAATAAAAAAATTAATGTTTAGAGAAACTATTTATAAAATCAGTGTTTGAAATGTAAAAAGATGTAAAAAATAAAGATAAAATATTAAAAATAATTATAATTATATAAAAAATTATAAATTTATAAAAAATAATTATAATTATATAAAAAATTATAAATTTATAAAAAATAATTATAATTATATAAAAAATTATAAATTTATAAAAAAATAAATATAAATTTATAAAAAAATAAATATAAATTTATAAAAACATATTATTTTAAAAAGAAATTATTAAAAAATTAAAAAAAAATGATTTATTTTTTTAGACGAAAATTAATATATAAAAAATAAATATACTAAACTAATTATAGAATATTATAATATAATGTCTGAAACTGAAATTAACAACGAACAAACCGCATTTAACTGGGATGAGAAAACATGGGATGTGATTGATACTTTTTTTAAACAAGACAACATATTGATTGAACACCATTTAAGTTCATTCAATTATTTCATGAATACTGAATTGCAGGGAATTATTCGTGAGAAAGAATTTAATCCAATCAAGATTTTTAATAAGGACACCTGGAATGAAGAGAACCAGTTATACACGGAAACATATCAGATTGAATTCGGAAAAATTTATATAAGCAAGCCAGTTTTAAGTGATAATCCAAATAAACCGATGTATCCATACGAAGCGAGACTTAGAAAATTGACGTATGCATCAAATCTTTATATTGATATTCATCATAAGACTGTTATAACAAATCCAACAACAGGTGAAAAAGAGATTGTGGAACATCCAACTTTAGAAAAATTTCCATGTGGAAAAATGCCTATAATGGTAGGGTCAAAATACTGTATTTTAAGTGACCAGAACAATATGACTAAGATGGACATGGGGGAAGGTATATATGATTATGGAGGGTATTTTATAATAAAAGGGAGTGAGAAGATTATCATTTGTCAAGAGAAGAAATGTGAGAATAAGATATGTGTTTTTAAGCAGAAGAGTTTACAGAACAAGTATTCCGAGAATGCAGAGATTTCATGTGTTCATCCAGATAATCCATCCGTAATATCACAAGTATGGGTAAAAATGAAAGCCAAAGAAGAAACATATGGGGGCAATGTTATAAGAGTACGTTTGAGACGTATGAAACAGGACATTCCATTAATAATTATTTTTAGGGCATTGAATTTTATAAGTGATAAATCGATTGTGGAATTGATAGTCTATAATACATCAGCACCATCAAACAATGATATGATGGAACTATTAAAGGCGTCGATTGATGAAGCGAAACCTATTCAGACGCAGAAGATTGCATTAGAATATATATCAAAGTATATAACAGGGATACAGACGGCGAAATATAAAACAAATAAATGTAAATTGAAATATACATTTGATGTATTGTGTCAAGAATTATTCCCGCATATTGGAACATCGCCCATTAAAAAAGGTTATTTTTTAGGATATATGGTAAATCGTTTATTACAATGTCATTTGGGAAAGATGAATTATGATGACAGAGATTCATTTTTAAACAAAAGAGTTGAAACGAGCGGTGAATTGATGGCACAATTATTCAGGGCGTATTTTGGTAAGTTTGTCAAAGATTTAAAGGCGACATGTGAAAAGGATATGATAGCGGGGCGCATATCTGAATTGTCACAGAATTTAAATAAAAAGTTGAAACCTAACAGTATAGAGAATGATATAAAATATGCATTAGGAACAGGTAATTGGGGGTTGAAAAATCAGGCGAAATCGAGAAAGGGTATTGCGGCAGTTTTACAAAGATTGACCTATTTAGGTACTATATCAAATATGAGACGAATTGTTGCACCTATTGATAAGAATGGTAAATTAACAGAACCGCGTAAATTACATTGTACACAGTTTGGAGTAATATGCCCATTTGAGACACCAGAAGGTGGAAGTGTAGGAATTGTAAAGAATATGGCAATGATGTGTCAAATTACGATACCATGTATAAGTGAACCCGTCAAAGCATTTTTGGATGAATATGGCGTTAAATCATTAGAAGCATTGAGACCTATTGATGTATTTAATAGTGTAAAGGTGTTTGTCAATGGTGATTGGTATGGACAGACATTTGAACCGAATGATTTGGTAATTGAATTGAGAAAATTGAGGAGAAATGGTATGATTAATCCATTTATTTCCATAGCATGGTATATACAATATAATGAGATACATATATGGACTGATGGAGGGCGATTATGTAGACCTTTATATATAATAAAGAATAATAAATTTATAATTGATAATGCCTTTGCGGATTCAATTGTTGATAATAAGCTTTTATGGAAGGATTTAATACGCATTAATAAGAATGATAATGAAGAACATGCGATAATTGAATATATTGATGTAAATGAGTCTGATACATTAATGATATGTATGAATGCGGATAATTTAAAGGAGAATAAAAAGGAGAATTATTCCTATTATAATTACACACATTGTGAAGTACATCCATCAATGATGCTGGGAGTATTAGCATGTAATATACCATATCCAGAACATAATCAAGCACCAAGAAATTTATATCAAGGTGCAATGGGAAAACAGGCGATGGGAGTATATTCACCAGCATTTAGACATAGGATGGATACTATGGCGCATGTATTACATTATCCGCAGAAACCTATGGTAAATACAGAACCGAGTAAATATGTACACAGTGATACTTTACCAAGCGGACAGATGCCTATTGTAGCAATAGCATGTTATACGGGATATAATCAAGAGGATTCTTTGATAATGAATCAGAGTGCTATTGACAGAGGTTTATTCAGGTCATCTTTTTATAGGACATATATGGATGAAGAGAAGAAGAACAGTTCTACATTGGAAGATGAGAAATTTTGTAAACCACAAAAATATTATCCAAATGGTAATGTTTATACTGAAAAGATGGGGTTCGGTTCATATGATAAATTGGACTTAAATGGGTTTGTAAAAGTAGGTTCTTTTGTAGAAGGAAATGATGTAATTATTGGAAAAGTTACAATGTTAAAAGACATTATAGAAGGAGAACCTAAAGCGAGAGATTTAAGCACACCATTAAGGTCGAATGAATCAGGAATTGTTGATAAAGTATATAAGAATAGTAATGGTGAAGGGTACAATTTTGTAAAGGTGAGAGTTAGAAGTGATAGGATACCAGAGCAGGGAGACAAATATGCGTCGAGACACGGTCAAAAAGGTACTATTGGTTTAACGTATAAACAAGAAGATATGCCATTTACAAAGGATGGTATAATACCAGATATAATTGTGAATCCAAATGCTTTACCAAAAAGAATGACAATAGCACAATTAATAGAGTGTATATTTGGAAAAGTGGGATGTATATCAGGAACTGAATTAGATGCAACTCCTTTTAGAAAAGTTACTGTAGAAGATATTTCTGAAATCATGGAAAAGATGGGATATCATGGAACAGGAAATGAGATATTATATAATGGTAAAACGGGTGAACAGATTAAAGCATCTATTTTCATGGGACCTACATTTTATTATAGATTAAAACATCTTGTTGAAGACAAGCAACACTGTATTGATTATGAGACAGAAGTTTTAACGAAAAATGGAGGATGGAAAACAAGAGAAGAATTAACAATGAATGATTATATAGCAACTTTAAAGGATAATAAACTTGTATATGAGAAACCCCTTGAAATATTTGATTATTTAACACATCAAGGAGATATGTATTATGTAAAGAATGAATTATTTGATATGGCTGTAACAGGAGAACATAGAATGTGGGTTAGTGAATCAGATGAATATGAA
>Ga0214921_10008679_pt1 | contig 13092 bp, 16 predicted proteins | sample LL1505_MetaG_FD_177992 | JGI IMG/M metagenome (GOLD analysis project Ga0214921, IMG submission 177992) | Freshwater microbial communities from Lake Lanier, Atlanta, Georgia, United States - LL-1505 | ecosystem: Environmental > Aquatic > Freshwater > Lake | place: USA: Georgia | collected... | reverse complement strand
GCAGTAACAAAGGAACAGGCCTCAACAATCGTTGAAGCAAACAAAGATGGGGCAGTAATGCCCCGAAAAATCAAGCGAAAGCTTGAAGAAAGGGGCATTTCCCATGTCCAAAGAAACAAACAACAACCCTTGCTACAGCTACGCAGGCGGACACCACTTCCACTACATCGCAATCAATAGAGCAAGTAAACCTAGGGTGCCAGCACAAGTAAGAGTGCTAGGTGAAGCCTTCCAAGTCACTGTTGAAGGTGAAACCAGTTTCTGGTTTACCCATAACCCGCAAAGGCTTCTAATCGCTTTAGCCGGAGCAAAACCTGAAAACATAGAAGCCACCCAAGGTAGAACCTGGCTCTTTGTAACAGGTGACTACTCAACAGACTGCTTCAACATGACCAACGAACCACTAACCCCTTGTGTTAGAGAACTAGTCCAGCCAGACATACAAGAGATAAAAAGGATCATCGCAGAGTGCAGACCTTTGGTGATAGGAAAAAGAAATGACAACTAAAGGTTGGAGCTATGTAACAAAGTATGAGAACCCAAGGTACTCAATGGCATCTAAACACTCTCATTCAGGTCCGTGCCAGTCTTCACCATGTTTCTTCGGTAAGTGGGCTGCAACAATGATTTATCACATCGCCTATAAGGATCTTCAGGAAAACCTGCATTCCCTCATAGAGCTAGACACCTGCACCTGTGGCCTAAAGGTTGAGAGTAAAAGACTCATGGCAATAGTTGATTCACCACACCACAGAAACCACACCACCTTAGAACCTGACCCTAACCCTCAATTCAGAGGGTTAGTGGGCAGGAGATTACACATGCCAATGCAAGGTCTAGAGAATATTTCAGCAGTTGATCTGAAGTGGGATCGAATCGTCAAACAACTAAAGAAAAGAGCAAGAACAAATGCCTAGAAAGAACTGGTGTTATGTCGACACCTGGGTTGACCCTAAAGCCCAGATAGCCAAGATAGCTACTGAAAGCCAATACGCAGCAGGAACCCCAAAGATTAGTTTCTATGCAAGGACAGTGCTGCTAAGACCAGTGCTACAAGACCTTGAAGAAGGCCTTCACTCTCTAATCCAGGAGAACACCTGCACCTGTGGTCTGAGAATAAAGAAGTCAGCTAACCTCCTAGCCATCATCGAATCCAAACACCATAGAAACCACAGCACTCTAGAACCAGAACCTAACCCTAAGTTCAGGGGCCTAGTTGGCCGAAGAATCGCAGTAGCCAACATAGACGGGAATGGCATGCATCCGGTGGATGAGTTGTGGAATCGAATTGCTAGAAAGCAAATGTATAAGTGAAGGTACTATATTTCGAACTAAAGCCCGAAAACGAACCCGGGACTAAGGTAAAAACGAGATTATGACGACGCGCCACCATCACCAACGCGGAACTAATCGGAGATAAAGCGCTCATAGCTGCCGATTGGCGCGCTCTCAAGTTCATAGTCCCACTCGTTTCCAGAGACTTTGGATACGCGCACAGAATTCTTTCCAATTGCTACTAGATCGCTGTAGGTGTATGGCCTTCCTTGCGTGATACCTCTTCGCTCCGCTTCTGAAAAAGATCCGTCAATCATCGGGAACAGCCATTCACAGAGGGCAGTGTTTGGATTTGACATTAGGGCTTTATCGCCCTGCTGACAAATCTTAGCGAGGACTACTTTCCCATTTGGAAGCCTCAGCTTAAAGGTGGTATTTCGTGGGGGAAAAAAGCCAGGAGCAAGACGATGCACTGTTCTTGGGACGGGTATGTACGCCTCCGGAAATTTCCTTTTTCTCCCGTTAGCATTCCACTGGTTTATTCCAGATTTTGGATTCACAAAGTCTTTGCCGGGCGAGTACAGAGGCAGGATAACGTGAGGTGGAACAGGGTCTTTGTCCAGCAGAGGAGAGCTCAGGTTGCCGTCCTCTAATGATGCGATGCCGTCCAGTAATTTACCGATTTTTAGGGATTCCAAGCCTGTGATTGATTTTGAAACGAATCCGTTCTCCGGACTAAACCTTCGGTACAACACATTTTTAGCAACGTTGAACATGTAACCAAAATTGCCATCCTCGAAATAAACGTGACCAGTGCTCGAGAAACTAGCTGTGGGTTTTCCTCGACTGTCAGTTGGGCGAATTTTGCCAATGTCTATCAAGCTAAAATCCTGCTCAAGTACGAAGATCTCATCTGGAGCTCTGACCACGCAATGGTAGAAGCAGTCAGATAAATCTATGTTGAGTTCCGCAAGATCAGATTCGACTCGCATATTTCTTACACTAGAGACCTTCAAAGCTAATGCCTCCCCTGCGAGGCCTACTAATTTGCCTTTTGCTGCGTATGAAGTGAGCTCAGCAATTTTTTCAACATTCGAGCTCCTTTTTGACTTTGTCACATAAGTCTTGATACCCACCCCTGCAACACCTCTGTATAAAGCGTCAAATGAAATGTCCCGCCTTGCTAAATCTTCCGCTCCTGTTTCTAAGCAATATAATCGTTCAGCAAAGCGGGAATGAATGAATGGAGTCGCCCCGTCGGAAAACAGCGAGGACAGTTTCGCAATAGAACCCAACTTCTTCAAATAGAGATTGATGTCTAGATTTGAAAGCAGCTCCACAATACCTCCTGACAGTGTCGGTCGCACTTACAAGCCTATGTCGGATGAATGGTTTATTCTTGTGGCTATGCTCAAAGAATATAGCGTGATTAGCCTGTTTGCCGGTGTCGGAGCAATAGACAAAGGTTTCGAAAGCGCTGGGTTTCTTACCGTGGCTGCTAATGAACTGGATTTACGGGCTGCGGTGAGTTACAAGTTCAATAACAAAGGCGTGACGGTAAGTTACACCAAAGACATTGATCAATCGGCAAAGAAAAATAATAAGTTGTTAGAAGCACTCAATGCAAAGAGTGGCGCTTCGGCAGTAAAAAAACATCTTGTGGTTGGCGATGTAAATAATGTTACCGGTGTCGAATTGCTTTCTCACTCCAGCTCGAAAAAAGTGTCTGTTCTTACCGCGGGTTTCCCTTGTCAACCATTTTCAGTTGCAGGATATAGGAAGGGTTTTGCCGATGAAAGAGGAAACGTCTTTTGGCAGATCATCAGACTTGTGAATGAGCTCAAGCCAGATGTCATATTTCTTGAAAATGTAAAGAATCTGGAGCGACACGATGATGGGAACACCCTTGAAACAATTTTGAGGGCGATAAGTGAGGAAATTAATCCTCAAGAAGCGCCGGATAATTTTGTCAAAATTTACACACCCTACCATCTGCCCAATGCCGGCGTAGATGGCAAACAATACAGAGTTTTGAACTCAAAAGATTTCTTGGTTCCTCAAAATAGAGAAAGAATATTCATAATTGCTTTCAGGTCCAAGGCAGCGGCTCAGAAATTTGCGTGGCCAGATACACAAAATCTTCCAGTTGGCCAACTTTCGGATTTCATCGAATTTCAGGAAGACAAAGCAAAAAATTATCAGTATGGCTCGGACAGCCACTACTGGAAGACACTTGTCCCAGAAGTGGAAAAATCAGGAGTCGTCTATCAACTGAGACGAGTCAGAGTTAGGGAAAATAAATCTGGTCTATGCCCTACGTTGACTGCCAACATGGGTATGGGTGGGCATAACGTACCTCTAATCAGGACGATCAATGGTGTAGTTAGAAAACTCACCCCAGGAGAGTGTTTTAAGCTTATGGGCTACCCAACATTCGAATTCAGCCCTGTGTTAACTGAGAGCTCCTTCTATAAACAGGCTGGGAACGCTGTGGTAGTTCCTGTCATCAAAGCGCTAGCATCTCAAATTAAAGTCGCCATGTCTTAAATATTGTTTGCTATCCCTTTGAGCTTGATGCAGATCTGTAATACTGATCATCATGGGACAAATACGCATGGGAACAATTTACAGATACAGCTCAAATGCTCGCCCTAATTTGGTCCAGGTTGATGGTTTGCCCAACTTCTTTTATGAGGTTCATTTGGAAGGCAAGCCTAAAGTTCAATTGGATAAGGGGATTGCACCAATCGGCAAGGTAAACGTGGTCACTGGCTCGTCATCCAGAACTCCTGCAGTGCTAATTTCCAGCACAATTCACAACAAAGGCTCACAGCTGAACCCTTGGCAAGACCAAATCGAGCCAGACCACGGCTTCGCACTTTATTTCGGAGATGCCAAGCAAGCTGGGAATCCTAGTAAGGCCCCAGGAAACAAAATTATGTTGGAAGAATACGAGAAACATCTCTCGGGGGACCCAATGATTAGAGCTCAAGCTACGCCTATTCTAATTTTTAAAGGCGTGCAACTTGATGGCCGCCTTAAGGGGAATAAAGAGTTTGCTGGGCTGGCAGTGATTGAAGGCGCAGAATTGGTCACACAATACAACGCCAAAATCGGGTACTTTACCAACTACGTTTTTAAACTCGCTATTCTCTCCCTAGCGAAGGAAGACGAAACTATAAATTGGGACTGGGTAAACGACAGGCGAAACCCTGAACTACCAATCGAAGCCACGCTAGAACATGCTCCGGACTCGTGGCTTCGGTGGATAAAAATTGGAAATTCCGGCTTGGAACGATTTAGGCGTAGGGTTTCTACAATGAGACTTGATGATGCAAAGTCTCAACAACCAAACCAGGGAAGCCGCGAGGAGAAAGCTCTTCGGGAAATCTATAACTACTACAGCACGACCTCTAGAAAGAATAGGTTTGAATTACTTGCAAGTCGAGTGGTTATGGATTACGTTAACCAATCCGGTGGCACCTATAGATATGGTTGGATAACGAAAGCAAGTGGAGACGGTGGTGTCGATTTCGTTGGGAAAATTGAAGTTGGGTACGGTTTCGGTCAAGTCCCAATTCTGGTGCTCGGCCAGGCGAAGTGTGAGGATCCCTCTAAGCCTACGAATGGCCGAGATATTGCTAGAACTGTAGCTAGATTGAAACGCGGTTGGGTAGGCGCATACGTAACCACCAGTTTTTTCAGCAAGAGCGTTCAGTCTGAGATCATCGAAGATCAATATCCGCTTATGAAGATAAATGGATTGCTTGTTGCTAAGCATGCCCTCGCCTTAAGTGAGTCGAGCGGATGCAAGACTTTGCTCGACTACCTTAGGCAGATCGAAGAGGAATACGATTCCGCTATTGAGCAAAGGCGTCCGGAGGATTTACTTTGGCTATGACGCCTTCGAATAGCACCTAAATCAAAGCGGGGCACCAATTAATGTAAATGTCGGTGCCAAATGGTAACGTAACCGCAAGTACGAGAAATGGAGCGAACTTGAGTACAAAATGGACTTTTAGAGAAGGTCATCGCGAAGGCTTTATGGCTGGACCCGTCACTATATTTCAAGGAGCAAGACTCCAATCGACAATTAGGGAAACCATTCAGAACTCTCTGGATGCTTGTCAAGACAGTACAAAACCTGTCAGGGTCAGCTACTCCTTAGCGAAGAAAGATCTTTCAAAGACTCCAGAAATCTCGGCTTTGAGTGAGTTTTTCCGCGCTGCTAAGAGTGAAGAGGAGTCAAACTTGTCTTCGGAGGATGCCGAAGCATCAACACAAGCTATGGACTTTTACACCAGCGCATTGGCTGATGTATTCCCCAAGAGGCACGTCTGGGTTCTTGGGATTCACGATTTCAACACATCAGGGCTAGGAGGGAATCTTAAGGAGATACCTGGCGAGAAACCTGGTCAATGGCTAGCGCTAGTAAAAGGCTCTGGCGTTGACGTTAAGAAAGATTCGAGCGCACTCGGAAGTTTTGGCCAAGGCGGAAAAGCACCTTTCGCACTTAGTCGCCTGAGAACTCTTTTCTACCTGTCGAAAGTGGAATCGCCTGTTGGCGAAGTCAGCGCCAGGTTTCAGGGAAAGGCCCTACTTTCTTCTTTTTGGTCTGAAAACGATAATGGTGAACGCACATTGCGAACCGCAACGGGAATTTACGGTGATGGTTCTGATCAGGATGCCCTTTTGGGCGATGACATTCCAGATTGGGCCATTGAAGGAAGGGCCCAATTTGGTGACGGGATTGGAACTTCAATATTTTTAGCTGCACCATATGGGGTGGAAAACGAGACTCCGGATGAGTTTCTAGAAGCTCTAAAACTTGTCTTGCTTACAAATTTTTACTACGCACTTGCTAATAACAAGTTGCACATCACACTCCCTGACGGCGTGATTATTTCGAAAGAGAACTGCAAAGATATCGCCATTGAACTAGGAGTTATGAATTCAGAGCCCAACCCAAACTGGGACGATTCAACTCTCGATAAAGTACAGTCTCTCAGAACAATGATTGCTCCGGACTTTGATGGGATCGCAACGTCAACTGAGTTTGAAGATTTCTATTGGGCAATCAGAGTCGGGGAAAACGCAGATGGAAAACGTGTGGGCATAGCTCGGAAGACTGGCATGTTGATAACCAGGAAGCCACCAAAATTCGAAAAGTTCCCCGGTGTAGCCAATTTTGATGTGTTTGTTTGCGTAACCGGGCACAAAGGGTCTTTGGTGCTTCGATCCCTCGAAAATCCGGCTCACGATGCCTTCGAAGAGGATCGAATCTCTGATCCCCAAAAGAGGAAAGTAGCGATGGCGAAATACTCAAGATTTGCCCAAGAGGTGCGGGATATAATCAGGACCTACGCCAAGCTAGAAGTAAATGAAGAAGAGTTAACTTCTGATTTAAACGATCTACTCTCCGGTGACTCTTCAACCGAAGCCGAAGGAAATAACAGAGTTGAATTTCCTCAACGCGTTAAAATTACGACAGGAATTAAGCCAATTCGGAGGACTTTTAGGCTGACCGGGACCGGAGGAAACGGGTCTAGGAGAGGGCGTACCCAAAGAAAAACTCGAAAGCGAAACTCAGGTGGATCAGACTTCGCCAAAGTTGTGCGAAATCCAGAAAATCTTGTCTTCATTCCAAAAGCGGAACCAGGGAAATTCGAAATTTATTTCGACTACCGAGGCAGCTTGCCGGCACGCCTGACCGTATTTAAGTCTGGGGATCATGGTTCAGAACCAACATCATTTTTGCAAGGTGCCGATAGGAAAAATTTTGCTCAAGTGACAGAAGCAGAGCGTATCGAATCAAATCGAGATAGGTTCAGAATTACGTTAGCCATACCTGGATATTCAGGCGCTGTAGAGGCTACCGTAGAGGAGGAAGTGGTGATTGATAATGCCGATTAAAGCTAAAGCGTACCCATTCCCAGTATTACAGCCGGACTTCAGAACTTTCGCAGATTCAAGCGCGTTTGATGTCGCTTTCGATCTGGAAATCGAATTGGTGGACGGAGTCATTTCCCAGAAGTTGACGCCTAAAGTAAAACTGGAGAACGACTCGATAGAGGAACTCTTAGTGGATGGAAAGGTTGGAATTTATGTTGAGATATTCGCACCTTCCTCATACCAGCGAGAGCTGCTGGAGATTTCCCTTGGGCATAAAGAGCTTGAACTTTCTGAGTTGGACTTAGCTGGAAATGTAGAGTTCACAGGTGTAATACTCGCAAAAGAGACAATAGACAAATACTTTCCATCCGATGTCATAAACGAGTTCAAAGAAATCAAAACTGGTTTCTTGATAAGTAAAAGCGATATTTTGGCATATGGTCACACAGTGGCTAAGCAAATTGATCCTGACTTTGAAGTAAAGCCTGATCTCCTGAGGGTCCAACCGGTCCCGGAAATGGAAGACCATTGGTCAGACTTCCTAATAGACGCGCCGGTGTTAACAATTCAACTTTCCTCCAAGATGATGAACTACTGGCAGGCCTATAAGCAAGACAAAACAAAAAAAGCAGTTTTATTCACCAATATATACAGAGATTGCATCGAAGCCGCTGTTGATTTTATTCAGGAGGGTTCAAACCAAGAATATGCTTGGATTAGAACTCTGATTGCAGAGGCTCAAAGGCGAAACATCGACATCGAAGACGGCGACCCAAGAGATGTTGCGGCAGAGCTCTTATTCGACAAAGGGTTTGGGAAAATAATTGGGCTGGAGGTAGAGGGTGCCTAAATTGCACGCAGTCACTAGCAAAGCTTTGGAAAAGCTCCGGACAGCTGAAAGCATTTCTGTTGCGGACCTCTGGTCAGGAGACTTTAATAAATTTGTAACCTCAAATCCTGACTGTTTTGCGGCCACTAGATTCGATACTTTGGTCTTCCCTGTTTTACGTGTTGGGTCAGGTCGAGAAAAAGGTAAGTTTGACAAAGATAATGCGAAAGCTCTTTACAGGGCTTTGTCTGATTTGACACCTGTTGAGTCGATCGACGAGCGATTTTGGGTATCAGTTACACTCCAGATTTACCCTGACTATCTCAGAAATCGTTGGCCGTGTTCTGACGTATTAAAATTAGAAAATCATTTGCAGAATCACCTATTTGCAACTTCTGCTCGAAAGCGATTCAGGGATCAAGCTGTTTCGAGACTTTGGTGGGCGGCCCGGTTCGTCAATAGAAACCTTCAAGACGTTTCGGACCACGCATTCGAGGTGTTCTTTGATTTGGAGTCAGATGTTTATAGTCAATTATCAACTCGCCCAACACTTGTTTCTGTGAAAAACCTTGCCAAGGCGGTTATTGAAATTACTCACGGAGCATTTCTAGGTTCAGGATCTACCTCCAAAATCTATATTCGCGACGAGTACAGAAAATTCCTGTCTGATGTCGATTTAGCCAGCGGTCGACAACTTTTACCCCACCAGGACTATGAAGAAATTTATGATCTAGTTAAGAAGCTTTTTGACGAAAGATTTCCGGCTACTTAGGCTAACTCAGTAGAGTAACTTCCTCCAAAGTTGGAGGCTCACAACCAGCTCTCTCACAGGTAATGCTTGCTGCTATGCCTGCGGTTTTTACGTATATGGCTAGTTGTTCTGTCGGTAGTGAGGCTAGTTTCTCTAATGGATTTTCCCCTAGGTAGTTGTTTTCTTCTAGTTGACCTAGGAGGTGAGCTATGAAGGTATCTCCTGCTCCAACAGTGTCAACAACAGTAATCTTTCTTGCTGGGACATCTACTGTTTCGTTGTTTCTATAAATCCTGGTTCCTTGAGAACCTCTGGTTAGAAGAACTATCTTGTTGGTGTTGTTAATCCATCTGTTAATGATCTCGGTTAGATCTGAATCCGGTTCAAGGTCATAGAGCCATTCGATGTCTTCATCGCTGGCTTTGATGATGTGTGAGAAAGAGTTGACTCTTTCAACTCTTTCTCTTTCTTTTGCTCTGTCAAAGCCAAGAGCTGCTCTGATGTTGATGTCATGGCTAATGGTTAGTTCAGTGGAGAGCTCTTTAGCCCAAGCTTCAATGACTTTGTTGCCTGGTTCCATAGCCATGGTTAGACAACCAAACTCTATGGTGGTGGCTTTTAGTTCTCTAAGGGCTTCTCTTGATGGTAGTTCTTGTGTGCTCCAACCCCAGTCAGCTGTTCCATTGGTATAGAAGTTGTATGTTGGGGAACCTTGAGCATTAACACTGATAACTGCAAGTGTTGTTGGTTCATCAGTGTTTATGCTCTTATCCAGGTTGACGTTATTGCTTAGTAGTCGTTCTTTGATTAGACCGCCAAAGCGATCACTTGAGATTCTGGCTAAGAACATGTGGTTGGTGTTACGTCTTGCTAAGGCAAGAGCTACGTTAGCGTTGGCTCCGCCAACTACTGCCTGGAATTGACCTTTGATTTCTCTTGATTCAATAAGGTCAATTAGGGCTTCACCAATAACTACGATCATTTGCTCCCTCGTATTTCAGCTAGACGTGCTTTAACTAGTTTGGAGACCAGTTTCTTAGGCAATACCTGGTCAACTCCAAATTGGAAGGAGTTCTTTGAAACAACAAAGTCTTTGAGGTCTTCAGTGAAGGTTCCTAATAGTTCAGAGCTAGGAAGAGAGAAAGACATGTGTGCTTTGTGAGCACAGAGTCCAACAACGAACTTGTCCTGGTATTTGAACATGGCTGATTTCCAAGCCACTGTTTGCTCGAGCTTCGGCTCTATTTCAAGAAGGAGCTTCCGCATAGCTTCTAAGGTCTTAGCCTTAGTTGGATCTTGAGCCTTTATATAAGCTGTTACTTCACTTGCTGACATAACCCCAAGTTTATTGGGGCTGAAGTTAGTTATAGAACATGAAGATCTGGTAAGCCCCGATACAGGTAACCACTAACAGAAGCATGATGGCAGCACCCCAACTTACAAGAAGCCGTCTATCACCTGTTTTGTATGCAAATGTTCCGGCAACCGAGAGCGTAGCTAGTTCTAACACGACAATCAGCACAGCTATAGGCAAGTCAGTGACAGAACCCAGATTGTAAAGAAGGGCAGCGCTGATTATCAGAAATACCAGAACTCTTTGATTCAGGACTTTGTTTCTCTCGGTAGCCGTTGATGACTCCGCAATTGGAGTTCTAAAAGAGTTGAAGATTGCAAGCCCTAAAGCCATCAAGCCGAATAGTAGGCCAGACCAACAAACGATTGCTATGGGAATGATAAAAACCATGAGGAGGGGCATAGCATTGCCCGGTTGATTCCAGTTGGGACTAAAGATCCATTCAATGGTTTGAGCACACCAAGGCAAGCTAATTGAAGTTAGCACGACTCCTAGACCTGCTAAGAGTATTGAGGAGAGACCCTGAAGCTTGGTTACATTCTTGGATTTTGGCACTTTCTAACCCCTTTCACAGTTGGGATTCAAGGCCCCAACCGACCAAATCTTTCTAAAAACACTCTAGAAAAAGATCGGCTGTGCTGGGAGTCTCATGTTGTCCCCAATTTGGGGGACCACTCATGGAGATTGGCTAACTCTTAGACAACTAGGCTCAAAGTATGAATAAATCACTCAAAGTGGCAACATCATTCGTTCTTATCGGTCTTAGCGCAGCTTGGTTTGGTTTCATGGTCGCTAACTGGATTGGGCTCTATGAGTCTCCTAACTACAGCTCTCGTGGTGCGCTACTTTATGGTTATGACTCTCTGACAAGACCAAGTACATTCATCTTCCTAGCTGCTTTGACTTGTTTAGCAGTGTTCTCAGGTCTTGCATACAGAATGACTGATGTTCTGGTGGCTAAGAAGACTCCTGGTGCCTTACCGGTATTTAGGTTTGCAACTGTTGGTGTAATTGTTTCTTTAGTTTCTCTAGTCATCTTTGCTTTGAGTGCTTTCTTTGCTTCATTCAACGGTGTTAGCAGTAATGGCAAAGGTATTGCCGATCAACTTATTGGTATCTATCTGCCGATTATCTTGGCTGCTGCTATCTGTGTCTTCTTGTTGCTAAGTGCAACTGTTTATAGAAAGTCAGTTTCTACTGGAGAAACTATTAGCCCTGAACAGAAGAGAGCTAAGCGTGAAGCAGCTTTAGCTTTTGTTTATCCAATAGTTGGAACAACTCTTGCTCTTCTTATTGGTCTTACTGTTTATCAAGCCAGTAGAGAGAACCCTCAGACCTGGGTTTGGGTGATTATCTTGGCTGTTGTCGGTGGATCTGTTGCTCTTGGCAGCATCTATGCTGCAAGAACTAAGGCGCATGGAACCACTCAATCAAAAGCCAAGAAGTCAGCTGGAACAGCGGCCCTTAGCTTGAACTTTGTTCTTGTTGTGTTGTTTGTAGTTGTTGTTACCTTCATGGCTTTTGGTTTTGGTTTTGCAGCTATTCAAGAACTGCAGAGATCGTATTTCGGCGATGCTATTCGGCAACGGGTGAGCCCAATAACTCTTGGTTGGTTCTTACACTCAATGCTTCCAGCAATGCTGACTCTGGCTTTGGTTGATGTCACAGCTTATATAGCTGTTCGAATTAGAAGTATTGTCTCGGCTGGTTAGCTTGGCTTTACTCGTTTATTAGGGTGTTCCTCTAAGCAAGCGATTGACGAGATCACCTAGCAGGGCGACAATGCTTACTCCTGCCCAAATGGCTAAACCTATTAACAAGCCTTTCATCGCACGCGTTGGCTTTTTGCCGAATACAATGATGAGAATTCCGGCCGGTATGGATAGCATGAAGAAGAGGAAGGCCATACCCTTTGCCCCAACGTAGTCGCCACTAAAACCTATTGGCGCAGGAGCTATCATCAATATGATTGCTGGAAATAATGCAACTGCAATTCCAATCCATCTCATCAGTCTGCGGACCTTCGGATTAACATCGTTTGTATTTTTTGTCACAGGGAGCTCTCCTAACAATTTTTAGAACGACAGGTTTACAGTACTTCAGCTATTGTTAGAGTCATCTCAACTGCTAATGCAAACAAAATTGCTGAAATCAGAATAGAACTCAAGTTTTGAATTTTAGATCTTTGTGCAAGAACAATCATGAAAATTCCATCGAGTACGAATAGAGGCGGGCTATTAAAGTTCTTTAAGAAAATAAGAACTACAAAAAGAGCCCCAAGTGCGATTGCTACATAACCAAGCTCATTTAACTTAGTTAGTGGTTTTGGAATTCTTCGTTTCATCAGAGCCACGATGATTTGGATGAAAGCAATAATGCAGATGAAAAATCCAAGTGGAACGGCATACCAGCTCACTGTGAGAGAGCCTGAACTATTGTGTTGAATATTCGCAGGGCTTGCAAACACAGGGTTAATCATCAGCAGGGTTCCTGAAACAAAATTTGATAAGGCAGTAGCCAAGGAAATTTTGTTGATCTGCTTTCTAGCCTGGTTCGATGAATCGCTCATCTGTTATGCCATTCCAGCAACTGCCCTGGTAAGTAAAATTACGACAATAAAAAGACCAATTGAAAACGTAACCAAAACTGCGTCGAAACCAGAAATTCCACCAGGCTTTGGTGCTACTTTTTTACGGACAGTAAGTGCCAAGACAACATGGGCAAGAGAAGGCAGGGCGATGATGATTGCAAGAAAAGCAGCAATCAAAACGGGACCGCCAGAACCCGACAATCTGTGCATTTCATTCTCTGGACTTTCAAAAATTGGTAAGCCAAACAATAGAAATACGACCAAAAGTAAATTAGAAACTCCTGTCCATAAGGCAATCCGGTTAATCTGTTTCTTGGGCTGGATGGCGTCACTACTCATTTATCTGACCACTCCTGAGACCAGAAAAGTCTCGTAAATAGCTATACATAGCACTACTCCAC
>Ga0214921_10008677_pt1 | contig 13093 bp, 3 predicted proteins | sample LL1505_MetaG_FD_177992 | JGI IMG/M metagenome (GOLD analysis project Ga0214921, IMG submission 177992) | Freshwater microbial communities from Lake Lanier, Atlanta, Georgia, United States - LL-1505 | ecosystem: Environmental > Aquatic > Freshwater > Lake | place: USA: Georgia | collected 2015-05-28 | reverse complement strand
TGCTGTTGGCACTGAGGTTGCCTGTAGCAGTCACAGTGCCCAGCGTCAGCGCGTTGACATCGACCAGCGCCACATTGACACCACTGGCAGAGACAGCGCCGGTGAAGTCATTAGCAGCATTGGTCAGTGTCACGTTACCCGTACCGGCATTGAGGGCGCTGGTGCCGGTAACGGCCAGTGCGCCTGTTTGCGTGATGTTGCCATTGCCGCTGGTGGCGCTGAGGTTGCCGCCCACCGTGGAGGCACCCAGGTTCAGAACGCCTGTGCTGTTGGCACTGAGGTTGCCTGTAGCAGTCACAGTGCCCAGCGTCAGCGCGTTGACATCGACCAGCGCCACATTGACACCACTGGCAGAGACAGCGCCGGTGAAGTCATTAGCAGCATTGGTCAGATTGATATTGGCTGGAGTCCCGCCATTGCGGGCATTCAAATTCGTCGCACCTCCAGATACGATAGCGGTCCCCGCCGCTTGGGTGATGTCGCCACCGGTGCTACTAATTTGAGTCGATCCTGCGGTGCTCAGATTACCAACAACAATGCCACCGAATACGTCTGTGATGTTCGTGTTCCCCGTGACGGAAATACTGCCAGATGTCCCCTGGCTGAACCCCTGGGATACTGAAAGATTTCCTTGTGTGCTGAGACCTCCGCCGGTCTGTGTGAGGTTGGCGAGGCTGATAGCACCTGAGCTGCTCAACACGCCTCCACTTTGGGTATAGCCGGCCAAAGTCATGCCCGCTGTACCTACATTGAGGGTGCCGTTCGTTTGTGTCAGAGAGCCGGCAGAACCCAAGCCGTCAATGTTGACCGCCGACATTGCGTCTGCTGGATAAACGGCTCCAGCAGTTGCAAAACTCACAACAACGCCGCTGGGTATAACCACATTGGCGACGTTTGACAAGTCTGGCACCGCGCCACCTGCCCAATTGGCGGGATCGAACCAGTTACCAGTAGGTCCACCAATCCAGGTTACCGAATTAAGTCGAGTAATGTTAGCAGTAGTACTGCCCATCGATGTGAATGAGTAATTGCCGGCATCTGTGCCCGACAGACTTACACCCGTGATGTTAACGGCCTTGCCAGTGCCAACGTTCTTGTCGGCAAAGGCTGTACTTCGATTAATCGAGAGCGTGTCCCCGCTGACGCGATCATCGCTTGTGGTAACGCTGACCGAGGTGCCACCGTCGTATACCTTGTTCACGCCGGTGTAGGCTATAACGAGTGCCCGCTGCGTGATCTGACCGTTGTTAGCACTGAAGCTGGTACCTCCCCCTAGGTGGTAGTTTCCGGCGTCGGTGCCCGAAAGGCTTAGGCCCGAAACTGTGTAGCTGATCCCCGACCCCACATTGCGGCTAGCAAAATTGCCGAGACCGTTCACGGTCACTACATCGCTGCTTTCCAGGGTTGAAAGCCCCAGTGTCACGCCAGACATGCTTGTCGTGCCGTCGTAGACTTTCGATATGCCGGAAGCGGATGCGGTCAGTGCCTTCGTATTTACCTGATGTGAGCCCACCACGGTGACGGTGTCATTGAAATTGCTGCTATTTTCGGTAACCGCTCCAGAAACTCCCAGCTGATAGGCCCCCACCTTCAACTTGCCAGCGCTACTGGACGCAGCCGACAGGGGCGCGACGGTAAAGCTGGCCTGACCGCTAGCCCCGTCGTTGATTGTCACCAAGTTACTTGAATTGATCGAAACGGCCGAACTTGGAACGCTGTTGTTATCCAGCCGGTAAACCGATCCTCCCGATTCATACTCCACGCTGCTTATTGCATATGACGTTGCTGTGCCGTAGGTATTGCTCACATTGGCTACTCGAACCAGAAGTTGGTTAGACGGTACGATGGTGAAGTCGCCGTTCGCATAGCTGATAGAGTAGTTTGAAGACGTGAGGCCACTTGGTTGCAAAACTCCTGGGTATAGAGCCGCAGCATTTGTTCCGGCATTCGTGCGAGTCACGGCTGCTGATCCCCCTAGGACTACTGAAGTTTCACCATTGACAAAGCCGCTGTAACTAACGCCTGTGAAGTTTGCTGTATCGCTTTGTGAAACAAACTTGGCGTCGTTGTTAGCTCGTACTGTCAAAGCAGCCTGCGTGATGGAAGCGGTGGCAGACTTACTGAGCGCATCAAGAATGTAGTCGCTGGTTAGTGAGCCTCTTGTACCCGTGACTGTTCCGATAGAGAGACCGCTGGTCGTCAATGTGGTCGCTAGAGCCACGTTGGCACTGTTGTAGGTTGCACCCGTAATATTTAGTGTCGCTGCAGTATCTCCGGATACAAGCCCGCTTACAGACCAGATCGGCGTGAAGCCCGTCGGCGCGTTGCTTGTTCCGTCATACACCTTGGTCAAGCCGGTATTTGTTAGGGTTGGCGTCAGTGTCTTTGCGGCAATGGTCACCGGCGCATTGGTAAGGTTAAAAGCTGGAAGTTGGTAGTTGCCCGCCAGACCGCCTGAACCATCGCTTGCATTGCCCAGCGCGATTGAATTGATGAATTTGTTTGCAGTAGCTACGTGTGCATCATTAGCAGTGGCACCGCTGTAGGTCAGCGTCTCGCTGCCAACTCCAGTAGCAATCGTAACCGCACCAGTAAGGTTAGTCGTACCGTCATAGGTCTTATTGGCTGACAAACTCACCGCCTTGGGCGTGATGCGCACCGAGGTGTCGCTTGAATGCGCTGTTAACGTGTAGTTACCTGCGTCACTGCCTGTCAGGCTCAAGCCGGCAAAGCTAACACTGGATGCAGTGGCGACATCCTTATTGTTGAATGTGCCAGTTGCAGCACCAGTCAAGTTGACGGTATCGCTTATGTAGGATTTGCCGTCGCTACTGGTTCCGGTGCCAGCGGCAACCGATGTCTGCAATGCAGCTGTGCCGTTAACCGTGGCAGCCAAGGTGCCGTCATAGTCCCGCGACTGGCTGCTGAGTCCGCTGATCGTCAGAGGTTTTGCATTGACTGTAAGATTGCCGCTGCTGACACCCGCGACGCTGTATCCCAAACCGGTGAGGTTCGTATTTATGGTGTAAGTTGTGTTGCTCGCGCGAAGCCGATTGGCCCCGGAATAAGCTGCGCCAACAATGCTGTAGGTCGAGATATCCCCGTTGACGGTGCCTGTTGTGGTGACGGTCGGCAAGGCATCACCGTAGGTCGTCGACAACGTCATGCTGGCGATGCTAGCCGTGGGCCGCTCGCGGTAGATGGCGTTCAAGCCGGTGCCTAATGCGGTCGTGAAGTTGGTAGTGGTAGCCGTGCTGTTGTAGCGAAATCGTCCACTGCCACTGGTTAGGAGGCCCAACAAATTGGTGCTACCTGTTGTACTCCCACTGTAGAGCTTAGCGGTGCCGCCGCTGCCGACGGTGATACTCTTTCCCGAGGCGATACTGATGTCGCCACCCGTGGCCACACCGGCAGCCTGACCACTGCCCGCCACCAATACCACCGCGCTGGACGTGGCGTTAGTGGTGGAAATGGTCTCATTAAGGGCTAAGTTACCGGTGGCGGCGATGTGGATCATACCCGCTGATGTGAAGGCCTGGTTCACGATGACCTCGCCACCATATACATCCAGCCCGCCTGCGATTGAGTGGGCGTTGTCAATGGTGATCGCAGATGTGTTGCCGGTCTTTCCCAGACGAAGTCCGCCGATTGTCGAATTGAGAACAAGCCCGCCACTGCGCAGCGTGGAAGTGCTCATTGCGCTGGTAAAGCTGGTGCCCGCAGATTCAATAGCCAAGGTGCCCGGCCCGTTAAACGCACTGCTGCCTGTGGTAGGTGCATCATTCTGAAGTACCAGCGTTGTACCGGTGTCTATGGAAGTGGCACCGGTATAGCTGCTGTTGGCTGTCAGCGTCGTCGTGTTGCCGCCCTTCACGGAAACGGTTCCACTGCCGCTGATGGCATTGCCCACGGTGATCGCGTCGCTTCGGTTGAAGGTCAATGCTGCATTGTTCGTGACCGCCCCGCTGCCCAGACTGCCGTCGGTGCTGCCGCTGCCAACCTGAAGCGTGCCGTCGCTGATGGTGGTAGCCCCGCTGTAGCTGTTAGACCCCGTCAGGGTGAGCGTGCCGCTACCCAGCTTGGTCAGAGTGCCGCCCGTGCTACTCAAGGCCGTGCCCAAAGTAACGGTCTGGTTGTTGGTATCAACGCGGTAGGCTTGGTTGGCTGCTGTACTAAAGCGGTTGGAGTAGTCAGTGGTGTTGCTTGCGGTGTACTGTAGCGTTCCTCCACCGAAGCTGATAGTGCCGCTGCTACCGATGGCGCCACTGGCGCCAAGATTCAGCGTCCCGGCATTGAGGTTGGTGCCGCCATCGTAGGTGTTGGTGCCCGATAGCACCAGCTTGCCATCGCCTGTCTTAGTCAGTGTCTTGCTAGCGCCACTGATCACGCCGCTCAGGCTGAGTTGCGTGCCACTGACATCCACCGTCGAACTCACGCTCATCGTGACCGCACCCGACAGGCTGCTGGTGCCAGTACTGGTGCGCAGCGTGCCACCATTAATCGCCACCGCTTCGGCTGCAATTACCACTTCTTGAAGATCCAGCACCGCGCCCGATGCCACGGTTGTTCCCGCCGCCGTAGTGCCCAACGCACTGGCGTTGCCGGCCGCCAGAGTGCCAGCACTGACCGTGGTGTTGCCGCTGTAGGTGTTGATGCCCTTGAGCGTCAGCGTGCCAGACCCGCTCTTCGCCAATGCACCGGCGCCGGAGATCACCCCTTCGTAGGTCGTGGAGGTATTGAGCGCGCCAGCGGTGAGCGTGAAGCCGCTTCCAATGGCGACATTGCCACCGTTGATACCGCCGCCGCCAAGGCTGCCGATGGACAGAGTGCCCGAGACGCTAAGGTTGGCGCCAGCCGTGTTGTCAAGCGAGACAGCGCCCGTACCCAGGGCGCTGCTAGTGGTAGTGGTGAGTGTGCCGGCACTAATGGTTGTGCCACCACTGTAAGTATTGACACCCGATAGGGTGAGTGTTCCGCTGCCCTCCTTGGTCAGCGTGCTAGTGGTACCAGATATCACCCCGCTGTAGGTGGACGTTCCAGACTGGTTAGCAGTGACCCCCCGTCCAGCAGCAACAGATATGTTGCCTGCGCCACTGAGGCCTGTGGTCTTGACCAGCACATCTCCCGTGGTGGTTTCTGTAGTGCTCAAGTTGGCGTTGAGCGCGACAGCACCACCATTCAAAGAAATCGGACCGCCAACGGTGATGTTGTTGCTGATCGTCACATCGGTGGTACTGGTGGATTTTCCGAGAGTCAGTCCCCCGAGGCCGCTCATGTTGAGAATCTTGAGCGGAGCAAAAGAACCGGTAGCGTCCCAGTCGTTCAAGGTGCCCGTCGTATCTAGCGTAGCGAGTGCACCGCTCCAGGTGAATGACGAAGCAAAGGCATCGCTATAGGGTTCAACAGTCAACTTGCCTGATGTACCGACATACATGCGGTCGGACGCTGCGACTGCCGCAGACATACTTTGACTCTTTATCAGCACATTGCCGTTGGCCGTTGCGGCCACTGGCAAGATATTGTTTACTGGGGTAGCGTCCTTGCGATTGCCTAAATAGACTTGCTGATAGTAAACGTTGATCGGACCGTTGGCATTGAGTGAGATGTCACCCTTATTGCTCAGGATCTGCAGGGTGCTGGTACCGCTCTTTGCCTCTCCCCCCAACAGAACGGGGCCGCTGGTGCTACCGTTGTTCAGCCCGGTGATAGAAATGCCCCCGCCAGTTGCGCCGGTCGTTTGAATTAGCGAATTTGATGATGATGCGTAGTAGTTGGCGCCGAAACCGGTGTAGCCGATCGTGCTCTCGCCCTTGATCGTGATGGCGGTGGCTGAGGTGCTGGCCGATGTAATGGCAAAGCCACCCGACTCAACCGAACCATCCCCCCACAAAATTCCTTGCTGCCCCAGCCAGACGGCATGGTCGCTGTTACTCACACCATCGATGTTGATGTTGCCCGTGCCTGAGTCAAGCTTGAAGCCGGTTGAGATTCCAACACCATACCCCCTTGTGCCGTTATGGATCCCGGTTCCACTGGGGTTGGAATGGCCGCTGATGGACACATTCCCGCCGCCGGACAAGATACTGACATTGGTTCGAATGTCGATCGCACTGCCCTGGTATCCGCCTCGGTAGGCATAACCAGAGGCGCCGCCCAGAGTGATGTTTCCGCCACCGCTGTTCAGCGTATTAGAGCCGTACAAAACAACTTCACCATTAAATGTGCCCGTTGTGACATTACTCGAATTTGACAAAAGGGAAAGATTACCTCCGTTGGTTGTCAGGTTCTTGCCAAGATAAAGCCCAATAAAGTTTTTGGCTTGGGCCCGTAGATCGCCGCGGGTTGTAATGTCGGCGTTAAAAGTGATTCCAGCGTCGGCAATCAGGGACAAGTTGGCACTGCCGGTTGCCACAATCGGGGCGCTAATCAAAATGGCGCCGCCCTGCGCACCGGCGGCGCTGCCCGCCGTAGAAACAGTCACGCTGGTGCCTGCGTTGAGCAGATTTTGGATGCTAGCGTTGGTGATTTTTGAAGAGTTGCCGCTGGCGGTCAACGCACCGCCGCTGATGCTAACGTTGGAATTGCTCCCTGGCGTAATGATTTCTATGTCGTAGGGGTCGAAAAGCCATTCACCGGGCTTGCCCACGGGCGCTTTCGCCGAGCCCGTGACACCCTCCGTAATGAGCAGACCACCAGAAGTTTCGATCTGTCCTCCATCACCGCCATGGATGCCGCCCTTGGCGTAGATGGCTCCGTTGGCTATGGTTACCGATTTTGGGCGGGACACGTCACTCCACAACACCACCGTACCGCCCTTGCCATTGTCGGTAGCGCTGGCGTCGATCGTGGCGCCTTGCTCCATAGTCACTTTTGTGGCCTGGTGTAGGGTATGGGGGTTATCAAACAAACGGTGCTCTGCGTTGGCGCCACCTTGCCAGTCGCCGCCTACCAAAACCTGACCGCCGCCCTTAGTACCCGAGGCAGTGATGCTACTGCCCGTCTTCATAGTGATATCGTCACCCGTAAGAATGACGCGTCCACCCACGCTGGTCATGCTGCTAGCGCTGATGCTGCCACTATTGCTCACCACACTGCCTTGAAGCTCCCGCGCCGCCATCGCCGAAAGGATGACCAGCCCGCCCTCGGCTTCAATCGCCTGACGGTTGTCAACAAGCGCTTGCCATTGACCAGCTTCGACACGAATGTTAGTGAGCTTGTTGTTCGGGTCCAGCTGTAGTTCCACTACTTCACCGGCGGCCAGCGCCACGGTGCCCTTACTGACCACAATCAGACCCTGGTTGCGCACTTCGGGCGCAATGAGGGCGATATAGCCCTCGAGCTTGGCTCGCAGTTCACCGTCATTGACCACGCTGCCGGTGGCGCCATTGCGCTCAAACGTGAGGTCGCCCGCCATAAAGCGGTCGTTACCGATGCTGTGCGTTGTGGCAACATCGACCATACTGCCGCGACCGAAGAACACGCCGTTGCCGTTGCTAATAATGACCTGGCCGAGCGCCGTAATGCGGCCCAAAATGGTACTAGCCTCGGGGCCCGTCACACGGTTGAGAGTAGAGGCGCTGCTACCTGGCTGGTTGAATTGCACTTGGGCGCCCGTACCGACATTGAAGCTCTGCCAATTGATGACGGCGCGCTGGCTGAACTGGTCAATTACCATGTTGGCGCCACTGCTGCTGACGCGGGCCTGGCCGGCTGCCACGCTGGCACCGTTGGGCAAAGCTCCCGCCGACATACCTTGAGCCCAAACTGCGGGCGATAAAAGGGCGCCAAAAACCAGAGCTAGGCTGGCGCCCAGCGGCATCGTCACCCAAAAAACGCTCGCTTTGCCGTTAGAAAAGCTAGCTTTGCCCTGAAATGCACCCGGTTTACTGGCCACGTTAGTGCTTTGCTTTTTTCCCTTCGCGGATGCGATCTCCGAGACGACCACCATCTGGCGGTGGACGTGGCTCCAAATCACTTTGCAGGTCTTGTTCATATTCTTTACGTCACAGTTGCGCGATGGGATGGATCGCAAAATGGTTTGTTATCAGTGGTGATTTAGGGTTCAGAAGCTGTGAGAAGTGGTCAGCCAAAACCGGTTCTTGTTGAGCGAGCCGTCCTGGTCATTACCCGTTTGGGCGTTGGCGTTGGGGTTGTCTCCAATGCGATGCGCCAGCGTAGCCCTCGTCATCCACCCGCCCGAGACGGTCCAGGTCACGCTCACACCAGCACCTTGGAGGTTGTAATTGGGCAGGGTATCTGTGCTGCGTTTTTCAATGAGACCGTGGTCGTAAAAAGGAGTAATCAGCCACTGCGGGGTTAGCCGCCAGCGCAGTTCCAGATTGATGACCCGACCTTGAGGCCCGGCCCCCTCGCTCACCGGGTAAGCGCGCACGCCGCTCGGTCCACCAAGAATGAAGTTCTCTGAACCGTCGAGCACTTTGCTGTCCGTGTTTTGGCCGTTGATGGAGGCAAACAGGCTCAGGTCACTGCGCACTGACTGTTGACGGCTGAAGCTCCAGCTGGTTTTAGCGAAGTGTCCATCCACCGCCGCGTTTACCTGCACCTGGCCGGACTGGACCCGGCCTTCCCGCCAGCTCAGGCTGTAGCTGTTGGCAGCACTGCCTCCCCATCTGTCAAAGAAGTTGCCAATCAGGCCGATGTTGCCGCCCTGCACAAGGTAGTGGCTGTTGAGCTCGCCGTTGGCATGGCCCAGGTAATGTCGATCTTCCAGTCCCGCCGTGAGGTACACATTGCCCGGATTACTGCGCAGGAGTGGGTAACTCAAGTCCACGCTGGCACTTTGGCTGCGGCCATTGATATCCTGCGGACTCCCTTTGCTATCGGGCGTGATGATTTTGTAGTCCAGCTGACTCAGACTCACGCTGCCTTTGAGTCCGCTGTAACCTAGCGGGGCACTGGCGACCACACGCAGGAAATCGCTGCCCTCACTCTTGAAAGCCTGTGCGCTGTAGCTTTCGCCATAGCCGGCGGGACTGGCCCATGCCCCGCTGGCGCTCACCCGGTTAGCCCCCACCGACCGGGCATTGCTGTTGTCCGCGCTAACGTCCATACTGTAGGCGGGCTCGGCGGCCGCATTGAGGATCACGTCGGTAGCCTGGGGCTGGGTGCTCGCTTGCAAGGCGCCCACCAGGCTCACACCGGACAGGTCGTCTGCCAGCAAAAGCCCCCTGTCCAGAGCGGGCCTGTACAAAGCTTGGCCGCCGGGTTGTTGCGCATACACCCAGGCTTGCAAGCGCTCGGGAGCCACGCGTGTGGTGGCTGATGCTTCCAGCCGAACCTCGCCCATGCGGGCCTCAATAATCTGCAATCGCACGCTGCCGGCGGTTACATCCTGTGGGGGCACCTCAACGCGGGCGATCCAGCCGGCGTCTTCGTAGGCTTGCTGGACCACAGCAGCCGCTTCACGGATTTGCGGCAAGGACAGTTCCACCAGGGTAAAAGGCAGCAAAAGCGTCTGCAAGACATCGTCAGCAAGAATGGTGTTGCCTTGCAGAACCCAGCGTTGCACCTGCGCCAAGGCATCACCCGTCTTGGGCTTACTGGGCTGGGTGATGCGCTGAGGCTGCAACTGAAGCGCAGGCAACTCGACAGGGCGCGCAGGTTCCAACTGGCGGCTGATATCGCCCGGTGTAGGAATCGTTTGGGCGTTCGTTACGCCAAGAACCAGCAGGCCCCAGCCGAATACGATACTTTTCGTAAGGCGAGTAAGACTTAGTCTGTCAATGAATTTAATTTTCATGTCAATAGTTGGCGAAAATCACTATCCTGTTAAGGTTAGTTATTCACCTGGCAAGAATCCAACACATCCCAACGCCCACTTGGCAACTTCATGACTACCCTGCAGAAATTCTTGAGGCTTTTGATCTGGGGGCTGAGCTTTGGCTGGAGCATCTCGACTGCTACAACGATTGATACCCCAAGCCCCAACACTTCCAGCGCCATCTTTGCTAGTTGGCTCGATACCAAGGGCACTGCCAAAGTTGCCACCGTGCAGGAACTAGCTGTTTGGGAGCCTTTTACAGACTGGAGAGCTTGGGGCTATGGTTCGGAACCTATATGGCTGAAGGTTCAGGTACCAGCGGCCAGCGGACCGGAGGCGCGGCCAGACATCCTAGTTGTACGCCCCGCTTTTTTAGACCAGGTCACCTTGTATGACCCAGCCAAGGGCAATGAGCAGCGCTCAGGCGACTTTTTCCCGCCGTACGATGACGCACTTGGCAGTATTCTGTTCACTTTTGAGGTGCCAGCCATGGCGACTGCACGCTATGTCTTTGTAAAGCTGCAGAGTACAAGCTCCAGGGTGGTGCATCTGTCCCTCATGCCCCGCCCGGCTGCACAGGCCTACGCACGTAGGGTGGAATGGAGCACAGGGTGCATGTGGTTCCTTTCGGTGATTTTCTTGCTATGGTCACTGCTTCAGTGGCTGCGCACTCGCGATCGCGTGATGGGCTTCTTTGCTTTCAAACAGCTGCTGGTCAGCTTGTGGGGGTTTTTTATATTAGGTTTTGCACGAATCACTGTGGGGCAGTGGTTTGCTGAAGGCCTGATGTCGTTGGTCAGTAGTGTTCTGGTTTCCGGCGCGTTAGCCTCGGTTTTGTGGTTTTTTGCTGCTCTATTGTTGGAATATAAGGTGCGCCCATGGATGTTGACCTGCCTGCATGCTGCAGCATGGACTAGCCTTTGCTTAAGTCTTCTCAATTTTGTAGGCCACACGCAAGAGTCGCTGCAGCTGATCAATTTCATGTTGCCTTTTGCGTTGCTATGGATTGCTGTCACTCTTTTGTTCTCTAGACCGGTGACGGTCAACCCCCCAATTCCCAAATTTGTGTTGTTCAGCTATGTCAGTCTGTATTCCGTGCTGAATGCACTGCCAGCCATGACTCATCTAGGCTTGATTGAAGCGTCACCCATTTTGTCCATAGGCAATATGAGCATTCTGGTGGTCGATGGACTGGTGATGTTGGCGATCTTGAACACGCGCCGACAACGCTTGGAAAAGAAGCATCAGGCAGTGACCACTCAGCTGATGTTGCAGCAAGAACAAGCAAGACTGGACCAGCAATACTTGGACGAGCATCGCAAGCTCCTGGCGATGCTGGCGCATGAAATGAAAACGCCTCTTGCCACTTTGCGCATCTGGATGGAAGCTGGACCCAAGGGCAAGTCCGTGATGGAGCGGGCCATTCAAGACATGAACCGTGTGATTGAACGATGTGTGCATACGGGGCAGCTTTCTGACCACAGCCTTCATCCGAACAACGATTGGTTCGATGCGGCTGAGTTGACACTGAGTGTGCTAGCAGCCAGCCGACAACCCAACCGGGTCAATTTGCATCTTCCTCCTGAGTCGTGTGAGCTGTTTGCCGATGCACATATGCTGGCAATTGTTTTGAGCAATTTACTGGAAAACGCCTACAAGTACAGCGTGCCCAACACCATCATTGACGTCTGTCTGGAAGCCGGAAATGGAGCACAAGGTCTGCCAGGGTGGCGCTGGCAGGTGGAGAACGCTGTGAATGGGGTTGGTGCACCAGATGGGATTAAGGTCTTCGACAAGTACTACCGGGGCTCGCACGCACAGAGACAGTCCGGTTCGGGCTTGGGTTTATTTCTGGTCAAGACGCTGCTGGAATTGATGCGCGGACAAGTGGTTTACGCCCCTTTGCCAGAGCGGGTGCGGCTAGAGGTGTGGATGCCTCGCGAGCCTGTCGTGTCGTGAGATCGTTGGTTTATGTTGGCCTTCTCAATCGTACGGCCCTAGGATTAAGACCGGCCGAAACTGAATGGATGCTTTGATGACGGCATTTGCCCTAAAAATCCTAATTGTTGAAGACAACGACGATATCCTCCAGGGATGGCTGTCGTTTTTTCAGAGTAGGGGGCACTTTGTGCGTGGTGTAGCACTGGCGGAGGAATTGCTCGATAAGTTTGGCGACTTCGCGCCGGACATCTATGTCATCGACCTTAACTTGCCAGATGCTGATGGCCTGGATCTGGTTAGAAAACTTCGCGATGTCCATCCCAAGGCCGGCATTGTGATTACCACCGCACGCAGTCATATCGGGGATAAAGTGTTGGGTTACGAAAGCGGGGCCGACATTTACTTCACCAAGCCAGTGGACCCAAACGAGTTATTGGCGGGCGTTACAGCACTGGCCAAAAGATTCAGACCAGTTGCAGCCCATGCACAGGCTCTGCACTTGCGGTTTGCCCAACACACTCTTGAAGGACCTGGTGGATCGGTGGACTTGTCCCCAAATGAATCGGTTATGTTGTCCGCCCTGGTCCGCGCCGCCGGACAACCATTGGCCCGCTGGCAACTAGCTGAGCTGCTCGGTGAAGGTGAGGTAATGCCCTCGGCTGCAACTATCGAAATGCGTATGGCCCGCTTGCGCAAGAAACTTACCGCAGCTGGCGGTATAAACCCCAGCATTCGAGCAATCTATGGTCGTGGCTACTTGCTCTCCTGCACAGTTCTCCTTGATTGAGAGCTCAATTAAGAACTTCAATCAAGCCACAGCTAATTTAAAAACAGATACGCCTCTAAATACTCACTAGGCAAAATGGTCATAAAGGGCTCCTGGTCCCAGCAGGCATAGATTGTGATTTCGCTCAAGGAAAAGTCTCTGTAGGGTATCTCCTGCCTGTGGTGCTTGGGCTGCTGCCGGTTTCATAGTCACTTTGTTAAATTTACAGCTAGTTGCGATGTCGAATTGAGTTCTCAACTGGTTTGCAAATTCCGCACATGAAGCTAGACATTTGCCATTAACTTTTTGAAATACCTAATCGTTGAGCTTGATGGAAAAAATTTAATTCTTTAAGATAAATTTAGATCAGAATTTAGGAAATATGCCATTGCATGCGTTTTTGACAAGGCGATTTCCTTTCCTCAAGTAGTTGCTCACCGTCTGCCCCATGGCTTTGTGTTTGACAGCAACATCAGCAGGGAAATCATCATCCTTGGGCTTGGCCCTGGGGTTCAGCCTAAGTTGTTCGCCTATCTGCCAGAGCTTGGTTTCAGGTGCATTGCGGATGATTTGCTCATGCACTTCCAAAATGCCTAGCATTTGAG
>Ga0214921_10008675_pt1 | contig 13096 bp, 11 predicted proteins | sample LL1505_MetaG_FD_177992 | JGI IMG/M metagenome (GOLD analysis project Ga0214921, IMG submission 177992) | Freshwater microbial communities from Lake Lanier, Atlanta, Georgia, United States - LL-1505 | ecosystem: Environmental > Aquatic > Freshwater > Lake | place: USA: Georgia | collected... | reverse complement strand
ATGTCGGCTCATCACATCCTGGAGCTGAAGCAGGTTCCAAGGGTTCGGCTGTTCGCCGATTAAAGTGGTACGTGAGCTGGGTTTAGAACGTCGTGAGACAGTTCGGTCCCTATCTGCTGCAAATGTTGAAAATTGAAAGGATTAAATTCTAGTACGAGAGGACCGAATTAAGTAAACCTCTGGTGTATCGGCTGTTTTATCAAAAGCATCGTCGAGTAGCTACGTTTATAAAAGATAACCGCTGAAAGCATCTAAGTGGGAAACTTACCTTAAAACAAATTTTTAATAATCGTGAAAGATTATCACGTAGATAGGCTTAAAATGTAAAAGTTGTAAGACTTTAAGTTTAAAAGTACTAATATTATTTATAAAAATAATAATTATCATTATAAATTTTTATGTTTTTAACACAGTTGACAACAAATGTTTTTTTATTTATAATTGGTTTATTAGGTATTGTATTAAATCGTAGAAATATTTTGATAATTTTAATGTGTGTTGAATTAGTTTTATTAAGTCTAAATTTAAACTTTATTATTTTTTCAGTATATTTTGACGATTTATACGGTCAACTATTTTCTCTTTTTATATTAACTGTTGCTGCAGCAGAGTCTGCAGTAGGGTTAGCTATTATTATTATTTATTACCGTATTCGTGGTAGTATTTCAATTAATCAACTAGCAGTTTTAAAAGGTTAACTAATTTTATTTTATTATGCCTCAATTCGATTTTTATTCTTTTTCTGGACAAATTTTTTGGACTTTGTTTGGATTTTATTTATTTTATTTTTTTGTACTACATTTTTATTTAACAAGTTTTTCTGAGTTGTTTAAAATGCGTCAAAAACTATCATTAGTTTATGTTAAAGAGTCTAAAACTTCAACAGTAAAGACTTCATTAAATACTTTTGATCCGTTTTTAGCTATTCAATTATCTTAAAAATTAAATAAAAATTATTATTTAATTTTTTATTTTAATTGCGTCAAACTTATTTTTGAAAAATTGTTTGTCGTAAATCTATTAACTGTTTTATTAATCAGAATTTATTAAAATATAAATCTGTAAAAAAAGTGAGTTTGATCCTGGCTCCGGATGAACGCTTGCAGTATACTTGACACATGCTAGTTGAATGTTTTTAAAACATGGCGAACGGGTGAGTAATATACAAGAATCTACCTTAATGTTTAATATAATCGTATTTTTTTTTAAAGAATGTTATGCAGCGATAAAATTTAAAGGTATACAACCGCATTAAGATGAGCTTGTACAAGATTAGGTTGTTGGTAGAGTAAAAGCCTACCAAGCCGATGATCTTTAGCTGGTCTGAGAGGACGGTCAGCCACATTGAGACTGAGACAAGGCTCAAGCTTTTTAGCCAGCAGTGAGGAATTTTGGACAATGAGCGAAAGCTTGATCCAGTAATACTGCGTGAATGAGGAAAGCAAAAAAGATTTATAAAATTTATTTTGTAAATCGGTTGTAAAGTTCTTTCGCTGATGAGGATAATGACTTTAATCAGAGAAGAAACCCCGGCTAACTTCGTGCCAGCAGCCGCGGTAATACGAAGGGGGTTAGCGTTATCCAAAATGATTGGGTGTAAAGTGTTCGTAGGCTGTATTTGTTGTTATAAGTAAAATTCTAGGTTTGTTGCTTAGATCTGCTTATAATACTCTTTTACTTGAGTATAATAGAGGATAACAGAATTTCATACATAGGGGTAAAATCTAATCATTTATGAAGGAATGTCAGTGGCGAAGGCGGTTATCTGGATTATTAACTGACGCTGAGGAACGAAAGCATAGGGAGCAAACAGGATTAGATACCCTGGTAGTCTATTGCTGTCAAAGATGAGTGTTAATGTTGGGATTTTTTCTGGCATACAGCTAACGCGTTAAACACTCCACCTGGGAAGTACGATCGCAAGATTGGAACCCAAAGGAATTGACGGGGGTCTACACAAGTGGTGGAGCATGTGGTTTAATGCGATAATACGCGCAAAACCTTACCAATTCTTGAATATTTTTTAACAATAAATTTATTTTTATTGAAGTTATGTTAACACTTTTTGTTAATACAACAAAACTTTACAGGTGTTGCATGGCTGTCGTAAGCTCGTGCCGTGAGGTGTTTGGTTAAGTCCTTTAACGAGCGCAACTCTTATCTTATATTGGTACCTTTTTTTAGAAATAAAAAAAAACAACTTTTAAGACACAGCTAGTGATAAACTAGAGGAAGGTGAGAATGACGTCAAGCCCTTATGGCCCTTATGAATTGGGCTACACACGTGCTACAATGGCAATTACAAAAAGTTATACAAAAGGGCAACTTAGAGTAAATCTTTAAAAATTGCCGTGTTCGGATTGTAGACTGCAACTCGTCTACATGAAGGTGGAATCACAAGTAATCGTAGATCAGCACGCTACGGTGAATATTGTACTTAGACCTTGCACACACCGCCCGTCACATGCTGGAAATAAGTTTTATCTGAAACTATTTTAAATACTTATTTTAATTAAATGTTCTAAAAGTCTTTATTTAAAATTTTTCTTACAAATAGTTATTATAAAACTTGTAACTAGGATGAAGTCGTAACAAGGTAATCGTACGGGAACGTGCGGTTGGAATAAAAAAATAAATACATATTTAAATATGTTCTTATAAATAACCTTAAAAAGGTATTTATAAGTTAGCTTTTTGACCAACTAACTCAAATTTACTTCGAAACAAACGCTTGATTTTTGTTTCGAAGTAAATTTTTAGGAATAGAAGGATTCGAACCTTCAAATGTTCGTATCAAAAACGAATGCCTTAACCATTTGGCTATATTCCTTTTTGACAAACAAGTTAACATTATTTAAACAGTTTCTACTAACAAAAATAAAAACTTATGTATGAGTATGGGATCTTGTTAAAGTACGACCAACTAAGATTTAAGACTATATTGTTAGTTCAGGTCAGTTTAAAAAGTAAATTCATTTTTTGCTCGCTATTGGATTTGAACCAACACCCTAAGATAGGAATAAATTTTAAGTCTATCGCGTCTACCAATTCCGCCAAGTGAGCTTTTTTAAATAAATTTTGGGGCGAATAGTGGGACTTGAACCCACAACCTTCAAAGCCACAATTTGACACTCAAACCATTAAGCTATATTCGCCGAAAATTATTTTATTTTAAATTAAAATAATAGATAAAGATAAAAAAAAGATAATATTTAATGATAACCAAAGATTTGAAAATGCAATAGAAATAAAGGTTAAAAAAATAGCTGCAATCAAAAAAATAAAAAGATAATGGTAAATAAAACCACTTTGTAAAACATTTAAAGAATTAAATGTTGATTGAACTCCTTTTACAATTCCTGAAGGACCTAAAATTTCAATAATACCTCTATCAACATCTTTATAAGAATAATGATAGCTTATATGTAATGCATTTTGTCCTATAAATTGATTATATATTCTATCAAAGTACCACTTTCTATTTAAAAAGTTATAAAAAAACTTAAACCCTGCAGTTTTTTTTAAATCATAAAATGAAGTTAATCCAAAGGAATATAAAAAGTATGCTGAAAATGCACCAAGTAAACTAACAATTAGAGGTAATAATTTATGAAATAAGTCAATAAATTCAATATCTGACAATACGTAGTTTTGGGGCAGTACAAAGATAGCAGAACCCCAGAAATTAGTACCAAATCCAATAAAAATATCTCTAGTTAAAAACCCAATAGATATACTTAAAATTGATAAAATAAATAAAGGAAAACCCAATCTCCAAGAACCTTCATGAGCATTCATAATAATATTTTTATTACCATTAGGTTCAGCTAAGAATACTAAAAAAAGCAAACGAATTGAATAAAAAGCTGTAAAAAAGGCTGCAAAAGTACCTAAATAATATGAAAAATGCCCCCATACAGTATATTTTGCATAAGCAACCTCTAAAATAGTATCTTTAGAATAAAAACCTGTTAAAAATGGAAATCCCATTAAAGCTAATGATCCAATTAACATAATACCATAAGTAAAAGGTAACAACTGCTTTAATCCACCCATTTTTCGCATATCTTGTTCATCCGCTACAGCGTGAATTACAGATCCAGCTCCTAAAAATAGTAGCGCTTTAAAAAAAGCGTGATTTGATAAATGAAAAACACCTACTTCGTAACTTGAAAGTCCGCAAGCAAAAATCATATAACCTAATTGACTACAAGTTGAATAAGCAATAACACGTTTCATATCATTTTGAAATAATCCTGTAGTTGAGGCAAAAAACGCAGTTGCTGAACCTACAAATATTATAATATTTAACGCTAAAGATGAATATTCAAACAAAAAAGAACATCTTGCAATTAAAAAAACACCTGCTGTTACCATGGTAGCTGCATGAATTAATGCTGATACTGGAGTTGGACCTTCCATTGCATCAGGTAACCATGTATGTAATCCTAATTGTGCTGATTTACCCATTGCTCCTATAAAAAGAAAAATACAAATCATATCTAAGGCTGGTATTTCAATCCCACCAACTACAATTTTATGATCTAACATTAATGGAGCTAAACTAAAAATAGTATCATAATCTAAACTATTAAATACAAAATAAATTGCAAAAATAGCTAATAGCAATGAAAAGTCACCAACCCTATTAACAAGCATAGCTTTTATAGCAGCTTTATTTGCTTGAATTCGAGTAAACCAAAAATTAATTAAAAGATAAGATGATAGTCCTACACCCTCCCAACCAACGAACATTTGTAAAAAATTGTTCGCTGTAATAAGAATTAGCATAAAAAAAGTAAAAAGAGATAAATAAGACATAAATCTAGGTAGATGTGGATCATATTCCATATATTCTGTAGAGTATAAATGAACTAAAGTTGAAATAAAAGTAACAACAATTAACATAATTGAAGTTAAACTATCAAAACAAAAAGACCAATCAATATGTAAAGAATCTACAACAATCCACGAACCCATGACTAACTTATAATTTACTCCAGTAGAAATAACATCATAAAACAAAACAAGGGAAAGTAACAAAGATGAGAATACACTACCTGTAGTTATAAAACAAGCACCCCATCCAGTGTAACGACCGAATAAACTTCCACTAAAAAATCCTAATAAAGGTAATAATACGATTAAAATTAACATGTGATTTTGATATAAAACTTAAGTAAGGATAAGGTGGGATTTGAACCCACGGTATTTTTTAAAAACACGTCAGTTTTCAAGACTAACGCTTTAAACCACTCAGCCACTTATCCAGAAGTAAGGTAAATTTTTAATTGTTTTTTTAACATTTTCTAATTTAATTGTGTTTTTAAATACAAAATTAATCTTTATATTAAAATTTTTTGAATTTACACCACTAGCAGTTTTACTTAAAAAACTATCTAATGCAAAAAATGAACTCGCAGGTACAGTTGTACTAAAAACAAAATTTTGATCTAAAGCATTTACAACAGTTTTTGAATTTTTGAATAAAACAAAATCTTCAAGAATCAACTTAGACCAACTCTCAATAAAAAAAGAAAATAAAAACGAATTTATTTCTTTCGGATCAGTTATTGCAATTTTTAAAGAATAATTATTTTCAGAAATTTTCATTTTCTTGAGCGAGTTTAATGACTTATTAAAATTAATATACGACATGAACTCATTTAAGATATAAAAAATTGTAAAGGCTCTAATTTGAAGATTAGAGTCTGTTTGCTCTTTATTGTGATTTAAGTCTATTGCAGTTAAAAAATCTAAAAGATTAAAATCTAAAACAATTTTACTTGTTTTTGGAGCACAATATGCACTTTTTAGACTATATTTATTTATCAAATCACAGTTTGATAAATAAATATTAGATTTTGTGTTTAATTTTGTATTTAACATAAAAAATAAAATAAAATTAAAAAACTAAATTTTTTGTAAAATTTAGTATAATGTAATAATTGATAAATTACAAGTAGATAAATGAATAAAATTTGAAAAAAACGATGGGTAAATTCCCATAAAAACAACTAAAATTAACAATGGAGCCAGTATAGTTATTTCTCTAAAATTTAAATCTTCAAATCTAGTTACATACGCAATCTTTAAATTACCAAAAATTATTCTATTGTAAAGCCATAAAGAATATGCTCCACATAAAATAACACCAATTGCGCCCATGATAGAAGCAATTACATTAGTTTTATAAATCCCACTTAAAAGTAAAAATTCTCCCACAAAACTGCTTGTACCAGGTAAAGCTATATTTGCCATGGTAAAAATCAAAAATAATACTGAATATACAGGCATCATATGAACTAAACCACCATAATAAGAAAGTAATCGTGAATGATATCTATCATATAAAATACCAACCATTAAAAACATAGCCCCAGAAACAAAACCATGGCTTATACTTTGAAGAATTGAACCTTCTAACCCTATGATATTAAAACTAAAAATACCTAAAGTAACTAAATTCATATGAGCTACTGACGAATAAGCAATTATTCTCTTTAAATCTGTTTGTCTTATAGCACTTAATGAAGCATAAATAACACCAATTACTGACAATAAATAAACTAATGGTGAAAAATATAATGAAGCGTCTGGAAATAGTCCTAAACTAAATCTTAAAAAGCCATACACTCCTAACTTTAATAAAATACCAGCTAATAGAACAGAACCAACAGTAGGTGCTTCAACGTGTGCTTCAGGCAACCAAACGTGAAAAGGAAACATCGGTATTTTTGAAGCAAAAGAAATAAAAAAGGCTAACCATAGCCAACACTGTTCTTCAAAAGTAAAATTCCACGCTAATAAGTACTCAAGATTTAAAGTTCCGGTAACACTATACATGTATAATAAACCCACTAGCATTAACAATGAACCAAATAAAGTATAAAAAAACAATAAATATACAGCTCTAATTTTTCTTTCACGCGAACCCCAGATACCAATTAAAATAAACATTGGAATCAAGATAGCCTCAAAAAAAATATAAAATAAAAAAACATCCAAAACAGAAAAAACCAATAATAGTAAAAGTTCAATCAAAAGTAAATTTAGTGCATATTCCTTTAAAAAGCGTTCATTCCAAATAAATAAGATACAAAGGAAAATTAAAAAACTTGTTAAAACAAAAAAAAATATAGAAATACCGTCAAGACCAAACGAAAAATTCAAATTCATTAACCCTGAACCTAATGTATATGTAAGTACATTTTGAAAATAATAACTATTACAATCAAATTGAACCATTAAAAGGCAAGATAAAAATAAAACAATGCCAGATGAAAATAGTGAAACTAGCCTTATAACTTGAACATTTGAATTTGAAATAAAAAACAATGCAAACAAAGTTAAAACTAAAATAAAAAAAATAGATGTTAAAAGCATAAAAAATGAAATTTAGTTAAATTTAAATTATATAATATATTTTATTAATTATCGATCAACCTCACCAAAAACAATATCTTGAGTACCTATAATAGTAACAACGTCAGCTATCATATGTCCTTTAGACATTTCATTCAAGGCTTGTAAATGACCAAATCCAGGAGCTTTTATTTTACAACGATAAGGTCTTTCTGTATTGTTAGAAATTAAATAAACTCCAAACTCCCCTTTCGGAGCTTCAGTTGCAGTATAAGTTTCTCCAAATGGCAATACAATACCTTCAGTATAAAGTTTAAAATGATGAATTACAGCTTCCATAGAAATTTTCATTTCAGAGCGTGAAGGAGGATTTAACTTATAATTTGTGCTTTTGATTGGTCCTTCTTTAATTAATTCTATAGCTTGCTCCAGAATATTTAAAGATTGACGCATTTCTTCAATTCGTATTAAATATCTATCAAAACAATCTCCGCTACTACCTACAGGAATTGAAAAATCTATCTCTGAATAAACCTCATATGGTTGAGTTTTTCTAAGATCCCAAGGTATTCCTGAACCTCTAAGCATAACTCCACTAAAACCCCAATCAACCGCTTTTTTTGAACTTACAACACCAATATCTACAAGTCGTTCTTTCCAGATTCTATTACCAGTTAATAATTCTTCTATTTCATCAATTCTAACATTAAATTGATTAATAAATATGTGTAAATCATCTAATAATCCTAACGGTAAATCTGCACTTACACCTCCTGGTCTAATATATGCTGCATGCATACGAGAACCAGAAACTCGTTCATAAAACTCAACAAGTTTTTCTCTTTCTTCAAAAGCCCACATAAATGGAGTCATTGCCCCAACATCCATAGCATGACAACCTACAGCAAGTAGATGATTTAAAATTCTTGTAATTTCTGCAAAAATAACACGGATAACTTGCGCTCTTCTTGGAATTTGAATTCCTCCAATTTTTTCAACTGCCATAGAATATGTATGTTCTTGACACATCATAGAAACATAGTCCAAACGATCAAAGTAAGGTAATGCTTGAATATAAGTTTTATACTCAATTAATTTTTCAGTTCCCCTATGAAGTAAACCAATATGTGGATCTGCTCGTTCAACAACTTCACCATCTAATTCTAAAATAAGTCTTAAAACACCGTGAGCTGCTGGATGTTGTGGTCCAAAATTTATTGTAAAGTTTTTTAATTCTCTACTTAACTCTTTTTTTTTTAAAATCATAAAAATAAGAAATACTTTTTATATTTACCAAGGTTTTTCAAAAGTAAATGCTCGAAACTCTTGAGTTAACTCGATCGGTTCACCAACAATTCTTTTTTTACTTTCATCAAACCTAAATTCTACAAAACCAGACAAAGGGAAATCTTTTCTCATTGGATGACCCTCAAAACCATAATCACTTAAAATTCGACGCAAGTCTGTATGTTTATCAAAGTAAACACCGTACAAATCCCAAACTTCTCTTTCCCACCAATTTGCATTTATAAAAACTTCAATACAAGATGGTACAGGAGTTATTTCATTTATAAAAACTTTTACACGCAATCTAGAATTAAAAGTTAAACTTAATAGGTCGTAAACTACGCTAAAACGATAATCTTTACCTAAAAAGTCAACACCTGAGATACATGTTAACATTTTATATTGATAACCAACATGTAATTTTAAAACATTTAACGCTAAAATAAGCTTATCGTGTGAAACAATAAGATTATTTTCATCACCATTACGTTGATAAGTTAAAGTTGGCACAATTTTAACTAATTGTTCAAAATTTTTAATTAAAAAAGACATAAATTATTATATTTTAAAATTAAAACCAATATGAGCCTAAAACAACATATTGAGAAATTAGAAGCAGAAATGTTGGATAAAAAAAACATAATAAAAGGAAAAAAAGACTAAAAGCAATAATAATACAATCTAGATCAAAAAAATTACTTTGAAAAATTGTCTGAAAAGAGTTATTATTTACTTTTACATCTTTAGATTCAAAAAAAACAACTTTTATTACTCTAATATAATAAAAAACAGAAACTGCACTAATTAAGATTAAAAAAAGAGAACCAAACAATTCATTAGCATTAATTAACCCAAACAAAATAAAAATTTTTGATAAAAATCCACTCAATGGCGGTATTCCCCCTACAGAAAAAAAAATTAAAACAAATGAGAATGCCCATAGTGGATTTATTTTGAAAAGATTAGATAAACTAGATAAAAAAAGAGGTGTTGAAGATTTTCCATTAAAAAAATTCGTTTTTTTTTGAAAACTATAAAATAAAGAAATATGACTCCAAACTAGAATGCTAGTAACTAAGTATATTACTAAAAAAAAATATATAGCTGAAAAACCATCAACACTATTAGTAGCTAAAGCGGCTACAATAAAACCAACTTGCGCAATAGAACTATAAATAACTAAACGTTTTACTCGTTTTTGTTTTAATGCAAAAAAAGTACCAATAAAAACAGAACAAACACCTACCAAAATAAAAATTGGCTTAATATCGTAAAACAGATCTGAAATTATAGAAACCCATTTTATAAAAAAACTAAAAATTGCCAACTTAGGCACTATTGAAAAAACAATTGTAGATGATAATGGTGAACCTTCATAAACATCTGGAGACCAAAAATGGAAAGGTGCTGCAGAAACTTTAAAAAATAAAGTTATTGTTACTAGTAAAACACCGACTAAAACAAAATATTTTAAAAAAATAAATTCATCATTTAAAGAAAATGATAATAGTAATGACAAATTATTAAAATTTAAAGTTCCTAAACCTCCGTAAATCAAAGAAGCTCCAAACAAGAATACACCTGAAATAAACGAGCCTGAAATAAAGTACTTTAAACCTGCTTCAGTAGAAAAAGCAGAATCTCTTCGAAAACTTGCTAGAATATAAAAACACAGTGCTTGCATTTCTATAATTAAATAAGCAGATATTAAATCAGATGCACTTATTAATAAAAGCAAAGCCAATAGAGATAATAGTATTATTGAAAAAAATTCAAAAAAGTTTAAATTTTGTAATGTAAAACTACGTAAAATAACAGTTAAAGAAAGTAAACAACTAGTAATAAACAATATTTTTACAAGCCGTCCACCAGCATCATTTAAAAATAGAAAATTTGAAATAGAGCCTTCAATTTTTAAATTTATCAATAGTAGAAGCAAGCAAAATAAAATAAAAGATGTTTGTGAAAAAACTTCTTTATCAATAATTGGGAAATTAAATTTCAAATCATTAACGAGTCTTGCATTAAAAACAAGTTGCAAAAGAATAGATAAAGAAAGAAAAATTTCCGGTAAAAATGACTTTAAAATAATTGAATCCATAAAGTAAATATAAATTTTATCAAAAAGGATATCACAGACTGTATAATTCTATGCACTTTTGACATTTATTCTCTATGGGAATTGAACCCATGTTTCTGCCGTGAAAGGGCAATGTCCTAACCATTAGACGAAGAAAATATAAAATTTTTTAGTGTTAAAAAAGTTAAACTATTAAAGAGAAATTTTTTATTGTATGAGTATTTTTAATAAAAAAACAATTAATAATTACGGACTTGGAAAAAGTAAAATATCTGAATTAGTAAAACATATTGGATTAAACACAAGAAAGTATCCAAATTTATTTAAATTAAAACAATTACTAGAGGTTGAAAAAAAATTAAAAAAAGTTATACACGGTAAAAAGTATAAAGATAATATAAAAGAGTCTATTCTATTTTTATCTAAAATTAAAACTTATAAGGGAGTTAGGCATAAACTAGGCTATCCGGTAAGAGGTCAACGAACACATACAAATGCAAAAACAAAAAAATTTAAATTTTAAAAAAAAGTTTGTTAGTAAATATAAAAAATTTAAACTGAATAAACAAAACTTAGATAAATCAAAATTTTCTTTTCTTAGAATAAGAAAGTTATTAAAGTATAAATCTTATATTGCAAACCCTACATATCAAAGACTTAATAAAAAAGATATATCTAATGATTTTAAAAGTAGAATTAATATAAGAATAACACCTAATAATATTTTTTGTACACTAAGGGATTCGATAAAAAATAAAACAATATTTTTAACATCTTCAGGAAAATCGAACGTAAAAACCTCAAAAAAGGTTGTACGCTTCAGCAGCAAATTAATAACACAATTATTTTTTGAAAAAGTTAGAGAAAATTTATTATCAAAAAACGTTATAGTAAATATTATTGGCCCAAAGAAAATAAAAAAGTCAATACTAGAACAAGTTTCTAACAATTTAAAAAATAAAAACTTAATAATAAATGTAGATAGTAAAAAATGTTTTAATGGTTGTCGACCTGCAAAAAAAAGAAGAAAAAAAAAGAAAGGATTAAGAATCTTTAAATAAATTTTAGGAGAGATGGCTGAGCGGTTTAAAGCATTGGTATGCTAAACCAACATACAAAAACTGTATCATGGGTTCAAATCCCATTCTTTCCATAAATAAAATAATAATTAATTATCTATGTTTTTTTTCATTTCTTTTATAAAAATATTAATCATTATCGTTCCATTGTTAATTTCAGTAGCATATTTTACTTTAGCTGAAAGAAAAATTTTAGGAGCTATACAGAGACGAAGAGGACCTAATGTCGTTGGGGTTTATGGGCTATTGCAACCCTTATCTGATGGGTTTAAACTTTTAGTTAAAGAGACAGTTTTACCGAGTAACGCAAATAAATTTATTTTTATTATCGCACCAATTATTACTTTTATAATTAGTTTAATGGGGTGGGCAATAATTCCATTTGACAAATACTCAGTATTATCAGAAGTAAATGTTGGGGTTTTATATTTATTTGCTATTTCTTCTTTAGGGGTTTATGGTATAATCATGTCTGGATGGGCGAGTAATTCTAAGTATGCTTTTTTAGGAGCTCTACGTTCAGCAGCACAGATGGTATCTTATGAAGTTTCGATTGGATTTATTATAGTAACTATTGTCGTATGCTGTGGTTCGTTTAATTTACAAACAATTATTGAATCGCAAAAAAACGTTTGGTTTATTATTCCATTTTTTCCGCTGTTTTTGATGTTTTTTACATCAGCTTTAGCAGAAACTAATAGACATCCTTTTGATCTACCTGAAGCTGAAGCTGAACTAGTTTCTGGATATAATGTAGAATATTCAGCTATGGGATTCGCTTTATTTTCATTAGGTGAGTATGCTAATATGTTGTTAATGAGCTCATTAAACGTAATTTTATTTTTTGGTGGTTGGTTACCTCCATTAAATATTTTAGGTTTTATACCAGGGTCTTTATGGTTTGGATTAAAAATTTGTTTTTTTGTTGTTTTATATGTTTGGATTAGAGCTGCGTTGCCTAGGTATCGTTACGATCAATTAATGGGGTTAGGTTGGAAAGTGTTTTTACCAATATCTTTAACTTATCTTATGTTAACTTTTTCTGTATTAATTTCTTTCAACATTATGCCTTATTAAAAGCAATCATTTTTTGTGATTTATAAAAATATAAATTACAAAAAACAATTATTTCTAAAAAAAGCGTTAAAACAAATAAAATTGAAAGTTGACTATAAACGTCAGGAGGACTTAAAAGTGTTGCAAACACTATATTAATAAATAAAAAAAGTTTCTTCCAATACAACAATTTTTCAAAACCTAAAAAAAGAAAAAATATAAATAATAA
>Ga0214921_10008674_pt1 | contig 13102 bp, 16 predicted proteins | sample LL1505_MetaG_FD_177992 | JGI IMG/M metagenome (GOLD analysis project Ga0214921, IMG submission 177992) | Freshwater microbial communities from Lake Lanier, Atlanta, Georgia, United States - LL-1505 | ecosystem: Environmental > Aquatic > Freshwater > Lake | place: USA: Georgia | collected... | reverse complement strand
GCCTCGCGACACAGTTCTTGTAAGAAAGATAGATGGTTACAAGGTTAGGGTTCCAGACTCGCCAAGCTTTGGTGAAGAGGTTGAGCTAGTTCTAGTTACAGAGGCGGAGGTGGACAAGATTGGCTAGCAGAAGAAGAAGACAGAAAAGTATCGGAAGCGTCGTAAACGACGTTAAACGCCGCGTCACAAACATAGAAAAACGTCCAGGTGCTACTCGTCTTAAGAGAAACGTAGTTACCGGCGAGAAGATTCAATATCGCACGGTTCCTACGAAGGCAATACAACCTGACGCAATTACCGCAAACGAGGCAGAGTTTGGTGTTCCGATTGTCTCAGACACCGAGCCTACCGATTACCTAAAGGCGGGAACTCTCTGGATAAATCCTGACGACGGATCCGCCAAGGCGTACGACCTTCAAAACAACGAGTTCGTTCCGATATCAGACGTAAACGCGCAAGCAACAGCCGACGGAAAGAACAAAGTGTATCGACAGAACTCTCAGCCTTCAGGCGGAGTGTATGTAACAGGCGACCTTTGGTTTGACACTGATGACGATAATAAAATATATCGTTACAACTCGGCAACTTCAACTTGGGTTGGATTTACCTTAGGAGACAATGCGCTTGCAAGTATTTCTGCAAATAAAATCACCGCTGGAACAATTGATGCACGTATCATAACTGTTTCATATCTTGATGCTGGAAGCATAACTTCTGGAACTATGTCAGCGGATAGAATTAGCGGAGGCACCATAACAGGAGCATTATTTAATCTTTCTGGAACTAACTCCTATGGAGCATTTAGCATAACTAATACATTACGCTATGGAAGCCCTAGTTTAACTTGGGGACCAACGGCAACACCCAGTTTCGAGATATATCAATTTGGTGGAGGCGATGGGACAGTAATTAATGCTGGTGGCATTGATGGCTACGGATACATGTTTATAAACGCGTTAACTAGGATTGAGATGAAAGCTCCTGAAGTGTTTTTTGATTACACAATAAAAGTGCCTTCTGCCCCCTCATCCGCTGGAGCAGGAGGAAAAGGTATAAGAAATATATACTCTTATACAAGTCTTCCAAGCGCTGCTAGTTTTGTTGACGGTGACATAGTAGTAGTGTATTAATATGGATTTTAGAATAAAAATTGGAAGTAGCTGGAGTAATTCAATAAGCACCATTGCTATGAAAATAGGATCTTCTTGGCAAAGCATGCAAAGTGCATATATAAATGTAGCTGGAACTTGGAGTCAATTCTTTTCAAGTTCAGGTAATACATATACTTTTAGTTTTGGCAGTACGGTTCACATGGGAACAAACGGATACATCTCACTTGATGCTGGAGAAGGCACAACTAGCATAGCAAACACCACAGGGCGAGTTCTAGGTATCCTTCCCGCCGACCTTGAGATGAACTCTATTCGCTATGCGGCTGATGGTTCTAATTTTTATATGTTCTGGCGTGGAAAAAGATATGGGGGAACCAACTTTGAGATCGAGTACGAGGTTCACTTCATTGACGGGCAGGACTACGCGCTAATTAAACTAGTTGCATTTCCATCAAGCACCTACTCAAGCACCGCATATTACGTAAACGGTTCACGTTCAGGTCGTAGTACCATTACCGCAACAAGAACAGTTGGCGCAGAGTATAGAGTCTATTTTGGAACAACCGCCGCGTTTGCTACCTCGTTTACAGAGTATGGAACTTCAACGCATCCTGTCTGGATTGCGCAAAGTACCCTGACGGCAGGCAGCGCTGATACTGGATATATCAGCATAGTTGCAAGTCAAGGAACATCTGCCTCAGCGCCTACGTCGGTTACAAGTTCAAGCATCGGAACAACCAGCGCAACTGTTTCATGGAGTGCTCCGTCAGACCGAGGTATGTCGGCGATACAGAGTTATGACTACTCCATAAACGGGGGATCAAGTTGGACATCCACCGGGCTAACAACGTCTGCAACTATAACGGGTCTTAACAGTAGTACCTCATACACCGTGCTAGTTCGAGCAAACAACTACTTCTTTACAGGAACAAACTACGGAAGTGTTACGTTTAGTACGTTGGTAGGAGGTCCAACGATTACTGCGCTTTCAGCGTCAGCGCCAACAACTTCATCAACTCAACTTGTACTCGTAACTGTGAGTTGGTCATCAACAAATCAGGCATCTTACTTCTTAAACGTACAACAAGCTTTTGTTGCAAACTACCTAGACTACGGCACTACCGAGACAAGTTCATCTCAATCACACGGTTCGGGTAACAACTTTTTAGTTTACTCTGGAGCGTCTGTTTCAATATCATTAACAGTCTATAACGGTGCGGGTCAAACAGGAGACTCGGTGACAAGTACTCTCAGCTACACTCCACCTATCGTAGCTATTCCTACGGTATCCGGTGTTACCGCATCATCTGTAACGGCCTCGTCTGCCACTATAAGCTGGTCATCAACGAATCAAGACACGTACAGCATAACAGGGTTGCCTAGCTCATACACAGGATTTGTTGAGACGTCGCGGGCTGTAAGTGGATTATCAGCAGGAACCACGTACACCGCCACCGTCACAGTTACCTCCGTAAGTGGGCACACCGCTTCTTCAAGTGTAACCTTTACCACGACCGCGCTTCCAAACATATCCTCCATAACAATGACTCCAGGAGGAAACTCTAATCCACGCATGACCGTCACCTGGGCAGCGACAAATACCTCCTCGGTCTACTTTGCGTTCTACAGAAGCTCAAGCAGTGCTGTCAACTCTCCTATAGATACGCTTATTAACTCAGGATACACAAATGGATCAAGCATCATAACAAACACCGGAGGATTAAACTTTTACTATCAAATCATTCTAGAGCCTTGGTCAGGATTAAATGGTACAGGATCTTCTGGAACTACAAGACTTTCTGGAGTAAAAAGAAATACAGTTAGTGGAGGTCCAACTACCTACAACTTCTAGGTACAAAAACTATGACACAACTAGACTACGATCTAACTACTAACGACCTGTTACAGATTGTTGAGTATAGGATCTCTATGTTAGAAAACTTTATCGCCATGAATAAAAGCATAAGAGATAATCTACTAGAGCAAGAAATGGACATGAAAAACCTAGATGAGTATCTTATTTTCATGGTTAACTTAGATCGCATGATGACTGCACTACAGGAAAAAAAGAATTCCCTGGAAAACCAGGGATAAGAGAAAAGGAACAAAGATGACAAACAAGGACATAACAAAGGAAGAAAAGCTGAATCTAGTTGCGGCGCGTATCCGCGGCGTAAAGGTTGATAAGTTTAACGCCGAGTTAAACCTAATTGAGCAAAATGCTCTTGAGACCCCTGAGCCTTCAGTCGTAGCAAGCGCAACCAAGGTCGTTGAAAACGCGGCACTGCAGATCGCGGCGCTTGAGGCTCAGTACACAGTGATCCAGGCAGGTTAATATACCTACATGGATACTCCAAAGACAAAGAACGAACTGATGATCATTGCCCTTCAACAGCGCATCGGAGAGATGGCCGCAAACTATGAGGGGCAGATTGCGTCGTTGCGTGCAGACTTGACACAGTTGATGCAAATAAATGATATAGTATCATCTGACGCCAAGACAAAAGAGGTAGGTAACTAGTGTTTGAGGTAAAGGACAGCGCTAGAACCTTACAGTTCAACGGAAAACTTCTAAGCGAGTCATCGTCGTGGCGACGTGACTCAACTCGCTGGATCGAGTTCGCGTTGTATAAGACTGACAACGGCTCATACGTGTTGTCCCGCGTCGGCGTCTCAATAATCTATCACGGCGCGGCGTGTCCTCTTGTTAAGAGGTACTCGCTTAACGAGATCAACGCAATCGAGCTTAGGGACAACGCTACTCCTTGCCTGGAGTGTAATCCTTCGCCAAGTGCGGTGATGGTTTTTCCTGAGAAGTATCGCTACTGGGCACAGGTAAGCGATGATCCAAACGCGGTGCTTGAGGCGCTATACAAGTACGACGACGGAGGTGCACGCTACCTAACTAAGGTTGCAGAGCGTCTTCTTGAGGACGCATCCGAGGTAGATAAAGGTATAGAGTCAATATACCGGGTGGAGCTTATTCCTTAATTAGTTTTTTTGTTATATAATTTTTACACGACGCATACCAAAGGACGAGATGTTTATAGTAGTTGAAGGCACGGACGCCTCAGGCAAGACCTCGCTGATCTCCGCGGTTGAGAACGAGGTTAAGAGACGCTACCCAGATAGAAAAATAACCATGTCTCACAAGGGCCGTCCTCTCGAGGAAACACGTCGCTGGGTACTAAATGAATACGTAACGTCCTGCGAGGACATTAACTTTACAAATGAAACGATAATCTCAGATCGCTGGCACTGGGGCGAGATCACATACGCGCCGTTAAAGCGTAAGCACACAAACATAGACGGATATGGCCTTCTTGGAAAATCAGGATGGCGTTGGACCGAGCTATTTTTACTGTCGCGCGGAATCGCGGAGTTTTGGCTATACCAGCCTCTGGAGATCGTCAAGTCACGTCTAGGATCTCGCGGTGATGACTTTGTTAAGGTCAACGAGCTTGAGAGTATTCTTGAGCAATACGAGGTTGCGTCGATACTTTCTCCAGCTCTTACCGAGATGCTTAAGCCTGGACCAAACAGTCTTGACAAGGTAGATGAGCTTGCAAGATACGTCGTTGACGAGGCTGAGAAAAAACTTAATGAGACTAGGTATATACGTAGGTATAAAAAATACATCGGATCGCCTAACCCAGACGCGCTTCTTGTTGGAGACCGACGAAACATAGTTGAAAGATACGGCGAGGAAACTCAACTACCCTTTATGCCGGTTGACGGAAACTCTGGAGAATTTTTACTGTCAGCTCTTCCAGATAAGTTTTGGAAAAACGTTGGAATCGTAAACGCAAACGACGTCGAGTTTAACCTACACGATCTTTGGCTAGACCTTAACCGTCCGCGAATAGTTGTGCTTGGCCGTCTTGCCGAGAAGACAGTCATGCGCACGGAGATAAACCCAAGACACTACGACGTTCTTCCTCACCCGCAGTACGTACGACGTTTTCACAACAAGGACAAGGAAATATACGGCAAGGCAATTGAAAAAAGTGCCTATGACAACCTAGAAAAGGACAGCCCATGGATACTGCGGTAATAAACATACCTGACGCGGTCAACGGCTACGTTGATCTTGTTCAGCACGTTCTCAAGCACGGCAAGGAGGCTGCCCCGCGTGGAATGAAGACCCGCGAGATCGAGGACGCGGTAATTCGCATTGACGACGTACATAACACACTGCCGCTGGGCGTAGGACGCGGAACGGTCGCAGGTATCGGTGCGGTTGAGGCTTGCCAGCTACTTGCAGGACTATCAACTCCAAAACTTGTTATTGCCATCGGACCACAGTTTAAGAACTACGCGGAGGACAACGGACTATTTCACGGAGCATACGGATTAAGAACTCAGGATCAATACGGTCCTGTCATCGAGCGTCTAAAGAATGACCCTGACTCGCGACAGGCGGTTGTAACTATCTGGGATCCTAAGCTTGATCTACTTCCGAGCAAGCGTGACTATCCTTGCACGATCCTTCACCAGTTTAGAATTCGTGATAACAAGTTAAACATGTCTGTGTACATGCGTTCAAACGACGTGTGGCTAGGTGCGGCGTATGACTTCTTCCAATTTACGCGCGTTCAAATCGCGATGGCGTCAGTTCTAGGTATTAAACCTGGAAAGTACGTGCACCACGTCGGATCTCTTCATATCTACGAGCAGCACTACGCATCTGCAGATAACTTAAGGTACTCTGATAGCTACGCCCACATACCGGCGATAGTAGGATCGTCGTGGAACCAGGTTCAAAACTTTGCAAATCAAGCACTTGCCGCCGCAACACACCCAAACGAGATGATACGCTTTATACTTGATCCAATTGAGAACTGGTACGCAACCTCAATGCTTAACGCAATTGAAAAGAACAAGGAAAAGTTAAAAAATGAATGACAATGAAAACAACGACAAGGATCGTCTTGAGGTAGAGAAAACCTTTATACCTCCTCTGCGCGAGGCGGCAATAACACTTCACGTCATGTACGAGGAGTTAAGACTTGCAGGATTTAGTCGCCGTGACGCGTTGTTTCTTATATCCAACGTTATGGTTACATCATTATTTGGTCCGGTAGATGACAAGTAGACCATCTTGGGACGAGATATGGATGCACGTAGCGGACACAATAGCGCTACGTTCACGTTGTAGCCGCGCACAGATCGGCGCGGTTGTTGTCTCAAAGGACCAACGCATAAGTTCTACAGGATACAACGGACCTGCAAAGGACTATCCTGTTGAGGGAGACTGCATTAACTGGTGCCCGCGTGCACAGGGAGTAACACCGCTTGACAACATGTATGACACATGTCCTGCGATACACGCCGAGTCAAACGCCCTCCTATACGTGGATAGATCAAGAATGGAGGAAGGAACAATCTACATAACAGATGCATCATGTATGCAGTGCGCAAAACTTGTTTCTAACTCAGGAGTATCAAGAGTTGTGATGAGAATTCTTTCTAAGGCAAAACACCGTCAACCTGAGATTGTACTTGAGTACTACAGGAAGTGTAATATCGAGGTAACTATACTAGAGGATAAAATTGACCGATAATCTACAGGACGTTCAACTTCACCTTATCGACAACGTTGATAAGGCACGTGAGTTTTTGTCATGGTTAGGTGAGCGTCGCCCACACAACGCGATTGCCATTGATACCGAGACCGGCGAGCTTCCAGGCGGTGTAAGAGATCACGCGTTGTCGCCTTGGCACGGTCAACTAAGACTAGTGCAGGTTGGAGACGGCAAGCAAGGCTGGGCAATTCCTTGGAAGGAGTGGTCAGGTGTCTTCTATGAGGCTATGAGTAAGTTTGATGGACCTATAGTCTGTCACAACATAGCGTTTGAGGCAAGATGGTTTGATATTCAGTCAGACTGGAAACTTCCTTGGCACAGGGCGCACGACACTATGATCATGGCGCACATAATTGATCCTTTAGGATCAGGTGCGTTAAAAAGATTGGCCGCTCTTCATGTTGATGGACGTGCGGTTGCGCTGCAGGAATCACTTGACATTGAACTTATTAAAAATGGATGGACGTGGGGCACGGTTCCTACTAACTTTCAACCTTACTGGGCATATGGAGCTCTTGATACCGTTCTTACGATGCGCATCTGGGAGATGTTCTATGAGAAGTGCGGCCCAGGAGGCCCGTACAACAAGGCGTATGAGCTTGAGATGGCTACACGTCGTATCGTCACACGCATGGAGATAAACGGGGCAAGAATTGATCTTGACTACTCAAGGAAAAAGTTTGACGAGCTTACAGCGTATAGCGAGTCGGTAAAAACCTGGGCAAAGCAGACCTACAACGGTGCGTCAATATCAAGTAACATGCAGCTTGTTCGTCTTTTTGAAGGTCTAGGCGCGGAGATTACCGAGTTTACACCTACAGGTAACAAGGCGGTTACAAAGGACCAGCTTAAGCTGCTTACGATAACTGGTAACGACGAGGTAAGGAACCTAGCGGAGATCACATTAAAACAACGTAAGGCTGATAAGCTTGCAAATACATATTTTCTAAATTTTATTAATGATAACGTAAATGGATTTGTTCATCCATCTGTAAAAACACTTGGCGCCCGCACAAGTCGTATGTCCATACAAAACCCAGCGCTGCAGACCTTGCCAAAGGGCGATGACACCGTTCGCACCGCGTTCATACCTAAGGATGAAGACCATGTTATCATCACATCAGACCTTGACCAGGTTGAGTTTAGAATGTTTGCCTCACTGTCGAACGACCCAAACCTCATCTCACTCTTTAATCGTGCAGATGCAACAGGGTCGGATCCTTTCACTGAGATTGGCCGTGAAATCTACAATGACCCATCAATGCAACGGTCAGACAAGCGTCGTAACCTCATCAAGGGAACTGTCTATGGTAGACTTTATGGGGCGGGAGTTGCTAAGCAAGCATTAACAGCAGGTGTTGCTGAGCCACAGATGAGAACCGTATCAGACTCGCTTGATACCCGCTTTCCTGGAATGGCAGTATTTCAAAAACAAATAGAGGACGCCGGAATGCGTCGCCTTCGTGCTGAAGGACAAGGATATGTGTACACATGGACAGGACGTAGGCTTCCTTGCGATGAGGATAGAGTCTATTCTCTGTTGAATTATTTAATCCAGGGAGGTGCGGCCGAGGTATTTAAGTCTAACCTAGTAAAACTTGACCAGGCAGACCTAACAGAGTATCTAATCGTTCCGGTGCACGATGAAATTGTTCTTAACGCTCCACGCAAGGACGCGCAGGAGATCATGAAGGTTGTTCAGGAGTGTATGACGACACGTGAAGGTTGGGCAGTTCCACTTACTGCTGGAATTGACGGACCGTTGGAAAACTGGGGAGTAAAATACAGATGAGGCGTATATGGACACAAGTAAGGACTGCGCAGGCTCCGTTAAGAGTTAAGATTGCTCTTGTGCTTCTTGTCTTATACTTACTTAATCCTATTGACTTAATTCCGGACTTTATACCTGTCCTAGGGCAACTTGACGATATGCTAATTAGTGCAGCAGTGCTACGCTGGGCTTCAAAGTACATTGAGATAGAGAAGGTAACAAAATGAAATACGTTCTTGCAGTAGACCCAGGGAAGGCAAGCGGTGTTGCGTTGTTCGAGTACGACGGAGGCGAGCCTAGGCTTATCTCCTCAGGCGAGTACCAGATGCGCGAGTACGCCAAGCCCATACGTGATGCAATTACCATGTCAAGGGATAAAAATGTCCCTATCGACATCGTCTGTGAAAGGTTTACCATAAACATGCAGACCGTAAAGAACTCACAGGCACCCTATTCGCTGGAGCAGATTGGAATATTGCGCCAGATAATGCTGGATAATGATATTGATCCTGAGTCAATAATCTTTCAGTCACCCTCCGACGCAAAGGGCATGTTCGCCAACGATAAGCTTAAAAAATTAGAATATTGGCACCGCGGAGGCGATGGACACGCACTTGACGCCATAAGGCACGGATTATTGCGGTTTGTAAAGACCGGTTGGAAGCCAATGCGCCTACTCCAGTAAAAAACTACTTACTAGGTCAGTTTTTAATTACTTTTCTGCAGTTTCCTGTTAGTATGTATACATAACGACGAAAGGATCGGTCACTTGCCAGTTAGCGTGGAGTTGAGCGAGACAAACAAGCATATAGTTATTAATGCTGAGTGGCGCTTTAAGGAACTTTGCAAGAGTATCCCAGGAGCAAAGTGGGATGCAACCACCATGGTTTGGAGCGTCCCAACAAGTTGGGCTACGTGCCTCGCACTTCGATCTACCTTTAAGAGTGACCTGATTATTGGCCCTAAGTTGACCGAGTGGGCAGGTCAAGAGCTTACCAATAGAATTACCCCGGCAAACGAACTACGTGAACTAGAGACCCTTGAGGACCCCTTAAACGAGGACCTATTTCCGCACCAACGAGCAGGTGTAAAGTTTCTAGCGACGGCCAGACGTGCCCTACTTGCCGACGAACCTGGACTAGGAAAGACCGCCCAGGCAATACGAGCACTTAAGCTTCTACAGGAAAGTGGAACACCTATATTTCCGGCGTTGATCGTCTGCCCTAATACACTTAAGAAAAACTGGAAACGTGAGTTTGATAAGTGGTGGCCAGGACTAGACATACAGATAATTAAGGGATCAGCAACTCAAAGACGCAAGCAGTTTGACGAGCCTGCGCAGATATTCATCATCAACTGGGAATCTCTAAGAGGTCACTCACGACTTGCACCTTACGGGTCGGTTGCACTTGCCCGCTGCCAGGAGTGCGGCGGACACGATGAGAAGGTTACTGAGAATCGTTGCGAGGTTCATAAGCGAGAACTAAACGTAATTAACTTTAAGGCGGTAATTGCAGACGAGATACACAGGTCAAAAGAACCTAAGTCAAAGCAGTCACGTGCTCTCTGGGCTGCAACAGGTGACGCTGATATTAGATACGCACTTACCGGAACTCCGATCGCAAACAACGTATTAGATCTATGGTCAATTCTTCACTGGATAAGTCCTGAGGAGTGGCCAAGTAAGACACGCTGGATCGACCGTATGGTTAACACCATGCTTAACGCCTTCGGCGGAATGATGGTTTTAGGAATAAAGCCACACATGGAACCAGAGTTCTATGCCGCGTTGAATCCAAGAATGAGACGTATGCTAAAGGCAAAGGTTCTTCCATGGTTACCGGAAATGATGTTTGAACGTCGCGATGTTGAGATGAGCACTAAGCAAAAGAAGGCCTATACACAGATGCGTGACATGATGATCGCAGAGCTGGAAGGTGGCGAGGCAATTACCGCGCCTAGCGCACTTACACAGACTATTCGTCTTTTACAGTTTGCAAGCTCGTACGCAGAGATAGCGGTGAACGAGGAGACAGGAGAGATCAAGGCACTACTTGCTGATCCTTCATGCAAGGTTGACGCGCTTATGGATGATATAAAGAGCGGTGACTTTGGAAATGACTCGGTTGCGGTGTGCGCGGTATCACGACAACTTATATATCTATTAAGCGCGGCGTTAACCAAGGAAAAAATTTCCCACGGTCTTATAACCGGCGCTCAAACTGAGGACGAACGCCAACAGGCGGTTGATGACTTTCAGGCAGGAAAGATTAAGTGGATCTTGTTTACCGCACAGGCGGGCGGCGTTGGAATTACACTAACCGCGGCACGACGTTTAATCATGCTGCAGCGTCCCTGGTCACTTGTTGATCATCGTCAAGCACTAGACCGTGTTCACCGTATTGGATCTGAGATTCATGACTCGATCATAGTTACAGACTACGTTACAGAGGGAACTATCGAGGAACGTGTTATTCAGGTACTTGAGACAAAGGCAGATAACTTTGAACAGATAGTTCGAGACAAGGATAAGTTACTTACACTACTAAAGGATGATAAGGCAGGAACACTATGACCGAGCCACTACATATCTCAAACTCTGAGGTACAAACTTACAAGGACTGTCGTAGAAAGTGGTGGTTAAGTTACTACCGTAGACTACAGCCAAAGTCTAAGCAGATGACAGGCGCACTTGCGCTTGGTTCACGTATCCACGAGGCATTGGACATGTACTACTCGAAGAATATTCCACTACTTGACGCACATTCTCAACTTGTTGACAACGATAAGAAGATATTGGTTGAGGCGTATCGTGATACGTACGATCTTGAGTCCGAGGCAGAGCTTGGACGCATCATGCTTGAAGGTTACCTACAGTGGGTTGAGGAAAATGGAATTGACGCAGAGTTAGAGATGATCTCAACCGAGGAAATTATCTCAATGCCGCTTATGGACGACAAGGTTGTCCTGCAAGGAAAGATCGACATGCGTGTTCGTCGTAAGGCTGACGGTGTTCGTATGTTCCGGGACTTTAAGACGGTAGGCGGTTCATTTACCGACTTCTCAAGCATGGCGCACATGAACGAGCAGATTCTTACGTACATGATGTTAGAGACTGCACAGAACAAGGAAGGCGAACGTTCTGAGGGTGGCATCTTTACAATGTTAAAGAAGGTTAAGCGTTCTGCAAATGCACGACCACCTTTTTATGAGCAACTTGAGGTACGACACAACGTATTTGCACTTAGATCATTTTGGCAAAGAATTCATGGAACACTTAGTGACATGTTAAATACACGAAAGGCACTTGACGAAGGAGGAGATCATCGCTTTGTTGCGTATCCTCGTCCTTCGCGTGATTGCAAGTGGAAGTGCCAGTTCTTCACCATCTGTCCGATGTTTGACGATGGAAGCGCGGCTGAGGCTGCGATTGAGGACGCATTTGAGGTTTCTAATCCGTACGCATACTACGGAGTAGAAGAAAAGAAAGGCAGTGCAGACTAATGCTACGCCAACTTACTAAAGAGATGAAAGGAAACAGTGATGTCTGACGTACAACGTTCGTTGACTATCATGGTTTACGGTGAATCAAAGGTTGGTAAATCAACCTTTGCCGTTACCGCGCCGTATCCACGTCTCATGCTTGACGTTGAGGGTGGGCATCGATTCCTACCTATCACCGTAAAGTACTGGGATCCAATTAGAGAAGAACCACCAGCTGCCGACGGCACCTGGGATACAGTTGTAGTTAACGTTCGTGACTATGACGTAGTTCTTAAAACATTCCAGTGGCTACAAACTGGAAAACACCAATTCAAGTCACTTATCATTGACTCGATATCTGAGCTTCAGGTAAAGTGCATGGACTCGATCGCAGGAACCGAACAGATGAAGATGCAACAGTGGGGCGAGTTACTTCGTCACATGGGAGCTCTTCTGCGTGATCTACGCGATCTTACAATGCACCCAACTCAACCGTTAGAGGCGGTTGTGTTAACAGCAATGGCACGTCCAGGAGCAGACGGTCGTTCACGTCCATACCTACAGGGACAGCTTGCAATTCAAGCGCCATACTTCTATGACATTCTCGGCGCGGTCACCGTCGAGACAATGGCAAACCCAGATCCACTACAGCCTCCTTACAAGGTTCGTCGTATGTACGTAGAACGTACGAACGAATACGAGGCAGGAGAACGCGTTCAAGGACGACTTGGAAAGGTCGTAGAACAAGAAAACCTTGGAATTGAACGCATGTTGGATATGGTGTTTGGTCCAAAAACAGATGCAACAACTACAGCGAAAGGAAAATAGCCAACAATGAGTACACTTAATTGGGGCGATTTAGTAAAGGACGCCGGTGAAGTATCGGCAGGATATGATCCACTACCGGATGGCGACTACGACCTAGTTGTAGTTGAAGCCACTGCAAAGGTATCACAGTCTGGAAAGACAATGTTTGCCGTAAAGGCACAGGTACAAAACGGAGCGCACGCAAAGCGTTTAGTTTGGGACAACCTTGTTGTAACTCCAGATAACAGCGCAGCTCTTGGAATGTTCTTCCGTAAGATGCATGCACTTGGACTTGGTCGTGAGTTTTTCTCAACCAATCCTTCAAACGCTCAGATCGAGCAGGC
>Ga0214921_10008673_pt1 | contig 13103 bp, 9 predicted proteins | sample LL1505_MetaG_FD_177992 | JGI IMG/M metagenome (GOLD analysis project Ga0214921, IMG submission 177992) | Freshwater microbial communities from Lake Lanier, Atlanta, Georgia, United States - LL-1505 | ecosystem: Environmental > Aquatic > Freshwater > Lake | place: USA: Georgia | collected 2015-05-28 | reverse complement strand
AACTGTGCTTGTTGCAGAAGATTCTACATTCTTTTGGTTATTAACTGTGCTTGTTGCAGAAGATTCTACATTCTTTTGGTTATTAACTGTGCTTGTTGCTGATTCTAACACACTTGTTTCACCACCTCTTAATTTATTAATAACATGATTAATAGAGAATGTTTCTGATATATCCAAGTTATTTAATTTATTTTTGAGAAATATATTAGTCATTATTATATATTACTTTAGAAATAATTTATAATTTGATATTTTTTATATTATTATTTTTATCAAATATATAATAATATAAAAAAATGTATGTAAATCAAATCGATGATTTATTTGGCACAATGCTAGATAACTTTAATATTTTATTAGTTAAGGAAGGATTTTTTAAAAAAATATTGAGCGATATGAATTTTATTAAATATCAAAATGATATATTAAAAATTATACAAAAATTTAAAAACTCATTATCCCATAAAGAAATTTTAAGCATTACTAAAAATGAAAAATATGTAGATTTAATTATTAATATCATAACTAGATATTGTGCATTCTATATTTATCTAGGTATTGCATATTATTATAAAGGTAATCATAGTTTATTTATTACAAATTTAATAGAATCTAGCAAGTATCAGAAAGATTCAACTATACAAATTGATAATTTTTTTAATAGTGAAAATAATAGTAAGATAATCCAGTACTTTTATGATATTAAAAATTTACTTGATTTATTTGAATTTAAAACAATTGATAAAATTAAAATTTTATTACAGAATAATCCATTAAAATATGAATCTACCACAAAAATATTTAATGATCTTGGTGAAGATTATGTATCATCATACTTTTTAATAAAAGATAATTTTCACAATATTATTAAAACATTTATTGTTAGATATATATACATAAATGAAGAGAAGAATGATATTATCAAGTTATTAAATCAAACTGAAATTGAAAAAGGTGAATATAAATATATTGATATAATTGTTTCTAATAAGAAAGGAAAAGTTAGTTTTAATATTATTCAAAAGTTATTACCAGAAATATATGGAAGAACAGTTAATAGTGAACATAATTATCCTATGCAACGATTACAAAAAGGTTTGGCAGAAGATATATATGATTATTTATTAGATTTTTATAATAATAGTAATATAATTATTAAAGATACAAATGAATATATTAATTATCTATTTTCATCTAAAATATTAATTCCAATAACAGATGATTTTTTACGTTTTCATAGAGATTCTGAAAAATATGATGTGCCTATAGAAAATATGAAAGAACGCGATTCTACAAAAATTAAATATATAATGAATAAAATAACTAATGTTATTAATTATAATTCAACTGTTGTTAATAATAATCCAAAATTAAAACAAGAAACATTTAATTTATTTTATAAACAATTAGAACCTAGAAAAGTTATAACATATAATGATAATGAAGAACTTAAAATTATACAGAAACTAGATCAATCAAAAGATGTAACTGATTATGATTTATCATTAGATCTAAAAAATATAAGAAAATATGCATATACTAACTTTAAGAATTTTTCAGATCATGGTTTTAATTTACGTGTAAATTCTACAATAGATTGTATTCGACTTTCTAATTTATCAAATACAAAACCTATGCTTTTAGAAACAAGAATAGGCCATGATAATATTGATATGAATGTTGTAGGCGTTGCATATAATCCAAACCATTTAATTCTAGATAATATTAAATCATCAGATTTAGTAAATGCATCAAAGAATAATACAAATGGATATTCTGCATTTACAAAAATATTAAACACATATAAAAATAAAATATATTATTGGATATTTAGTAAGAATGATATACCTAAAAGTGATAAATATGTTGATTTTAATGTAAATGATCATGAACATAATATTAAAATAATGTTAGAACAGATATATTTTATTTATATTGATATTATTAAAAATAAATTTAATAGATATATTGATAAATTACAAGAATTATCATTATTTGATTTGGATTTATTATTGAAAAAATATAATATTAATAATTTAAAATTTCAAGATAGAAATGAATTAATTGTTCGCGCATTAAATAAGGTTCCTGAATATGAAGTAATTCCAGATGAAACAGATTCTTTAATACCTGGAAAAGGTAGTGATATTATTATTTTACCTAGTGTAAAAATTAAAAAAACTACAAAATCTATTATTAAACTGGGATACACAGAAATTGATGTTTCTTTAGAATTATCAAATAAAATAATACCAATCTGTCATCATTATATTAAATGGGATAATATTAATAAATTATCAAAACATAAAATTGATAATTTTAGTCAATATGTTTTTGATTTTGTTAAACAATATGTAAAAGAAAATAAATCAGGTGATTATATATGTAAAAGTTGTAATGAAATGTTGTATTTACAAAAATATGTCTATAGTGGGTCTTATAATGAATCAACTGATGAATTTTTAACTACTAGTTTAGCAGCAACTGAAAAATTTGAAGATAATCCAAAATATTCTAAATTCTTAAAAGTCATTAAGAATATTGAGAAAAATATTGAAAAGATTGCATCAAATATAAATTTAGCATATTATATTGGAAATGATTTAACAACCAAATTAAGAAGAAAGGTATTAATAAAAGATACTATTGATTTATTATTACTGCATTCTGAATGGTTAAAATCACAACCAAAGAATAGAAATGAAGAATATAATAAAAAATATAATACTAATTTAACAAATTTATTTTACTTTGAGTTAAAAGATGACATATTTTTAACAAGTTCAACAGATACTGATCAATATAAAATAATAAAATATAATAATATAATTGCATATTTGGTATTCATTATAATTAGTGAATTAAATTTTGGTCAAATAATTGGATTAAAAGAAGATAAAAAATATAATTATTTTGTTTATAAAAAATTTGGTAATATATTGTTTTCAAATCTTTATCTTAGAATTAATCAGAAAGATAAAATAGAAATTAAAAATATTCCAATATTAAGTTATTTACTTTATTATATTAGTGGTATATTAATTGATAATCATATATGGTTATGGAATGCATCAAAGATAGATGTAAAAAATAAACAATCATATACTATCAATATTCAAAAAAATATAATACATACAGTTATTGATATTATGAATACTATTTGTGAAATTAATTTTGAAACTAAAAAGAATTATTTATATGAAATTATTAGTACACGATTTTTTATTGATAAATTACGTAATATTTATGGTGATAAAGCATTATTAAAAAGATTAGAAGATGATTCAATGAAACATATACAATATGATGAAAAAACAAACAAAATGACTTTTATCAAAAAGAAAATACATTATATTAATATTAATATTAATTTTGAATCTCGAATATGTAAAACAGATAGATGTAGTTATAGTCTTAAAAAACTTAAAATGTTAGATTATAAAAAACAAAATAATGAATTAAATTCTCTTTCAAATTGTCCAGATGGCAAATTTCACAACTGGCAATATAAAACAGATGATTTAATATGTAATTATTGTAAACAATCATATAATGATCTTATGAAAATAATATATGGAAGTAAAAATTCTGATATTAATTCTACAATTTACTTGGATAAATTAAGATTATTTAATCTTAGAAAATTAGCAAAGAAATATTGTATATCTGGAAATATTCACGATATTCATGATAATATATGTTCAAAATGTAATGTTGATATAAATAATATATCAATACCAGATTCAAATTTATACAAGTTAGAAAAGAATATTGAAATTAAATCTTATGAAGAATCAATTGAACAAATAAACATTCTTAATAAAAAAAATAAATTAAAATTGAAAGAAACAGAAACAATTGATAATATTATTTCGACTTTTATTAAAAGTTATAGTGATATTAATATTTACATTGATACATTTATTAATAGATTAACAAAAATAGTTGGTAATAAAATTAATAATATTTTTATTAGAGATACTATATATATTATAGATCATGATTATTTGGGTAATATATTAAAGAAATCTATTATTATTTTAGCATCAGCTAATAAAATTAAATTTATTAAAAATCATAAATTATTTAATAAGGATATTTTATTTTATAAAGATGATTCGCATAATGCATATGTTTATTATGATAATATTACACTACAATATTTAGGGTACTCTTCTGATAATATAGAACTTAAAACAACTAAAAATATTAGATCTATAACTATTAAATTATCTGTAAAAGATATGCTACAAACAATTGGTTATGAAAATAGATATATACAAATGAATAATAAAAATATTTTAAATGATACAGTTATGGATATTGTAAGGAACCGTATTAATAATATTAAACAAATGATTGTAAGAAGTAAATCAATAATATATAATATTAATAATAAAGGTGTTATAATATCTGTTCATAATATTAATGAAAAACAAATAATAAATGATTTTACAAAAAAAATACAAAAAATAAATATGAAAAATAATACTATTTTTGAAAACATAAAATATATTAGTAATGGTCTTACAATTAAAGATATACCTGAAGATTTTAAACTACATGTAATTAATAATTATGTTGATATAAATAATTTTACTGAATTAAATAATATTGATAATTATCTATTATATTATCTATTATCTAATTTTAATAATATATTAGATGCAAATAATAATATAGATATATGCGAACTAATAATAAGAATTATACAATATCTATTTAATTTATATCATATACCATATACAAATTATCATATACAAAAATTCAACACATTATTATTTATTGATACACCATATATTGATGATACATTTAAACCTTATGGATATTATCAAGAATTAGTTACAGATGAAGAATTATCTAATCCAGAAAGATTAGATGCATTATATGATGAAGAACAGGCAAAGGAATCTCTTGATATTGATGATTATGAAGATGAAGATGATCCAGATAATGATATTGATCTAGCTGGTGAAATGATGGATGGTGGATTTGAAGAATAAATCTAGTAATAATAAATTTTACACAAACGCATGTTGGCACAAAAAAATATATAATAAAAAAATATATATATATATATATGAGTTCTACAAAAGATAAAGTAATATTATCAAATGATCCATTGATATTTACAATAGATAATTTTTTATCAGATTTAGAGTGTGATCATTTTATAAAATTATCAACTGGTAAATTTGAAAAGTCTAAAGTGAATAGTAATGATGGACCAACGCTAGGTGTAGGTAGAACTAGTTCAGGTTGTTGGATAAAGCATAATGAAACTAGTATAACAGAAAAGATTGGATTAAGAATTGCAAAATTAGTTAATATGCCACTTGAAAATGCAGAACAATATCAAATCATACATTATGGATTAAATGAAGAATATTGGAGACATTATGATTCTTGGAAACACGATAATTCTCAAACGACGCTTATACCTATGAAATATGGAGGTGCACGAGTATTAACAGCACTAGTATATTTAAATGATGTTGAAGAAGGCGGTGGAACTAATATGTCAAAATTAAATATTACAGTTATGCCAAAAAAAGGTAGAATATGTGTATTTGAAAATGTGTATAAAGGTACTAATATTAGACATGAATTAAGCGAGCATGCTGGAATGCCTATTATAAAAGGTGAAAAGTATGCATTTAATTTATGGTTTAAAGAATGTAATAGAAATATGTTATATAGTAAATTTAACCCAAAATACTATGAATCACCGTCTAGTTTAATTAAAGAATTACCAACAAAATAATTATATCTAATAAATAAAGAATAATTAAATATAATATTAAATATAAAATAGTAAATATTAAATAAACAATATTATCAAATATGTTAAATTTTAATTTAATTTTATTATTTATTTTTTTGGTTAAATAATAGCTAATGTTTATCAATAACTTTGATAATTTACTAGATATATATATAAAATAATTAATAATTGTATTAACATCATAACTTGTAAATCATCTAGCTTCTCACAAAGTTGAAAAGGTAATAGATGAATAAATACATTTATACTCTGATATAATAATACTATAAATAATGATAATATTAAAGGTTCTTTTGATAATATTTCATACTTTCGAAGAATTGGATCATTAAAATATTTATAATCCCACATATAATTTGAATATAAATTGATTTTAAATTAAAATAATATAAAAAAATCTAATATCTATTATAATGGACCAATTTAATATAGATCATTTTAATGAATTTTTTAATAAAAATTTTGGATGGCTTCGTACAAATGATATCGTTTTAACAGTATTAGTATTATTCCTTGTTAGTTATGTAACTGTTGCTAGACCTCAAATACCATTTTATGTGGAAAAATTATTAAGTAATTCATTATTTAGATTCTTAATAATATCATATATATTATATAAATCAACCAATAATATCCAAGTATCTATATTATTAACAGTTGGCTTTTTATATATTATGCAATTGGTTAGTAGACAAAAAATAGAAAGAATGAATAATTTAATTGAGAATTATGCAGATGAAACTCTTTTAATCAATGATACAGTTAACTCACCATATTGTAATTTAAATGAATCAAATAAGGTAAACCCTCAATGTCAAATTAAATTAAAATCAAATTTAGATGATGTTGTTTAAAAATAGTTAACATCATTTCAAAAAAAATATATTAATAATATAAAATGCTATTATTAATTTTCCTATAATAAATTATTATATGAAAATTTTAATTATTACTGATTATTTAGCACCTCAAACACATGGTATAGCTGTACGTATGGAAAAAATGATATATTATCTGCGAAAATTTAATCATAATGTCACTGTATATGGTTCTAAACACTGTAGTACATCAGATGAGATTTTACCAAGTGTTAATTTACCTCAAAATAATGATGTTAATATTTGTATTCCCACATTTGCTTTATTATATGATATTTGTGTAAATAATTATGATATCATACATTTAGTTTATCCACCATGTTTAACCGGATTTTCTTTATTTCTTTTATTTTTATTATTTCCAATTTTTCATTTTATATTTGGTCTTAGAACAAAAATTGTGACATCTAATCATGTTAATTTATTAGAATACAAAAAAACACATTATAATTATTTTACAGGAAATGTAATGCATATTATTTATATATTATTTATTTGCTTACCACAATTATATATATCTAATATGATATGTTCGCCTAGTGAATATTGTGATATGAATGAAATATTTGGAAAATCAGATAATTTTAAGGTACTAAGATTTGGTGTAGATACTGAATTATTTAAATATTCTAATTCAAAAAGACGAAATGTATTATTGTATGTAGGTAGAATATCTAATGAAAAAAATTTAGATAATTTAGTATATAAATTTATTGAATTTAATTCACTTGTATTAAATAAATATGAATTATGGATTGTTGGTTTTGGTCCATATGAAGATGAATTAAAATTAATTGTTGGAAATTATGATTATATTAAATTTTTTGGTAAAAAATCTCATGAAGAATTACCTTTTTATTATTACCAAGCTAAAGCGCATATAAATATTAGTATTAGCGAAACATTAGGTTTAACACTTCTTGAAAGTATTTCATGTGGAACACCTATTATTTATGCTAATTGTGATGTATTTAATAATTTATATAAAAACGATTTTCCAGAATTATGTTATACAGGCGATCTATTAGCAAATGTTTCATATATAGAAAATAATGAATATTTAATACAACAAAAATGTAAAGAATTTATAAAAGATTATACTTGGGAAAATGCTGCACGACATCTTGAAAAATTATATGAATCTATATTATAAATTATGCTCGTTTATAGTAGGAAAAAAAATCTAGATAATAAAAATATGAATATAATTAATAAAATTTTAATTTTAATTATAATTTTAATATTAATAAATTATCTAGTTGATGGAAAAATAGTTGATACAATTAAAAACTATTCTAATAATCTTCGTAATAAATTTATGAATAATAAAATTATTAATAAAGAAGAAAAGAATGAAGATATTGATCTATCTACATTATTTAAATTTTTATCAATGCCAAATTTTAAAATTAAAAGAATGCATGTAAATCATAATCTTGTTGCAAGTGAATCAATGATGAATATGTTAAAAGATAAAATTGTAAAAAATATTAATATTAAATCACAAAATTATAATTATAGAATATCTAATGTAAAAATTTTAAATAAGAAACTTAATTATTTAAAAAATTCTAAAGGTAAATATTTCGTACCGTTTGATATTTCAGGAAATATTTTCTTCAAAAATACAGATTTAGGATTACATAATATGATAATAGAAATATTTATTGATAGTAATAACAAATTAATTATTATCAATATACAAAATAACAACAATAATAATACAGATGCAATTACAGATAATGTATCATATGCAGAAGATTTAGCAATGAATATTGGTAATGGTATGGGTAATGGAATGGGAATGGGTAATGGTAATGGAATGGGAATGGGTAATGGAATGGGAATGGGTAATGGAATGGGAATGGGTAATATTGATAATAAGATTGATATGCCTATTGGTGAAAATATGAATGATATATTTATAAAACATGTTGATAATGATGACAGTTTAATTCCAAGTAGTGTAAATATATCAGAAAATATACAATCATCATCTTATGTATCAAGTGCATAATTATCTTCTTAAACTCTTGAAGAATGGATCTGTTTTTAATATTGTATCTGGTATTGCATATTCTGTGTTAATTAATATACGACCACGATCTGATACATTAGGCCCTGATCTATATTCATCCGGAATAACACGATTAACAAATTCTTTAACAGAACTTGGAATATGCTCATCTGTTAAAAATTCAGGAAAAAATCCTTTTTTATACAATGTATTGAAAAAATAATGAACATCATAATATCTATTTTGTTTAGATGTAATATTTATTTTTGTAGTCCATTCTGCATTTACTTTTGCATTTTCAATAAGATTTTCAATTGATGCAAAATCAAAATCCCACATTTTTATATGAATACCCATATTTGGCAAAACATATGCTTGATTATTTATTTCATATAAATGTTTTTTATCATGAGAATCTATTGTATGTACTAAAAGATTATTGGCTTTTAAATCATTATGTCTAAATGCTGGATATTTTGCTTGAATTACAGCTAGTACAGATAGAAATTGAAAGAAAATTGTTCTCCATTCTTTTACTTTAAAAGTTTTATAATTTTTACGAATATAATCTAATAAATCACCAGAATTAGCCCATTCACTAACTAAAACAGATACATTATTATAATATTCACCTTTTTTATATTTTTCAATAAATATATCAAATTTTTTACTATTAACAATATTATCATCTGTTAATTTAAGAAATGGCTTTATACTTGTATTAAATGTTGTAATTGGTAATACAATATGCGGTGTTTCTTTATTTATAACAAAAGATGATAATAAACGTATCATTAATAATTCTACATTTTCGGGTCTTTTAATATTATACATATCTCCATAGTTTTCTTTTTTTGGATATGCTACAATTTTAACACCATAAGATTGTTTATTATCATTTGGTGGTAAATGTACACCTTTAAAAGTATGACCTGTTGAACCACTTTTTATATATAAAAGTTTTCCTCCTAAATCTTCTATTGCTTTACCAAATTCAATATATTTTTTTGGTAACATATCTCTAATATCATGCTCGTCGGAATTATTAGAAATCAGAACATCATGTTTACTAAAATCAATAATAGAATCAATATTCTTTCCTGTTACAATTTTTTCAATCCTATTAATTCTATCAGGAATTAAATTATAATTTTTTTTATTATTCATTATTTAAATAATCTTATATTTTTTTATTATTTTAAACCTAAATTTTATTTATTTTTGCTAAAAACAAAGTTTTCTCTAAAATCTTATAAAAATACAAAGTATTTTTTATAACGTTTTATATATTTAATCTATTTTTTCTTTTTCAGTTAATTCATTTTTATATTTATTATAAATATGTGTAACAAGAGGAATATCAAGCGGTGGTAGTAATGGTATACCTTGCCAATATTTTGTTTTATTGATAAAATCTTGTTTAAATTCAATTGGATATAAATATTTTAGAGATGATCTATTATCATGCATTAGTTTTCTTAGTGTTTTTGGCAATAAATAGCTTGATTGTGGTGGTAATACTGATAAAAGTTGGACAACTGGTTCTGCAGCTTTTCCTAATTTAAATTTAATTGAATTTATATCCTTATCGTATTTCATAATTTCATTTAAAAATGGTGCTTGATCATATGGATAATACCAAGACCATGATTTACATTCATCAAAATAATATTGTGTAACCCATTTTAAACCCATAATATAATGTTCAACCATTTTCTGTGAAAACTCATCAATTTCATCTTTTGCATTCCAATAATAAGAATAATGACGTATTCTCCAGCTTTCATAATTATCAGATCCTATTTTAATTGGATCAACTAATTCATACCTTATTTCAGGTAATTTAAGATTTTCTAATTCTTTTAGTGCTCTTTTATATGGATCTGACTCTATTATTCTCCAATCCTTCTTATTTTTATAATTGTCTTTTAATACATTTTCTTCACGTGATGCTAATTCAACTATGAACTTTATTAATAATTCTTGATTAATATCATTATGATTAATAATATATTTAATAGATGAATTAAATAATATTTGTGCATAAGCTTTTAATAAATAAGATATACCTTCTTTATTAATATCAATAGCAGTAATATGTGGTAAAAAATCATTGCCAAGAAAATAACATAAAAATATAAAATCATTAATTAAGTTACTATCATTCAAAGTATCATAATTAAAATTTTTAAAAATATCTATTTTTTTAATAAAATCTTTAATAGTATTTGGTATAACAATTCTTAAAATATCCATATTAATATAAACTAAATAACCTCCATCGGCACTGTTTAATTCATTCGCTTCTCTTAATAAATATAAATTATTTAATCCTGTTGCTAAACATAAGAATATTAAATCAGCGTCTAATCCATAAATAATATGTGATTTATCTGCATTTTGTTTAATAAATTTAATTAATTTATGTTCACCTTCGCCAGGTTCATAACACGATGAATAAATATAATTTAATTTTGAACTATTACTTTTAATCCAATTAATAAATTTTACATGTAATTTACTCATAAATTTGGTACCAGGTGTAATTGCACTATTATTCCATGGATGACTAATAGGTTTATTATGTTTTATATTTATACTATTACGCATTTGTTTCTCACTGATTGATTTAAAACGCCTATAACGCTGTTGTTTCATTTTAGCAGCAGGTGCTACACCATCTACTGCAATATATACACCGACTATTGGTTGAACATAATTTATTAATGATTCAATTGCTTCAATTATTGCAATATGCATTTTATCTTCTAGTATTTCAATATCTGTTATAGTTGGATTTTCAGCGATAACTTTAAAACAAACAGGATGCATTAACGCATTTGCATCTAATAATAGATAGTTAATTGATTTTAATTTTTTTTTTATTTCTGGTTTTTGATTTTCATATTTTATAATAAAATCATTTTTTTTATATTGTTGTGTTAAATATCTAAAGAATGAAGGAACGCCCATTTTTACTAATTAATATAAATTTTTGTTTAAGTCTAATTATAAATAATAATGTTAATTATTTATAATGGAAAATACTATAGATTTAGTAAAATTAAATGATAAAATTAAAACATTAAGTCATCCATTTATATTTTTATTTTTGATTATAACATTCAAAGATGATATTGGTGATAATATATTAAGTATAATGGTACGATTATTTTTGAAATACCATAAAAATATTGGACTAGAAATTTCTATTTTTTTTGAGAATGAACTTGATAATTTTCCATTAACATATAATATTATATCTAAATTTTATATTCTAAGTAAAAAAAGAATATTATTATTGGAATTAATAAATGATTGGTCAAATGTATATGATAATAAATATTTTAATAATTTATGTTTAACAGATCAAATTATATATATTAAGAATAAACAGAACTTTTTTAAAAGTATATTTGATTGCTCATACGATGGAATTCCATTTTATTGTAAATTTAATAATTTTTATGAAACAGAATATAAATATGAAATATTAAAAGAAATAGAACAAAGATTGTTATTAATATTAAATATATTTAATGTAAATATATTTAAAAGTGTTGGTATACCATTAATGTATGTTTATGATTTTTATAATTTATCATTTAATGAAATTATGAATTATTTATCAAATATTTATAATACATTTAGTAGATTATTAAATGATACACTTACTATATTTATATCTTATGAATATATTAATAGTGAATTATACCATTTATTAAATCCATTGCTAGTGACTATTGAAACAATAGAAATTAATGATAGTGAATCTGAATTATTATATTTAAGCTAGAGAGTTTACTACTGTTAACCGTATATCATCTATAAAATTTGATAGTTTTTCATTCTGGTTATATTTTATTTTTAAACGTTCTAACATATTTTTTACTTGTAATTGTTTTGAGAAATCGGCTAAGCGCCGTATTTGTTCAAATACATCATCTATTTGCTTTGCCACTGTTCCTACCCATAAATCAGGAATAGTATTTATACTAATATTAACATCATCTCTTAATATATCTTGTTGAAATATAACCCAAGATTCATAGACCAATCCATTTGTAATATAATCTTCATCTAAATATCCATAACCACCATCACCCCATGTTGTATTCCAAGAATTTTTAAATTTATATTTTGCCTTAGGATAAGTTGTTTCCTTAATAGTATATCCTTCCTCATTATATCCAACAAATAATACAGCGTGACCAGTTGATGTATCTGCAGATGTTGTCTGTGGTGTAATAACAATACCATTACCTGCAGTATATATACTATTGCCATATATCTTTATTGCAGACAATACCGGATATCCAGATGCTATTGTATTTTTAATGTTGTTAGGTCCATCTGAACTATCCGAACCTCCTGTTAGAACTTGTGCATAACCTACAACTTGTTGATTTAATGCATCATTATA
>Ga0214921_10008672_pt1 | contig 13103 bp, 12 predicted proteins | sample LL1505_MetaG_FD_177992 | JGI IMG/M metagenome (GOLD analysis project Ga0214921, IMG submission 177992) | Freshwater microbial communities from Lake Lanier, Atlanta, Georgia, United States - LL-1505 | ecosystem: Environmental > Aquatic > Freshwater > Lake | place: USA: Georgia | collected... | reverse complement strand
CGCAACCTGTTCGACCAGGCCTACGCCATCAACTGGCCGACCTGGGAGGACGAGATCCGCAGCCGTCATCCGGGCGGCGCCCAGGCGCTGTTCGGCGACGGGGCCGTCCGCCTGATCGACGAGTTGACCGACCTCAAGATCCTCGCGGCCGCCTGCACCCGGGCCGGCGGCGAGGCTCTCCCGGCCCCCTGAGATCCCCGCTCCCCGACGGCCGCGACCCTCGCGCTCGTCTTGGCGACAGTCCTCTGGAGAATCACCGTGACAGGCCCGCGACCCATCGTCCGCCGCGTCCCGCCGTCTGCCTGCCTGGCTTTCCTCGTGGCACTCGGCATTCCCGTGGCCACTCCGGCGGCTCCGCTGGTGGTCGACTTTTCCGATCTCTCGCTCGCCCCGAACTCGTTCTTCAACGGTGGCCCGACGACGAACACCACAGGCTGGACGAGTGAGGGGGTGGTGTTCGGGAATGGGTTCACCGACTGGGGCGACGGCTTCACGTCATGGGACGGCTTCGCCTATTCCAACGTCAATGACACGACGACGGGAGCCTTCACCAACCAGTACGCCGCCGTCACGGGGACCGCGTTTACGGGATCGATCTACGCCGTGGGCTACTCGGGGTCGCAGGCCTTCATCAACTTGCCGCATGGATATCGGCCCGCGTCGGTGCGGGTGACCAACACGACCTACGCGGCCCGTGACATGCAGACGGGCAGCCAGTTCTCGAAGCAGTTCGGCCCCGGCGACTTCTTCACCGTCACCTTCACCGGCTACGACCAGGCCGGGGCGACGGGGAACCCCACGGGCAGCGAGACCTTCTATCTGGCCGACTTTCTCAACGGCAACAACCGGATCGTGAGCACCTGGGAACCGCTCGACCTGACCCGCCTCGGCGCACCGGCCTCGATCGGCCTCTCGTGGAACTCGAGCGACGTCGGCCAGTTCGGCATCAACACCCCGTCCTACGTCGCCCTCGACGCCCTGACGCTGGCGGCCGTGCCCGAGCCCGGAACCTGGGCTTTGCTCGCGGCAGCGGCCGCCGCGGGATGGAGGCGATGCCGCGGCCGACGGTGGCTCACGCGGGGCGCGACTCCGGTGACTCGAGTTCCTCGAGCCTGACCACGTGAAAGAACGACAGGTGCTCGACCCGATCGGCGATCGAACCGTCGCCCCCCACGCCGACTTCGATCCGCGACCGCAGCGGGATCACCTGGTCCGGATGACGGATGTCGTACTGTCTGCCGTCGGTCGTGTGGATGCGAAAGGGTAGAAACGGCGTGCGGCGGGTGAAGGCGACGATGTCTGCGGGACTCATGGAGATCTCCTCCGGAAACGCAGGACGCATGTCGCGAGTATACGGAGGTACATCATCAATGCAACTTCCCTTCGAAGCGGCGAGGAATGCGGCGGCCGCGGCCCGTCGCGAGGCTGTGCTCGCGCACAACGCCCGGGCCTGGGACCGGCTGGCGAGCACGGCGGTGGCGCTCGCGCGGCCGGCGGCCGACGAGGCCTTCGGTGATCCCCGTGGCTGGCTCGGCGGCGGCTCTCCGGCCGGGCTGCGGCCCTGGCTGCCGGCGAGCCTCGCGGGCCTCGAGGTGCTGTGTCTCGCCGCGGGTGGCGGGAAGCACGGGCCGCTCTACGCGGCGGCCGGCGCGCGGGTGACGGTGTTCGATCTCTCGCCCGCGATGCTCGAGCTCGACCGGCAGGTGGCCCGCGAGCGGGGCATCGGTCTCGAACTCGTGCAAGGCTCGATCGACCATCTCGACATGTTCGAGCCAGCCCGCTTCGACCTCGTCGTGCATCCGGTGAGCACCTGCTACGTCGCCGACGTGGAGCCGGTGTTTCGGAGCGTGGCCCGGGTGACGCGGGCCGGCGGGGTCTACGTCAGCCAGCACAAGAGCCCGACGAGCCTCCAGGCCACGCTCGAGCCCAACGCGGCGGGCCGCTACGAACTGCGGCACGAACTCGCCCGCCGGGAGCCGCTGCCCCCGGAGCCGCCCGGACGGCTCCGCGAGGCGGGCACGCAGGAGTTCATCCATTCGCTCACGGCGCTCCTCGGCGGCATCTGCCGGGCCGGCTTCACGATCGACGACGTCCACGAGCCGGAACACGCCGAGCCGGCCGCGGCAGTCGGCTCGTTCGGCCACCGCGCCGCCTCCCTGCCGCCCTACATCCGGATCCTCGCCCGCCGCCAGGGAGCGGCGACGGTGTTCGTGCCGTAGGTGCGCAGCGCGCAAACCACTCCGTCCTCTCAGCATTCGGTCACGCGAGGGGTTGCCGGTTCCCCGGAGCCGGCGTAGGAAACCGAGCGGAGCAAGGATTGCGAAGCGAGGTTTCCTCCGAGTGAGCGCAGGGCAGGCGGGCACCGATCCGCGCAGCGGATTGGTCGCGCAGCGAACGTCCGGGCGACGGGGACCGGCAACCCCGAGCCCGCGGTGGCGGTCGCTTCACTTGGTGCAGGCCCGGCTACAATCCAGTCTCCCCAGCACCAGCCCGGCCCCCGATGCTCCTCCTGATCGACAACTACGACTCGTTCACCTGGAACCTCGTGCAGCGGTTCGGGGAGGTCGCGCCCGAGCTGGCCGTCGAGGTCCATCGCAACGACCAGATCACGACCGACGAGATCGCCGCCAAGGCCCCGAGCCACCTGGTCGTGTCGCCGGGGCCGTGCACGCCCGACGAGGCGGGCATCTCCTGCGATGTCGTCCGCCGCTTCGCCGGCCGGATGCCGATCCTCGGCGTCTGCCTGGGCCACCAGTCGATCGGGCAGGTGTTCGGCGGGCGGATCGTGCGGGCGGGCCGGCTGATGCACGGCAAGGTCGACTCGATCGAGCACGCCGGCCGCGGCCTGTTCACCGGCCTCTCGAGCCCGATCGAGGCCACGCGGTATCACAGCCTCGTGATCGATCCCCCGACCCTGCCCCGCGACTTCGAGGTCGACGCCTGGTCGACCACCCCCGACGGCGCGCGGGAGATCATGGCGATCCGGCATAAGACTTTGCCCGTGTACGGCGTGCAGTTCCATCCTGAGAGCTTTCTCACGCCCGTGGGCCACGACCTGCTGCGGGCCTTTCTGGCGACGGGCCCGGTGGCGGCCTGAACCCCTTCCCGGCCGACGGGCGGCCCCGGAGCCTTTCCATGATCGAACTCGCGGAGGCGATCGCGCTGGTGGAGGAGACGGCCGCCGCGCTGCCGCCGCGTCGCCAGCGGCTGCTCGAGGCCTGCGGCCGCCGCTTGGCCGAGCCGGTCACGGCCGACTGCGACTCGCCTCCCTTTGACCGCGCGATGATGGACGGCTTCGCGGTCTGCGACGCCGACTTCGCCGGCGGCCCGGACACGATCGTGGAGCTCGAGGTGGTCTGCGACCTCGCCGCCGGCGACGTCACGCGGCTGGCGATCCGGCCGGGCTCGTGTGCCCGGATCATGACCGGCGCGCCGCTCCCGCCGGGCGCCGACGCCGTCGTCCCGATCGAATCCGCGGTCGACGGCACCGCGCGCGCCCATGCCGGCTCCCACGTGCGGCTCGCCGACGGCCGCTATCGGCCCGGCCAGCACGTCGCCCGCCAGGGAGTGGCGTTTCGCCGGGGTGGCGTCGTGCTCCCGAAGGGCAGCCTGCTCGACGCGGCGGCCGTGGGCCTCGCGGCCGAGGCCGGCGCGACGCACGTGCTGGCGGAGCCGCAGGTCAGGGTGGCGCTCGTTTCGACGGGCAGCGAACTGGTGCCCTGCGACCGGATGCCGGCTCATGGCCAGACCCGCAACTCCAACGGGCCGATGCTCGCGGCGGCAGTCACGCTCCTGGGGGCGGAGCCGATTTCGCTCGGCATCGCGGGCGATCGGCCCGAGGCGATCCGCGCGGCCGTCGCGCAGGGGCTGGCCGCCGACGTGCTCGCGCTCTCGGGCGGCGTCTCGGCGGGCGACCTCGACCTCGTGCCCGGCATCCTCGCCGCCTCCGGCGTCGAGCAGGTCTTTCACAAGGTTCGCCTCAAGCCGGGCAAGCCGGTCTGGTTCGGGATCCTGCGGCGGCCGGCCGCGGCCCCGACGCTGGTGTTCGGCCTGCCGGGCAATCCGGCCAGCAGCCTCGTCTGTTTCGACTTGTTCGTGCGGCCCGCGATCCAGATCCTCGCCGCCCGGCCGCGGACGTCGTGGCACCTGCCCCGGGAACGGGCCGTGCTCGTGGCCGACGTGAAAGCCGCGGCCGACCGGCCCGTGTTCCTTCCCTGCCGCCTCCGGCCGGCCGGTGCGGTGCTGGAAGCCGAGCCCCTGCCTTGGACCGGGTCGTCGGATCTCGTCGGCCTGGCTGCGGGCGCCGCCGTGCGCGGTGCGGCGCCCGGATTGATCGCGCTGGCCGCCGGAGCGGGCCGCGTCGCGGCGGGCCGCGAGGTCGAGGTCGTGCTGCGGGGCGGGGCCGGGAGCTGACCGCGGCGGGTCAGCCGCCGGCGAGTGCCCGCCGAGGGTTCGTGGCGGTGAGCCGCTCGACGTCCGCCGCGGTGAACCCGGGCACCGCCGCGAGCACCCGCCGCACGTCGTCCATGCCGGCGGTCGACCCCACGAGATGCGTCCGGTCGGCCGACCAGGCGGCGCCGTCCGCGTCGACGGTCACCGTCTGCGAGCCGAGCCGAAACGTGCCCGGTCCCATGCCGCCGGCGGCCGTGGTGTCGCTGACGGCGATCGCCCGCTCGACGCCGATCGCCCGCAGCCAGTTGCCAAGCGCCGGCCGGGGCACGTGCACGCCGTCGGGAATCATCGTGATCCAGGGGAGCGTGTCGCAGGCGATCGCCCGGTGGATGACGTTGTCGTGTCGCGGCAGCACGTGCGGGCAGCCGTTGCCCAGATGGGTGAAGCACCGCAGCCCGGCGGCGCAGGCCTGCCGGAGTTCGTCGGCCGACGGGTCGCAGTGGCCGGCCGCCACCAGGATCCCCTGTTCGGCGAGCCAGCCGATCGTCCGGCAGCCGCGATCCCGCTCAGGCGCGAGCGTCACCATCCGGACGTGGCCGCGGCCGGCCGCAACGAGCAGCGTCGCCTCCTCGACCGTGGCCGCGCGGGCGTGGGCCGGAGGATGGGCTCCCACGTAGCCCTCGTCGCCACGGATGAACGGCCCCTCGACGTGGATGCCCACGAGCGTTTGGCGCACGACCGGGTCTTCCTCGAGGAACGTCGCCAGCCGCTCGATGCGGCGGACGAGGGCGGGGATCGAGTCGGTGATCACGGTGGCGAGCGCCTGCCCACCGCCGCGGGCCGCGACCGCCGCGCAGGCCGCGCGGACCTGCTCGACCGTGAGGTCGTCGGCACCGAAGTCGACACCGCCGAAGCCGTTGAGCTGCAGGTCGAGCGGGGCGGCGGCCACGGCCGGCGGTCCATCCGCGGTCCAGCGGCCGGCGAGCAGCGTGGCCGAGGCGGGATCGAGGTGGATCGTGGCCCGCGGGTGGGTCCGCAGGATCGAGGCCGGCACCACGGGCGCGAGCGGCCCTTCGAGCGCGGCGCGGACGGCCGCCGCTTTCCGCGCATCGGGCACCGCCGCGACGAGCCGCCGGCAGTCCAGGATGCGCGGCACCGACATCGTGACGGCGCGCGTGGGCACCTCGGCCAGTGAGCCGAACCAGCCTTCGCTCACCTGCTGGCGGCGGCAGGCCTCGTCGAGCGCGACCACGAGATAGGGATCGCGGGCCGCGAAGTCGGCGGGCGGATCATTGAAGGCCAGGTGGCCGTTCTCGCCGATCCCCGCGAGCACGACGTCGAACGGCCCCGGGGGCAGGAGGCTCGCCAGCCGGCGGCACTCCGCGGCCGCGTCTCCTTCCGCTCGGATCGCGTGGAAGGCCGCCGGGGGCCGGGCCAGCCGCGCGAGGAACCGCTCGTGGATGAAGCGGCGAAACGCGGCCGGATGATCGGCCGGCAGGCCGACGTACTCGTCGAGGTGGAAGATCCGGATCCGCTCCCAGGCGAGATCCGGGCGGGCCGCGAGCGCGGCGAGTGTCGCCGCCTGCGACAAGCCGGTGGCCACGACCAGCGACGCCTCGCCGCCGCGGGCCAGCGCCGCGGAGAGTTCCGCGGCGGCCTCGTCTGCCGCCGCCCGGCCGAGGGCCTCGGCGTCGGCGTGCACGCGGACGATCACGGGCCGGTCCTCACTCGGGGGCTACGAGGCCCAGGTCGCGAAGCTTCGCCAGGCACTCGTCCCGCTCGCGGCACCGTTCCAGGCCCTGCCAGGAAGGATCCTGGGCCGCGAGGAAGGCGGCCGGCGGGGCCGGGACGTGGCCGGCGGCCGCCAGCCGGCGGATCACCTCGCGGTCGAGCCGCGTCAGCCGCACCGCCTCCATCCGGTAGTCGAGAAACGCCTCCCAGACGAGCGGGAAGAGCGGGGCCACGATCTGGTGGCCGATCGTCTCGGCGTAGCGGCGGATCTCGAGCTGGGCGTGCGGATCCATTCGCAGGGCGAGGAAGTGGAGCAGGTTGTGGAGGTCGATCTTCCAGTAGGCCTCGGTGTAGGTGGAGAGCGGCAGATCCTTGCGGGCCTGCTCGCGGGCGATGCCCGCGGCGAGCCGCTCCTCGTAGACGCGGCGGGCCAGGGCCTGCAGCTCCTGCTCGGCCGCGGTGTGCTGGTGACCGGTGGTGGCCGGCAGCGACTCGCCCGAGCCCTGCCGGTTGCTCGCCGCCTGCGAGCGCCACTCGTCGTCGTGGGTGCCCTGCATGGCGTCGATCGCCAGCGAGTAGCGGGTCGAGTATTCGTTGACGCTGGCAGTCCGGTGCCGGATCCATTGCCGCCAGCAGTCCATCGGCACGCGGACGACGAACTTCAGCTCCGCCATCTCGAACGGCGTGGTGTGGGCGTGCCGCAGCAGGTAGCGGATCAGCTGACGATCATCGCTCACCTTCCGCGTGCCCGCGCCGTAGCTGACGCGGGCCGCCTGCACCACGCTCCCGTCGTCGCCCATGCAGTCGACGAGCGCCACGAACCCGTCGTCGAGGACGGGCAGCTTCCGCCAGCGGAGCGACTCGACGAGGGCCGCGCGGTCGGGGTGGGCCGGAGCGGGAGTGACGGTCATGCGGCTGGACCCTGGAGGCGGAAAAGCCCACAGGATGCGGCAGCCGCCCAACGCGGTCAATCCTTCGCCAGCAACTCCTGCAGCAGGGTGGCAAGCTGGCGGGCGTCGTCGGAGCCGCGGACGTGCTCGATCCGCGACTTCGGCACCCCGAGCTTCTCGAGCGATCCGGCCACGCTCTCCCAGAGCTTGGCCCGTTTTTTTCCCTCGGCCAGGTAGAGGTCGGTCACCTGCTCGCCCAGCCGCTGGAGCAGCACGGTGTCGAGGTTGTCGTAGTACCGCTTGACGATCGACTGCTGGTGCCGGGTCAGTTGGGCCATGGCCGGGTGCTCCGCGATTCGAGCGGCCGGCCGACCGTCTGGCCGTGCCCCGCCCGTGCGGCTACAGTATCGGCCGGAAAACCGCATCCGGTCGAGAGAATCCCATGCCCACCATCACGTTCACGAGCGAAAAGAAGGAAATCCAGGTTCCGGCCGGGGCGAATCTCCGCACCGAGGCCCTGCGGGCGGGCGTCCAGCTCTATCCCGGCGTGCACAAGGTGCTCAACTGCCACGGCCTCGGCCAGTGCGGCAGCTGCCGCGTCCTGATCACCAAGGGGATGGAGAACGCGAGCCGCAAGGGCCTGATGGAATCGGCCCGGCTGGCCGTGTCGCTGGCCTACATCGGCAACGAGCAGACGATGCGGCTGGCCTGCCAGACCCGGGTCAACGGCGACATCACCGTCGAGACCAAGCCGGCCCTGAATCTCTTCGGCGAGAATTTCTTCAGCTAGCGTCGCGGCCATCCATGGCCCGCGAAGCTAGCGCGAGTCGGTGGGGCAGCCAAGGTGCCCCTCGCCTCGCTGGCTGCTCGCACCTCCGGGCTCGCAGGGCCGCCGCGGGGCGGCGGCCGTGTTCGTGCCCGAACCGTCACGCGTCCCCCTCAGCGCATCCATGGACTGCGAGGGGCTGCCCGTGTCCTCGAGCGAGCTGTGGAAGCGAGCGAAGCCAGGATGGCGAAGCGAAGCGGACACGCAGTGAACGGAGGCCTGGAGGGCCGGAGTGAACGTCCAGTGAGAGGCACGGGCGGCCCCGAGCTTGCGCGCGGATGCCCGAAGCAAGCGTCCGGCGAGATGGCAGGGGCGACCCCGAGCGTGCACGATGCAGGAGCCCCGCGAACGTCCAGCGAGACGGCATGGGCAATCCCGAGCCTGCGTGCGGTATGATCCGTCCCATGAAGGAAGTCATCGCCGTCGTGAAGCCGTTTCTGGCGGAGCGGGTGCTCGAGGCGCTCAAGCTCGCCCCGCTCGAGGCCTGCACCGTGCGGGAGGTGAAGGGCTACGGGCGGCAGAAGAGCTACCTCGACCAATACTGCGAGAGCGAGTATTCGCTGGCCTTCCTCCCGAAGGTCGAAATCCAGCTCTGGGTCGACGACGCCCGGGTGGCGGAAGTGATCGAGCGGATCACGGCGGTCGCCCGCACCGGCCGGATGGGCGACGGCAAGATCTTCGTGCTCCCGGCCACGGAGCACCGACCGGCGGTCGACGCCGTGCGGAGTTGAGCCCGCGAGCAGGGGCCTTTTGCCCGGCCGTGAAGGCCGATTGGAGCCCGGCCCGGGCCAGGCGTTACACTCGCCGCTCCCCCGCGATGTCGCGACAACCCCTACGACCCGCAAGGTTTTCCATGACGTGCTCCCGGAACGGCCAGCCCCGCCCTTCGCTCAGCCGGTTCGCCGGCCTCCTGCCGGTCGTGGCCGTGGCCCTGATGGCCGGACGGATGGCAGCGAGTGAGCTCGAGCCGTTGGCCGCCAATCCCCTGGGCACGCCGCCCGCCTTCGAGCCGGTGAGCGACAGCCGCCTGGTGACCGCCGCCGCCAAACTCCGCGAGGCGCTCGGCCCGCTCGACGCGCTCCTGAGCCGCAGTCGGAGCGGCGCGGGCTGGCGGACCTATCTCGACTGGTCCGCGCTCGAGCAGCAGGCGGCCTCGGCCGGGAACGCCGACGTGGACACGCTGGCTCGGATCTATCGACGGTTCGACTCCGGTGCGGAGGGGCTCGAACTGAGCCGCTTCGCCGCCGTCCGGCGGGCGCTCGGGGCCTATCTCGAGGCGGTCGGCACGGCCCGGAACCCGAAGGCGGACGAGGTCTACGGGCGCCGGCTCGAGCAACTCGCCGGAGCGGTGGCCACGGCTGCGGCCGCCGGCACCCCGGAGCCGCTCGAACCGGTCGGCCCGATCCTGGCACGACTCGAGGAGTCGGGGCAGGCCCCGGGCGTGGTCCAGCGGATCCGCCGGGCCGTGGGGCGTCCCAATCTGCTGCTCGAGGTCGACGAGAGCCTGCTCGGCCGAGGCGTGAACCGCGTGGTCGACGAGACGGCGCCCGTCAACGACGTCGTGCTCGGAACCCGGGTTCGCGGCAGCGGCCATACCACCGGCTTCGTCACGCTGGACTTCCTGCCGTCGCTCGACCGGGCCGTGGTCGATCTGCGGCTCGACGCCACCAACCACTCGCGGACGCGGGGCGGCCAGGGTCCGGTCACCGTCCACACGCTCGGCACGACCACGATCAACGCCTCGAAGCGGGTCCTGATCGACGACCGCGGCGTGACCGCGCTGCCGGTCGAGGTCTCCGCCGACGTCGACACGAAGACCGAGGGGATCGGCGTGAGTGCCGTGGTCGGCAAGCGGATCATCCGCAAGATCGCCAGCCGCAAGGTGGCGGAGATGCGGCCCCGGGCCGAGGCGATCTCGACGGAGCGGGCCCGGGATCGGGTGCGCAGCCAGTTCGAGGCGCAGACGGCCGAGCCGATCGCCCAGGCTTCGCGGGACTACCAGACGAAGTTCCGCCACCGGCTCATGGATCGCGGCTGGTATCCCGAGATGCTCCACCTCAACACGGACGACCGGCGGCTGTACGTCACGGCCCGCAAATCGCTGGCCGACCAGGTGGCCGCCTTCAGCCAGCCGCCCGCGGTCGACTCCGACGCCGTGCTGTCGGCGCGGCTCCACCAGTCGTTCTTCAACAACCTGGCCGAGCAGGAACTGGCCGGCCGCACGCTCACCAAGGAGCGGCTCGAGGAGGAGATGAAGAAGGCCGGCCGCGCGGTTCCCGCGGCGCTCGAGAACGAACAGGATCAGCCGCCGTGGTCAATCACCTTCGCCAAGCGGAAGCCCGTGGAGCTGAAGGTGGGCGACGGGACGGTCCGACTGACCGTCCGCGGCAGCAACTACACCTCCGGCGACCGCGAGTTCGACGCGATGGACGTCTGGGCGACCTACCGGATCGAGTCGGAGGCGGGCCGTTTCCGCCTGGTCCGCGACGGCGACGTGCAGATTTATCCCCCCGACTTCGTGCCGGGGGGCGGCAAGAAGCTCTCCATCCAGCAGACCTCGCTGCGGGGCATCCTGCAGAAGCGGTTCAACAAGGTCTTCGACGAGGTGATCGAGATCAAGCCGGTCGACATGCCGGGCGAACTGGCTGCCGCCGGCCCGCTGCCGATGGAGCAGTTCGAGGCCCGCAAGGACGGCTGGCTGGCCGCCGGCTGGCGGAAGGCCGACCCGGTCGTGTACGAGTCGGCCATCGACGGCGGCGTGGTCCACGAGCGGGTGATTCAGGGTGAGATGGTCCCCGGCGAGGTGATCATCGAAGAGCGGATCATCTCGCCCGGGCCGGTCGTTCACGACGGCGTGATCTTCGAGTCGGCCGCCGAGGGCGGGACAAGCTCGGGATCGCTCGTCCTCTCGCAGCCATGACGCCCGCCCAGCTCCGCTCCGCGGTCGACCTGGCGCTCGCCGGCGAATGGGACGAGGCCCACGGGATCGTGCAGGCCGACGAGGCCGATCCCACGGCCTGCTGGATCCACGCGGTGCTTCACAAGATCGAGGGCGACGCGGGCAACGCCCGCTATTGGTACGCCCGTGCCGGCCGACTCGACGCGGTCGACCGCGACGCGACCGAGGAACTCACCGCGATCCGCGACTCGCTGCCCGGGTGAATCCCTTCGGGCGAGTTTTCCTCCTGCCGTTTCGAGAGGATGCTTCCGCGAGGTGTTGCCCGTGCCAGTCGAGCGGCGTTGGCAGCGAGCGAAGGCAGGATGCCGAGAGCGAAGCTGGCATCGAGTGAGCGGAGGGCAGGATGCCCGTAGCGAACGTCCGGCGAGATGGCACGGGCAACACCGAGCCACGCACGACGATGGCATCAAAGACGCGCCGCGGTGGTGGTGTCGTGCGACCGGCTTACCGCGGAGTCGCCACCGGCACGACCGGCTCGATGGGCCGCACCCAGATGTTGCGAAACTGCACCGGGTTGCCGTGGTCCTGGATCCGGATCGGCAGGGCGTCGGGGTGCGGCCTGTAGGCCGGGGGCTCGTGCCACGCGGTGGGTCCCTTGATCACGGTGTCGGAGTGGATCGCGACGCCGTTGTGGACCACGCTCACGCGGCCGGGCTTCGCGACCAGCCCGGCGGCGGTGAAGCGTGGCCGCGTGAACAGGATGTCGTAGGTCTGCCACTCGCCCGGAGCGCGACAGGCGTTCACGGCGGGCGGCTGCTGCTTGTAGAGGGCGCCGCACTGGCCGTCGGGATAGGTGAGCGGGCCGTCGGTGCCGTCCTCGAACGAGTCGAGCACCTGGATCTCGTACTGCCCCATCAGGAACACGCCGGAGTTGCCCCGGCCCTGGCCCGTGCCCGTGGCCGGGGCGGGCATCCGAAACTCGATGTGCAGCTGGCAGTCGCCGAAGCCCTGCTTCGTCTCGATCATGCCCTTGCCGACCGTCACGACGCCGTCGGCGACCTTCCAAGTCCCCGCGTTGTTCCAGGCATCCATGGTCGAACCGTCGAACAGCACGATCGCGTCGGCCGGCACGGGCCCGGGGCCGGCGGGCGCCGGGCCGGGGGCCACGATCTTGGGCCTCGGCCACTCGATCGCAATCCGCCACTCGCCGCTCGGGTGTTTGCGGCCGCGAAGCTGCAGCCGCCGGTCACGAAGCGAGGCGGTGATCAAGGCCGCCTGGGCCTCGGCCTCCGGCAGCGGCAGACCCGGCTTCATGCCCGGCCGCAGGTGGCCGGCCGCCGCCAGATACGCATCGCGAAGCAGGTGCATCCGCTTGGTCACATCCGGCAGGAACGCGCCGAGCACTTCGGGCAGGTCCGGGTTCGCGGCGGCCGCGTCGTCTCCCAGGCCGGCGATCACGGCCCGGGCGATCTCCCAGTGGCCGTCGTCGCCGGGATGCACGGCGTCGCCGGCAAAGCTGAAGGCGGGATCCTCTTTCCGCCGCTCCTCGAGCGCCCGTTTCATCGGCCCGTGCACGTCGATCACGAGCCAGCCGTCGGCCCGCTTCGAGACGAGCCACTCCGAGTAGGCCGTGAGGACGGCGTCGTAGTCGACCGGGCCGGCCGGCCCGGGCTTGCCCGGCGGGCCGCCGTAGAGCGGGGGCGTGAGGTGGATGATCGTGGCCCCGGCCTTTTCGGCCGCCGCGTGCAGCCGCTCCATGCCATCCTTGAACGTCGCGAACCGCCCCTCGTCGAGCGGCAGATAAATGCCGCAGTTCATGCCGTAGCAGGCCAGGACGACGTTAGGCCGCACGAGCCGGAGCACCCGGTCGAGCCGTTCATGGAGATCGGGCCGCGGAAACTTCCCGCCGGCGTGACCGTCCTCGGAGAGCCCCGAGACCGTCTCGCTCGGGAGGCCACAGTTGATCACCTCGGCGTCGAGCCCCTGGGATTCCATCCAGGCCGCGAGGTCGGCGACCCAGCCGCCGGCGTGGGTGATCGAGTCGCCGAGCACGAGCACCCGTTGGGCCGCCTCGACCGCCGCCCGCGGCGTGACGGGCTCGGCGGCGGCAGGCAGCGCGAGCAGGGCCGCGAAGAGCGCCGCAAGGAAGCAACGGCCTGCGTGGCTCGGGGTTGCCCGTGCCATCTCGCCGGACGCTCGCTTTCGGCATCCTGCCTTCAGCTCGCTCGATGGAAACCATCCTTCGCCATCCTGGCTACGGACGGTTTCCAACGCCGCTCGATTGGCACGGGCAACCCCTCGCGGAACGTCGTCGATGCACGTGCGAATCACGAGGCGGATCCTCTCTCCCATCACTTCGCGGGCG
>Ga0214921_10008670_pt1 | contig 13104 bp, 14 predicted proteins | sample LL1505_MetaG_FD_177992 | JGI IMG/M metagenome (GOLD analysis project Ga0214921, IMG submission 177992) | Freshwater microbial communities from Lake Lanier, Atlanta, Georgia, United States - LL-1505 | ecosystem: Environmental > Aquatic > Freshwater > Lake | place: USA: Georgia | collected... | reverse complement strand
ACTGAAAATTCTCCTGGGATTCCTGGTGATGCTTCTGTTGCGGCTCCTGCTGCTAATGCCCCTGTAGTTGCTCCAGTGGTTGCTCCTGCTCCTGCTAATGCTCCTGCTGCTAATGTGGCTCCTGCTGCTAATGCGGCTCCTGCTGCTAATGCCCCTGTAGTTGCTCCTGCTGCTAATGCCCCTGTGGTGCCTTCGGCTCCTGTGGTGCCTTCGGCTCCTGCTGTGCCTTCGGCTCCTGCTGTGCCTTCGGCTCCTGCTGTGCCTTCGGCTCCTGCGGTGCCTTCGGCTCCTGCTGTGCCTTCGGCTCCTGCTGCTGCTAAGAAATCCAAGGGCGTTACATGGCCTAATGAGCAAGGAAAGGGGCCATTAGAGAAAGTAACAACATATAACACTGGAAATAATAGAACTGAACCAAATAGTGAAGATAGTCATGAAGATAATCAGCAAAATAATGGGCACCCCCCTTCAAAAAATATCAAGGTTGTATCAGACAGTAAAACATTTAAGGTCAGATTCCCAACAGATAGAACAATGGCTAGATGGGAAATGGGCAAGTTTACGAAAAGTGAACGAATGCTTTTAGAAAATCAAGGATTAATGTATAGAAAGGATGCATATCCGTTAATTCTAAAGGCATATGCAGAACATGCTTGCAATAGCGAAGCAAGTACACAATTAAGTGGATCATGCAATATTATTAGATATTTACAGGAAAGCAAACAATTTGAAAAATTTTCTAGAAAAACTCCAAGGATAATTGAGGCAGATGAAGATGAGGATGACGAAGAAGAGGATGAGGCCGATACTGAAGGTGAACACGCAGAAGCTACAAGTGGTGAAGCTACAGCTGAAGATGCAAAAGCTGAAGATGCAAACGCTGAAGCTATAACTGGTGAAGCTACAGCTGAAGCTACAAGTGGTGAAGCTACAGCTGAAGATGCAAAAGCTGAAGCTACAGGAGAACCTGAAAAAGCTAAGGAAACCACTAGTGCAGCAACTACTCCAGTAACTACCCGTATGATTTCCAGGCCAAAAATTCAAGGTGAATTAGCTGGTATTTCAGGAAATAAAACACATGAGAAAAAAGAAGTAAGCGGTGGCGGCGCAGAAGCAGCCCTTGCTACTATGCAAGGTAAACGTAAAGACCAGGAGGATTCTCATATAGTAAATGCTAAATTAGACAATAAAGAATGGTATGTATCTGCAGTTTTTGATGGGCACGGGGGCTCAGAAACATCAAGGTTTTTAGAAGAGAATTTTATTAATGAATTAAATAGCAAGATTACTACTAGAACTACCGAATCATCATTAAAAAAAATCTTAGCATTATTTTATAAAGATCTCGACAATAAAATTAAAAGTATCGCGAATATCTCAGGTTCTACTGCAATTGTTGTAATTCTAACACCTACAAAAATAGTAGTAGTAAATCTAGGAGATTCACGTGCAATTGGTATAAAAGATGGTGCAATTGTGTGGAAAACAGAAGACCACGATCCATTATTTAATGAAGTAGAACAAGCGCGTATAACTGCAGCAGGATATAGTTATGATAAACTGTATGGTCATTTAGATAAAGGTTGTGGTATAAATGTATCAAGGGCATTTGGAGATAATAGATGTAAAAGTTATGAAAAAGCGGGAGTTCCAGCTTCTCCAGATAAACAACCAGTGTCGGTTATACCAGATATTGAAATACATGAAAGAAATACAGTAGATCATATTGTGATTACGTGCGATGGAGTGTGGGATGTAATAAAGCCAACCCTAGCACGCGAAGAAGTAGCTACATGGGTTAATACGAATAAGGCTCTCAGTGCCCAAGAAATAGCAGATGATCTTATTGACAATGCAATTATACTTGGAAGTGGAGATAATATTTCGGCAATTGTTATTAAGGTGACCCCTCCTGCAGATACTGAAACTACTGCTAGTCCAGGGGATGCAAAGGCTGCAGCAGATGCTGCTAGGGCTGCTAGGGCTGCTGCTAGGGCTGCAAAAGGTGGATCGAGAAGATTGCGTGCAAAGCCTAAGAACAGGACATTAAAATTACGATTCATTTATTAAATTCATTAGTTGGCTTAAAAAGACAATGAATGAATTTGTTAATATTTTTGCTGGCGTTTGCTGGCAAGTTTTTGGTTCGCTTTTTTTAAAAAGCCTCTTACACGCGAGGGAACCGGCTATGCCACTAGTGCCTCGTGTATTTATACACGAGGGAAGCCCACTAGGTTGGCGCCCAGACCGAAGCCAGCACCCTGGCGGGCAGTCACGGCCATGGAAGGGGTGAAGGTATCAAGCACTGCAAAGGTGGCAAAGGCAGCCGTGCCAATGGTGAGGATCTCACCAAAGTTGGGCTTCTTGGGGTTGAGCACTAGCACAGCGACGAAAGCCACCACTAGACCCTCAATCAGGTACTTGAGAACAGAGGTTAAAAGGTCGCCAAGGGAAAAGTCCATCTTATACTTGTCCCCTAGATTTTTTGTGCGTAAGATACTTTAAGAGAATTTCATATAAAAGGTCATAGGAAATGTCTGCACCAAAGGAGGATTTTTTAGAGGAAGATCCTGAAATTCGTAGCCAGAAATTCGTGCTTCTATCATTTCTAAGCCCGGAAAATGTCCTTGATAGCAAGGATCAGTTCTTCTTCGGGGAATTTGTAAAGCAGTATGAGATCGATTATAAGATTCGCAACCTAGAGACCTTCCTGGTTTCAATTGTCCGGGGTATTAATGAAAAGTTAACTAAGGAATCTGACAAGATGGATGCATCGGGTGCAGATCTGAGCGGTGTTGCAGCATCCGCTCTTGCAGAGGCCTCCGCCCTTTGCCGTAAGTCTCGTCTGAATATTGGCAATATCCTAGAAACCTACTCAGGCTACGTGAAGGAGAATGATGCAAATATTAAGAAGACCAGCATAAAGGAGGCATATGACGATTTCATGTTCAAGAATCAGACCAAGCTTGAGGAGGCGTTCTTTGCTAAGAACGAGTTCAGGACTAGTATACGTGGCCTCAAGGTCCGGGGAGTGACTGGAACGCACGGCGAAGCCGTAGCCATGTCTAAGAAGCTCCAGCGCAATGATACTATCCACAATATCTTCCTGGGTGAAGTGGGCAAGTGGCTACCCTGGGACCCTAAGCCCCATCAGGTGCAGGATCAGGAATACGCAGAAGACCAGCTGAATACGCTAATGAAGCGCTATAAGGATAATGAGGATGCACGCGATAAGTTCGTAAGCGATCAGCGCCAGGAACTTTCTCGTGGTGCTAAGAAGGGTCCTGTGATTTCAGGCTCTGATGGCAACCCAGTATCCGGGGAATCATCAGAGGGTTGGGGTGCGATGTTTGGTGCTGCACCTGACCTGGCAATTCAGAGAAAGCAGTCGGCCGAAGGCTCTAGCTCTAGCGAAGCTACTGCTACAAGCTCTAGCGAAGCGACAGATCTTTCAGGTAATACTGCTTAATTAAGTATCATACCAATCTGATTATAGGCAGCACCTTCACTAGGAGCCACAATACTTACGCAATTATTACCCTGGCAGAAGGTTCCTTCAGGACAAGGAACCTCCTTCCTGGCGCAAGGCGCATTCAGACCATTGCACTCCTTGGCCGTGCAAGAAGACATATCTGCTAATTGCGGAGGAGGAGTAATAAATCCTTCAGAACAGTAACCACTTGCGCACTTCTGACCCATCGGGCAATGGTTATTTGCTAAGCATGGAAGCCTTGCAGAACCACCCGCCACCCTTGGAGAATATACCCTAGTCTTGGAAAATTGCACCATCATAAGAACACCTACTGTGACAACTATCACTATACTTAATCCAAATGGTAGTCTCATCTGAATAAGAATAAGAATTTTAGACTAAGGGTATACTGGCAATTCATTCCTTAATAATGGAGGTTGGCTAGAAGAACCGCAAAATCCATTCATGCACTGTAATCCATGCTGGCATGTAGGTAAATCTACACCACATCTTACACCGGGCATACCTGCCTGGAATCCCTCATTCCTATAAGGATATACGAATAACCCGTATGCAATACATGCAACTCCAATGAAAAATACAAAATATACGATTTCCATTATCTATTATTAGTATTTGAAATATAATCGGTATAAAATGCAGTATCCATTGCAAATTGTATTATATCACTATAGCGTGATGAAACCCATAAATCCATGTGACCATTATTTATAAATGTATTTGATGGTGTACTCATAAATGCCGTATATAGAAAATAAAGATCACCTTGTAACTTACCTAATGCAATCCATGGAGTTAGACCTGGCACACCTTTCTTAATCCAATAGTATTCCTCAATTGTATAAGGAAATGTATCTGGATATGTGCCTAAATGAACTTCAGGTGCCGAATGGATTGGTCTAAAAATATCCTGAAGAGAATATCCATATTTTTCTCCAAAAAATACTAGAGGAAACATAATATCGGTATCATCTATATTGTCTGATTTGCGAATGCTCAAAATTCGTGAATCAGACATCTAATGGTATTATCTTAAAAAAACTTTAACCTCTCCCCTGGAGCTAAATATAGGGGATCAGCCTCCTTGATATCAAAGGCATCTACCCATTCTTGAAACTGTGGAACTATGCGATCAACTCTATCTTCTGCTGGCGCATGAACGCTCTTAGCAATAGAACGTAATAGCGTTTTTTTTCTATATAATGTTGCCCACGAAAATGCATATGCGCTAAAGAATTTACGATAGGCAGCTTTTATCTGAGTATCGGTAGCTTTACTCTCAGATAATTCACGTTTCAGACAATTCAGAGAAATCTTTACTCCACCAAGGTCCGCCCAATTCTCGCTTGCTGTCCTTTTTCCATCTACCCGTTTATCAAAATGCTTGAATAATCCAAAGAATTTAGTTATCTTTCTAGTCTGCCTCTTAAATGAATTACGATTCTTTCGTGTCCAGGTATCCTTGTATTGACCCGTTGATGTGAACATAGAACCTTCTAGGTCAAATGCATGAGTAATTTCGTGACATATAATAGACCCTAATGCACCATGATTCCATCCTAGTGCGTCCTTAGATGTAGTATCTAAATAAAACGGATATTGTAACATTCCCCAGGGTAAATAAATATCATTTGATTCAGGAAAATAAGATGCATTTGTAATATAACAAGGGTATTCACTATGTATTCTATCAACCGATTTTCCAGTCAAGTCAGATATAGCCTTGGTCCTAGCACTGTGTATAGAACATAATGTATGAAGAAAACTATCTGTAGTATATGTTACAGAGGGCATTGGACTAGAGTTTGAACTACCTAGTATAAATTTCATGCGGTGCAACTTTTCAATTATTTTTACCATAGTTTTCCTTGTTAGGAATGAACTATGTTTCATATAATCAATTGCGCTACGATGTAAGCTAGAAACAAATTGCTCGATATTCGCTAATAGTTTAGAATTCATATGGTGCTTAGAATATAATCCACACAGTGCATCAGGTAGAATTACCTTAGCCATACTCAACATAATATGTTCAGAAGAAGGTTCCTTATTTATTCCACTTAGAGCCTTGCGAAATAATGCATTCGCTGCATCTTTTATTGAAGGCCTCATAACTTCTGGTGAAAAACTAATAAGGTGAAGTGCTAAGAGAGATATAACGGACTCCTGGCTAGAAGAGCATATCCATTGTAGAATTGCCTTGAATTGCTCAGGTGCATTTATTGTCCATATACGCTGTTCCCATCCCTTATCAATATCAAGACCACTCATAAATCCACGCCATTCAAACTCTGACATCCAGGAATTCCATGATTTTCCTTGTTTTGATTCTGTCAGATGTAAACAAGGTTTAGAAAAGGCGCGAACTAACGATGTCTCTGCTTCTATGGCCTTATGTAGAAAAGGTAAACCAAGTTCAATAGCACAAATGCTAACATATTTCTCATATGCCTTCCAGACATCAGTATCCTTGAGTTTAGGATTTGAATAATATTCGTGAGGCAATAAGAGTTTACCAGGGGAGAGGGTCGCTCGAATACGATAGGGGGGATCTAACTCTCGAGAGGGGCTTATACTAAAAATGGTAGGTATAGAACAGCGAACCATCCAGCCTAGAAAGGTGGCAATATCGGCATTTTCTTTGACATTCATTAGATCATGCAAGCATACTTGCAAAAATTCTTCCTCCTTTTCTACAGTCTTATTCTTCCAAATGTAGCCTAGAAGCGCTAGATGCTCGCTGGCTGTAGTTGGTGTGATATTTTTCCTTGAATATTTAACATCAGGTAAACTGTGTAAAATTTCTAAAAGTTCCTTATCAGTAGTAGCACTTGCCTCATCCATTACACTATAGTGGCCTCTCCATTCGGATATCTTATGAGACTTCAACCAGGATTCGTTGACTGCTAAATAAAAACTCTTGCCTGGATGTTTCCCTAATTTTAACCGGGGCCACTTGTGTGTGGCCATCACTCTGATTTATATGCATATTTTGCCTTAGAGAAGAAATACATGACATTGTGTGATTATTGCGTTTTAAAATCTTGCTTTTTAAAGTTTTTGTGAGGGTAGAATGGCGCTCATAGAGCGCAGATTTTGCGATAGGCAGACCCAGAATTAATAATTTATTCATTGCGGGCCTCCTTCTAAAAGTTACTGGGAATTTTTATTGTTTCCAGTTCTTCCCACAATTCAAGCAACTCACAAAGATCGTCATCGGCTCATCAGCCGACCTTGTCTGCAGCTCATAATATGAGCAGAGCTTCTTCTTGCACTGCGAGCAACGGAACCTATCCGTCGCCATGGCCAGATTACCCTCCAGAATACGCTTATCACGACGAAACTGCTGATCCTTCAGATCCTTCCAATTTGCAGGATTTAGCTCATACGGTGTCCACTTGCCAATTGAATCAAGACTAAACTCTCCATCCTTCCAGCGCTCAATCAGGCTCTTATTTCCAACATATGAATTAGGCTGGAAATTAGTGAGTGTGCGCTTTGCAATCATCTTATAAAGCCACTTGAATGTATCGTGATCCCATGTCAGAGGAACCATATGCTTCTTTGCATCCTCAAGAGTCGCATTATAAATTCCGCGCTCAAGATCGCCAATATCATCCTCGTCACAATGCTCACTTAGCAGAGAATGAAATACATTAATAATACTAGTTCTAATAGGATTATCGGTTGCCTTAGTCTCAGCCTCAGGCTCTAGAACTGACTTGAACTGAAACTGTAGCTGCTGAGGATCAATCTTTGGGATCTTTCTGCTAATCCTTACACGCGGGGCTTCCTCCTCTAGCTCAATTGCCTCCTCTAAGTCATTCGCATCTTCCGCTGCATCTAGATCAACCTCCTCCTCTTCTACTTCATCCTCCTCTGCCTCGGCCTCAGCATCAGCCTCCTCATCAGCATCCTCATCCTCATCCTCCTCTAACTCCCCAGAACATGCCTTCTCATAGAATACCTCATAATCTGCTGGGAGAAATGGATCAATAAAGCTCGCCGATGTATCCCACTTATTCTTACTTGAATGGGACACTAGTAGAATGCTACCATAAATCTCAGCTACCTCACATGGAGGAGGTAGCTGGTGCTGAGAAAGCTCAGACTCCTTCCCTGTAACATAACCAAACATAGTAATACGCTTTGGACCATAGGGATAAGATACGAGAACCGTTGGCGCAACCTTCTTCTTTAAGAAGACCTGGATATCCTTGAGAGTAGGTTTTGCAGCTGCATGCTTCACGCGGGCAAGAGATACATCGCCGTCAGGTTTTAGTTCAAGAGCTGAGAATGTGCCGGCCATCTATATAGTGTATAGCCTCACGCTTAAATCCCAGGCATTCAAATTTAGTAGATACAATGAACGCATGTATAAAACGAACTTGGACAAAGGGAATATCTATTGAAAGTGAGCTTGCAATAGATATTTGGGATTCAGGTTCTCATAAATATGAGAGGTGGCCAGATGGTGATGTATGTTGGAAAGTAATATCAAGAGAACTCACGTCTACTGGGTTTTCAGAGATTCTTGAGAAGATGCCTGAGTGGTTTGCACCTGGACAGGTGCTACACTGGGCGCGGGTTCCTTTACTCCTTCAGGGTCCTTCGCAGTATCAGTTGGGGCAGTGGAGCGTAGCTGTAGAGAGTCAGATGCAAGCACAGGCTCAGGCTCAGGCGAAGCCACAGCCACTGCCACAGGCTCAGGGGAGGCCACAGGCTCAGGGGAGGCCACAGGCTCAGGCGAAGCCACTACAGGGCCCCGAAAAAATGGGCGCCAGGGGAGGCAGGCAGCAAGGGCCACAGGGACACATGCGACATGAGGGACAGATGGGCGCAGGCGTGACAGCAGAGGTAAAACTGAAGGTGTTACCGCAGAAGCAACCGGAACAGCCGGTGAAAGTGCAGATACTGCAACGGAAACCGCAACTGCCTCAGGGCCATCAACCGAAATCGTTGCCACGCCTGATAAATCAGAAATAACTTTTACAGGTGTTTCAGTTGATAAACGAGAAAAGCAAACCCAAGACATATACTTATACAAGATATATTTATCTTTAGACCAATCAGTATGGATATACATCTAGTATTTTATTATCTTGGTATTTTAATTGTGTTTCTATCGCATATTACAATGGCAATAAATCCAGGACCAATGCGTATTCATGCATATCTAAATTTATTCGCTGCCGCATGTATTGCATATTATTTCATGAATAAAGAGAACTTTATACAATTTTAGAATCTCCGGCCTTAAAGAACGCCATAATGCACTGATTTTTTTCCTATGAATGCCACAGATGTCATTCCGGATTGGTTTATTATTTGGCCTCCTAGTTGCCCTCGCAGTAATTCTCTGGTTTATGCCAAAAGACACATGGTTTTTTCCAAAAGATGGTTTTACCCCACTTAACACGTCATCTGCTGCACCAGTTATAGAGCGTGAACCCATTATCTACCCTGCACGAAATATAGCCCCCGCGAGCCCATCGATTCCAAATCAGATGGCGCCACCTGATGAGATACGTCTAGCAAGCCCAGAAGTAGCAAATGATCCTTATTTGCAGAATGAAGAATCCGCTGCAATACCTGAGCGCCTAAGACATCCTGAGCGCATGTTTCAGCCTGGACCTGATAATTCAACACACGGAATTGCAGAGGCTTCTGGTATAGCCAGTCAGTCTGCAAGTCAGGCTGGAAATGCTCTTCAGACATTTACTCCTGAATTTGCTCAGAATGGTGGTGAATTCATGCAAGGAATTATGGCAAATGACACTTCTGAGCCTGGAGGGTATTCGGCTTTCTAAGAAGCATATAAATGGTGGTTTTGTATTTTAGAATAGTTCTTATTTAAAAGTTGCTATTTTTTATAATGAATATAAGTAATGAAAAAGGAAGAACTCATATTAGCCCTTCGAGCACTAGCAAAAAAACACCCATATGCTGAAAATGTAGGATATATGTGGAAAAATCCATTAAATCCAAAAAGTAAGGGAATACGATGGTCGATTACTGATTTAAAATTATTTAGAAAACTTCAACTTGAATATAGGTAAGAAAGTTTATAGGTAGTTTTTATAAAAATATATTAATATCTAACTTAAACAGCTACTTGTATTATAAGATAGAATGCATCCTCGGACCTCGAACAAAACGCATCACTCAGATAAGCCACGCTTCGTAAATCCATCACATCAAGAACGCAATTGGATTCGCACAATACCAGATTATTACCCTGATATTCTGCGAGCCCCAGCCGTTTCCTATAAATCCGAAAGAGATGACCCGCGCATTAGAACCAATAGATATCTAACCTTTGCACGCCCCTACAGAGGTAAGCAGGGTCTTCTCATTATAGGAAAAGAATATAGGCCCATTATAATTGACGAGTCCCAGCCAGATAAGCCTAATATCATACCTATGCGTCTAGATCGTGAATCCATAGGGGGGAGCTGGATTTTCGCAATTACTATTTTTCATCCAGAGGGTCTAATACAGATAGAGGACTGCATTGTTGCTAATGGAAAAGAGCTACGCTCAACCCAGCTCTTTAGCGAGCGGTTTATCCATATTCAGAAATTCTCAGAAAACATCTGGTTCAGTGATCAACGTTTCCAGTTGAATTGGCAGATTAACATTGCAGATTTCTTCCCGCTTATTTCAATCAAGCAAGCTCTTGCAGGGCTGAGTGGTGGTAATCTCTGTCTGATGCCAGAGTCGCCCACGTTCAGATTACTCAAGGTGACCTATACTAAGCCAGTAGAAGCTCCAGTAACTACTGGACCAAAGGATTATATCTGTGTTCCGATTGAAGGAAAACCAGATGTCTATGACCTGGCGGCTCCAGATACTGGTGTAATAATTGGCCGTGCGGCAATTCAGACCCTTACAATCAGTCAAGGTCTGCAGCTAAGACGCTCCACTGGACAACCCTTACGTGTCATGGCTGAATGGAGTGATGATTTTGAATCTTATCTTGTCGTGAGCCTAATATAGCATACTATAAAATTGAAGTACTAGCCCACAATAAAGCCGTATTAAATGGAATCTCGTGTCATGAATTTCACACATGATATTCCACAAAGATGCACAATAGAGCCCCCTCTCAGAATGATTCTCTGGGCGGGAGATTGCGTGCATAACGGCATAACTGATATTGAGAGATTGTCGACCTTTGATGTCTATGTCTGTATAGGATATTCCCCGACCCTACAGCCAAACATAGACTATCTGTATAAGAGGGAGCGACCAGGAGTAATCTGCATAGTCGATGTAGGCTCAGATGATCAGATGCAGCGGTTCATCAAAGAGTTCGCCGGCCGCATTACAACCATTGATGCCGATTATCACGGAAATACACCCAAGATGAAGCCAGAGTATTATCATGCCCTACTGGCGCATGGTGGAAAGGCATATAACGTAGAGGGAATAAGTAGTCTAATTATGTATGCAGGAGATTATATAAATGCACTTGAAGTATTCGCACCTATTCTTCCCTATGATCTGAGGTGTGAGCGCCGCTATACTCCCCAAATGGTTCAACTGGCAAAAGATAATAATCTCTGCGTAGATTTTGCTTGGACGTCGCCAGATCTTAAGCATACATATTATCATGATATTCGCAAGGGCCAAACAAACTATGCAGCCCATAGAGTGCGCTTGAATCCAAATCACAACGATATCTATAAATTCAGCGAGAAAAACCTGGAGGAATATTGGTCAGATCTGGCACCTGAAGTCCTCGCATTTAATTATAAGCGTGCTCTATTACATAGCCCAGCCATTGAGCCAATACTTGAGCCATATATGGAAAGGTTCAAGGCATATCTTACTGCAAAGGTTGAGTTGGAGGTGGATAGCAGGGAGGAGTTCAAGGAACAAGCCTTGTCCTTTGAACGCATTCAGAAACTCTACACACTTTCTCGCTATGCGCGGAATTTTACTGGATTCTCACCGCATATTTCTACTTATCACGATCTGCGGTATAATGGAGGACCCATTGCGTATGGGTTGTGGCTAACAAAGGTCGTGTTAAATGAAAATAATCTGCCATATTAGAATGGCCAGATCTCGTAAAGTAGTAAAGAGAAAAGGTAGAAAGTATTCGGGTGGTGGATCTGGAATAGAACCCGGTGGCCCCCTAACACCTGGCTTAGCGAATGGTCTAATGGTTCATCGATCATATGATTCTTGCGGCTCTTCTTCACGTCCCGGTCAGATATCCTATAGCCCTGGACGCGGTTTATCCGGTATGTCAGGAGGTGCATATACAAATAATCTAAGCTCACCAATTGCAGGATTTGCTCAGATTGATAAGATTCCCTGCGCTCCTACACAACGCGGAGGTGTTGGTCTAGCGGCTGCAAAGGATATGGGTGTCTATGAGGCTCATAGTGCACGTTATACTAGCGAACCAAGTCAGTGGGTTGGATCTACTGGCGCACCTGTTTTATTAAATAGACCCCTAGATGGTGCTGCATGGTCTCGTTCCTGCTCGCAGACTGCTGGCTCTAGACGTAAGATGAGGAAGGCCAAGAAGACCAGAAGGGTCAAGAAGACCAGAAGGGCGAACAAGTCAAGAAAGCATTAATCATCAACAAAGCCATAGACAACCGGTCCCTTCTTTTTTATAGCCTCCTCAGGAGCATCACTATCCAAAATCTTGTAACCACATTTCTTATAGTATGAAATGCGTTCACGAGATTGAGACTGATATGTCCTATGTATATCAATGACATCAACAATTATAGGGGCAACCTTCCTATCCTCTGGTCTCTGTCTCAGAATACGTCCAGTGCTCTGCTCAATCTTCTTGCGCGGGCTGGCCATCAATACACAATTCAGAGTCTTGATATTCATGGCCTCACTCGCCATCGCATAACTCGCCCACAGAATCTGCGCCTCCTCTGCAGCAAGATCCCTCGTAGCAGTCTTCATTCCACCAATGTAATATCCCATTACGCAACCCGTAGGCTTCATTAAGACTTCTAGTGACTCCAAGTGACCAATACGCTCAGATAAGACTAAGACGCGTCTATTCGGCTCCTTGATTAGCTCCTTTAACTTATCTGCAATGAAGACATTGCGGTCATGGCATGCCACGAGCTGACCTAAGAGTTTAGCAACGACTGTTTCACCCCTCCAATTCACCGGTGTCTCCTTGTAATCAATGTCATCGCTGGAGAATCTCATGATCTCCACTGTCACGGTTTCGTCGGCCTCCCTAGTCTTCTCCCAATATACTGGCCTACCCAAGTGCCACTCAAATACCTTGGTCAAGCCATCATCACGCTTTGGCGTAGCACTGAGGCCCAGCATATGCTTGGTCTGCAGCTTTCCCAAGACCTTACTAAAATGTGCAGCACCAAGATGATGACACTCATCAAAGATTGTAAACTTGTAAGAGCGCAGCACAGACTCGGGAATCTGTCGTTTCACAATAGTCTGAATCATGCAAATTGTGCAATCATACTGCTCAGGATCAACTTCCATCTTATCAGCCTGAAAGCGTCCAACACGAATACCAGGTATAAGGCTGCGCATCTCTCCGGCCCATTGGTCTAGAAGAAACTCCTTATCCACAACAACCATGAAGCGCCCACCTAGGCGAA
>Ga0214921_10008669_pt1 | contig 13106 bp, 10 predicted proteins | sample LL1505_MetaG_FD_177992 | JGI IMG/M metagenome (GOLD analysis project Ga0214921, IMG submission 177992) | Freshwater microbial communities from Lake Lanier, Atlanta, Georgia, United States - LL-1505 | ecosystem: Environmental > Aquatic > Freshwater > Lake | place: USA: Georgia | collected... | reverse complement strand
GCTGCATTGTGTCGCGATGACGGATGGTTACAGTATTGTCTTCTAAAGTTTGATGGTCAACGGTTACACAATAAGGCGTTCCAATTGCATCTTGCCTTCGGTAACGCTTACCAATGGTATCTTTTTCATCGTACTGACAATAAAAATCAACATTTAGCTTAGATAAAATTTCGCGTGCTTTTTCAGGCAAACCATCTTTCTTTAATAATGGAAGAACAGCAACTTTTACAGGCGCTAAAAATGCTGGAATGTTAAGCACTGTGCGAATAGTGCCATCTTCTAATTTTTCTTCGGTATATGCTTTTGAAATTACTGAAAGAAATAATCTGTCCAATCCAACTGATGTTTCAACCACATAAGGCACGTAGTTTTGATTTAACTCAGGGTCGAAGTATTGTAACTTTTTGCCGCTGTGTTGTTCGTGCGCTTTCAAATCAAAATCAGTGCGACTATGTATTCCTTCTAATTCCTTGTATCCAAATGGGAATTCAAACTCTATATCTGCCGCAGCATTTGCGTAATGTGCAAGTTTTAAATGGTCATGAAATTTATAATGCGCATCAGTTAAGCCAATGTTTTTGTGCCATTTCATACGTGCAGCTTTCCAGTATTCGTACCATTCCATTTCTGTTCCTGGTCTTACAAAAAATTGCATTTCCATTTGTTCAAACTCACGCATACGGAAGATAAACTGACGGGCAACAATTTCATTACGGAAAGCCTTTCCTGTTTGTGCAATACCAAAAGGAATTTTCATTCGTCCGGTTTTTTGCACGTTCAAGAAGTTTACAAAAATCCCTTGAGCAGTTTCGGGGCGTAAGTAAATGGTGTTTGATTCTTCGGCAACGCTTCCCATTTGTGTGCTGAACATCAAGTTAAACTGACGAACTTCTGTCCAGTTTTTAGAACCTGAAACAGGACATACAATTTCTAAGTCTTCAATTATTTTTTTTACCTCGTCTAAATTGCTTTCATTCAACGCTGTTTTAAAACGTTCTTCAATGGCATTTATTTGGTTTTGGTATTCAACAACTCGCGCATTGGTACTGCGGAACATCACCTCATCAAATCCTTCGAAACGCTTTGCAGCTTTCTCAACTTCTTTTCTGATTTTATCTTCAATTTTGGCCATGTGTTCTTCAATCAACACATCGGCACGATAACGTTTTTTACTGTCCTTGTTATCTATCAAAGGGTCACTAAAAGCATCTACATGTCCGCTGGCTTTCCATGTGGTTGGGTGCATAAAGATGGCTGCATCAATACCCACAATATTTTCATGCAAGTGCGTCATGGCTTTCCACCAATATTGGCGCAAATTGTTTTTTAGTTCCGCACCATACTGCCCATAGTCATAAACTGCGCTCAGTCCATCATAAATTTCTGATGATGGAAAAATATATCCGTACTCTTTGCAATGAGAGATTACGTTTTTAAATGTTTCTTCTGCTGTCATAATGGGTGCGAATTAAAGGAAAAATAATAGCCTCAGCAATTTGATGTTGAGGCTAATTAAATGCTGATTTAATTTTATTTGAAAACTTTACTCGAATCTATATAAATTGCTTGATTAAAAATACAATCATCCCAATATAAAAAGGAGCAAATAATACAATCATCCATTTTAATGCATCGGCTTTAGATTCTGCAATTTTAGCTTCTAATTTTGCTGTGTCCGATTGCATTTCTAAGCGCAAAATATTAATATCTTTATGTATTATTTTTTCGAATAATTCAGATTGTTTGTCAACTTTTTCTTCGATTACATTTTCAATAGAATACACTAATTTCTTAGCGTCTTCTGCATTTTTGAAGTGCACGTTTAAAATCTCAAAAATTTGTAAACTTTGTGATGAAGTCATTTTACTAAATTTAAGCAAATATAAATCTATTTTTAAAATATTTATTGGTGTTATATTGTGTCAGCAAATTAAATAAAAATAATAGCCTCAGCAATTGGATAACACTTAAGAGTTAAAAAAATAATAAGATGAGGAAGACATATGTATTTAGAATCATTCGTATGATAATTCTATTATTTTTGCCAACAACATATTTCAAAAAATGAGTGTTCCTTTAAAAGTGCCTACAATGGCTGAAATGTTTGCAAACGGCGAAACTCCTGAAGTTTTATTTTGGGTAGGATGCGCTGGTAGTTTTGATGACCGTGCAAAAAAAATTACAAAAGCCATTGTAAGAATTCTAAATCATATTGATGTTAAATTTGCTGTGTTAGGAACAGAGGAATCTTGTACTGGTGATCCTGCAAAGCGAGCTGGCAATGAGTTTTTGTTTCAGATGCAAGCAATGACAAATATTCAAGTGCTCAATGCTTATGAAGTAAAGAAAATCATTTCGGGATGCCCGCATTGTTTCAATACTCTAAAAAATGAATACCCCGAATTGGGAGGAATCTATGAAGTTTTGCATCACACTCAATATTTGCAAGAGCTTATAGATGCTGGACGTTTAACAGTTGAAGGTGGAGCATTTAAAGGAAAAAAAATTACTTTCCATGACCCTTGCTATTTGGGACGTTCCAATGGAGAATATGAAGCACCGCGTAAGTTGATTGAAAAATTAGATGCTGAATTGGTTGAGATGAAACGTAGTAGGGCCAATGGCTTATGTTGTGGAGCTGGTGGCGGACAAATGTTTAAAGAAGCTGAAAAGGGAAATAAAGAAGTGAATATGGAACGCACTGATGATGTGCTTGAAGTGAGTCCTAATGTGGTAGCAGTAGGTTGTCCTTTTTGTATGACAATGATGCGCGACGGAGTAAAACTCAATGAAAAGGAAAGCGAGATTCAAGTATTGGATATTGCCGAAATGATTGCTCAAGCAAACGATTTGATTTAAAAACTATCCATTGAAAATACTTAAATTTTATTTGTTTTTTATATTGATTGCATATAGTTCTTGTAAGGTAAATTATTCATTTAGCGGTGCAAGCATCGACCCTAGCGTAAAGACCATTTCCATACAATACTTTCAGAACAATGCTTCATTGGCACCTAACAACGTTAATCAAGTTTTTACAGAGGCTCTAAAAGATATTATTTCAACACAAACGAGCTTAACTTCAGTACCTAAGTTTGGAGATGTAAGGTTTGAAGGAAAAATTATGAGTTACAGTGTAGTACCTGTAGCGGTGCAGTCAACAGGTGGTAATAATAGTGCAGCACTTAACAGGCTTACTATAGCTATTGAGATGAAGTTTGAAAATACAAAGGATGATAAGTTGAGTTATACACAAACATTTACCAATTTTTCGGATTTCTCTGCTACCGCTAATTTAACTAATGAGCAGAGTAGGTTGATGAAGGAAATTAGTGGTAAAATAGTTCAAGATGTTTTTAATAAAAGTTTTGTGAATTGGTAAATTTCAATTTTATTCAGTTATGAATAATAAAAAAAGTCGGACAAATTTTGTCCGACTTTTTTTATTTAGTGGTGATTAATGTTATGCATTAAACCTTCTTGAAACTTCTGCCCAATTTACTACATTCCAAAATGCTGTAATATAATCAGGGCGGCGATTTTGGTAATGCAAGTAATATGCATGCTCCCAAACATCTAATCCTAAAATTGGAGTTCCTTTTACTTCTGCAATATCCATTAAAGGGTTGTCTTGATTTGGTGTTGAAGAAATTACTAATTTGCCTTCGTGCTTTACCAACCAAGCCCAGCCACTTCCAAAACGTGTAGTCGCTGCCTTATTAAATTCTTCTTTCATTTTATCAAAACTACCAAAAGCTGAATTTATTGAATCTGCTAATTCTCCGGTTGGAGCGCCGCCTGCGTTGGGGCCAATTACACTCCAAAATAAACTGTGGTTAAAATGTCCACCACCATTGTTGCGCACCGGCATAGGATACTTTGAAATGTTTTTGCAAATTTCATCGATGCTTAATTTTTCAGCATCTGTTCCTGCAGTTGCATTATTTAAATTTGTTACATAAGCATTGTGATGCTTAGAGTGATGAATCTCCATTGTGCGCGCATCAATATGCGGCTCTAATGCAGTGTAATCGTAAGTTAACTTTGGTAATTCAAAAGCCATGATTTTAATTTTTTTAAGTGAATATGAATGCGAAAGTAATTGAATTTTCCGAAAAAAATGTCTCATTTGTATTAATGAATTTGAAGACAAATTATTTTACTTTGTGAAAGATTATTAATAAAATATTTTGTCATTATTACATAATAGCTATTTAAAATTATATCATTACATGAGTCATACTGCAATTTTCCCTGGTTCGTTTGACCCTTTTACAAAAGGTCATGAGTCTGTTATTTATAAGGCCTTACCATTATTTGATAAAATAATAATTGGCATTGGAATTAATAGTAACAAACAGTATTATTTTGATTTACAAAGGCGTATCAATTACATTGAAAAGATATTTGAAAACGAATCTAAAATTTCTGTAAAATCATATGTGGGACTTACCATCGAGTTTTGCAAAAGTGAAAATGCAAAATATATCATCAGAGGTTTAAGGAATGCTGCCGATTTTGACTTTGAGTGTAATATAGCGCAAATGAACCATGCAATGTTGCCCGATGTAGAAAGTGTTTTCCTAGTTACCGATCCTGAATTGTGTGCTATAAGTTCAACTGTGGTTAGGGAAATAATTAGAAATGGAGGCGACGCGAAAGCTTTTTTAGCAAAGGGATTATTGCCTTAGTTTGATGAATTTATTTTTGTTGAAGTTGCATTAAATAAAAAAGGCGGTTCATAGAAAAGACATAAACTATGTTATCTGAGTTTGAATCGCTGTCTGATTTATTCTATGTTCTTCGCCTAATTGAAAAGATTGTATAGATGCTAGTTTCGACTCTTTATTGGGTAATTAGATTCTTTTATTTAGAAAATTTTGTAAAGAAACTGAACACTTACATAAAACTTTACTTGATAGAATTTTATAAATAAAAGGTATTTGCCGCACTGAAAATACGATAATACTTAATGAATTACTGAATAGAAATTTAAAATTGAACGAATCAAATTGGTATTTTGAAAACAGTTATTTGTATATAGTTAAATGTTATTGTTTTATTTGCGCAAAAATTAAAACCCAATTCTTAATTATATAATATCATCATAAAAAAAATACATATAGTTTCATTTGATGTGCCTTATCCTGCCAACTACGGCGGTGTGATAGACGTATTTTATAAATTAAAAGCATTACATAATGCAGGCGTAAAAATTACATTGCATTGTTTTGAATATGGCCGAGAACATGCATCAGAATTAGAAAAGTATTGTGAGGATATCTTTTATTATAAACGTCAAATGAGTTTTCTAAACTTATTTAAAAGAAATCCTTTTATAATTAATACTCGTTGTTCAGACGAATTAATTAGTAATCTATTGCAAAATGATGATCCTATTTTATTTGAGGGTCTACACTCGTGTTTTTATTTGAAAGATGAACGTCTTAAAAACAGAAAAAAAATTGTTCGCACCCACAATATCGAGCACGACTACTACGCTAATCTTTCAAAAGTTGAGAAAGGATTTTTTCAGAAAATATATTTTGCCATAGAGGCCCGCAAACTAAAACGTTTTGAAAGTGTATTACAATATGCTAGTTGCATTGCTGCCATATCCAAAAACGATGAACTACACTTTAAATCCCGAAATAAAAATACAATAATAGTATCGGCATTTCACCAAAACGAAACCATCAACATCAATGTTGAACCAAGTAATTTTGTATTGTATCATGGTAATTTGGGCGTGTCGGAAAACTACAATGCAGCAATTTATTTGTGCGAACATATTTTTGCAACTACTAAAATTATATTTGTGATTGCGGGTAACAATGCACCTAACGTGCTAAAAGATGTTGTAAATAAATATCCTAACATTAGTTTACAAGAAAACCTAAGCACCGAAAGTATAATTACACTAATTAATAAGGCGCAGATAAATCTGCTCATAACCCAGCAAGCAACAGGTATAAAGTTAAAGCTATTAGCTGCACTATACAATGGAAAGCATTGTGTAGTGAATAATGAAATGATTGTAAATACTGGTTTAGAAGAGTTTTGTATTGTTGGAAATACTGATGAAGAATTAAAGGAACAAATTGCCCAATATATTAAAAAACCATTTTCCACTCAGGATATTGAAAAAAGAAAAAGGCTTGAAAACAGTATGTTTTCAAACCTTAATAATGTAAAAAAGCTTATTGATTTGTTGTAGATTTAATTTGCGTTTTCCATTCTTCTCTCACCAGCAAATTCATTTGAATTTTCTAATGCGGCTTTTACAAAACTCACAAACAATGGATGTGGTTTAGCAACAGTACTTTTATATTCTGGGTGATATTGTACACCTACAAACCAAGGATGACTTTTAATTTCTACAATCTCAACTAAACCTTGTTCCGGATTAAATCCCGAAGCATTCATACCTGCATTTTCAAAATCGGCCAAGTAATCATTATTAAATTCATAACGATGACGATGACGTTCTTTAATTACTTCTGTATTATATATTTCAAATGCTTTTGTGTTGGGGCTAATACCACAAGGATAGCTGCCCAAACGCATTGTACCTCCTTTACGACGCACTTTCTTTTGGCTTTCTAATAAATCAATTACTGGATGTATTGTATTAGGATTCATTTCCGAAGAATGTGCATCTTTCAAACCTATCACATTACGTGCAAATTCAATAACAGCACATTGCATTCCCAAACAAATACCTAAGAAAGGAATATTGTTTTCTCTTACATATTTTATAGCTATAATTTTTCCTTCAATGCCACGCTCGCCAAAACCTGGTGCAACAAGAACGCCTTGCAAGTCTTTCAATTTTTTAGCTACATTTTTCTCTTCAATTTCCTCACTGTGCAACCAAACCAATTGTACTTTTACGTTGTTTGAAACACCAGCATGAATAAATGCTTCAATGATTGATTTGTATGAATCTTTCAACTCAATATACTTTCCTACCAATCCAATATTTATTGTGCTTTTAGGATTTTTTAATCTATCAATAAAAAATTCCCAGTCGGCCATATTTAGTTCTGGGTATGATTTGATTCCCATTTTTGAAAGCACCACTTTATCCAACTCTTCATTCTTCATCAACAAAGGCACATCATAAATAGAATCAGCGTCAATACTTTCAATAACTGCATTAGGAACAACATTACAGAATAGCGCTACTTTACGTCGTAAGTCTTTGTTCAAATGATGCTCTGTTCTGCACACCAATACATCAGGTTGCACACCATATTCTAACAACATCTTAACAGAGTGTTGTGTAGGTTTTGTTTTTAATTCACCAGCAGCAGCCAAATATGGAATTAAGGTAAGGTGAATTACCAAAGCATTTTCGCCTAACTCCCATTTCATTTGTCGCACTGCTTCTACAAATGGCAATGATTCTATATCGCCAACTGTTCCACCAATTTCGGTAATTACAAAATCAAAATCACCTTCTTTGCCAAGAAGGCGCATGCGGTATTTTATTTCGTCTGTAATGTGCGGAATTACTTGCACCGTTTTACCTAAGAATATTCCTTGACGCTCTTTATCAATAACTGATTGATAAATTTTGCCTGTGGTTACATTGTTGGCTTGCGATGTAGGAGTGTTTAAAAAACGTTCGTAGTGTCCTAAATCTAAATCTGTTTCGGCGCCATCGTCAGTAACAAAGCATTCTCCATGCTCATATGGGTTTAAAGTTCCTGGGTCAATGTTGATGTATGGGTCAAGTTTTTGAATGGTAACTTTAAAACCGCGCGATTGAAGCAATTTGGCTAAGGATGCAGAAATGATTCCTTTACCCAATGATGATGTAACGCCTCCCGTTACGAAAATGTATTTAGTGCCTGACATGATGTTTGTTTGTAACGGGGCACAAAACTAACAAATTAAGTTTAGTATTTTTTGTTTCGTAAAAATTAATTGAACTTTAGTTTTAATAGAAATACTAATATCCAAAATCATCTTTTATCAAGCACTAATTTTATACATTACACCATCATGCATTCCACAATCCCTCTCTTCAAAATAAGTAAGTCCTAATTTTTCTAGCAATTTTATTGATGCTACATTCTTTTTCATGGCACGGCCTACAATGGTTTTCATACCAAACTTTTCGAAACCTAATTTTAGGCAAGCGCTTGCAGCTTCTGTTGCGTATCCTTTGTTCCAATGTTTCTTAAAAAAACGATAACATACATCAAATTCATCTAATTCGGGAGTATATTTTAATCCACACCAGCCTAAAAATTCATGCGTTTGTTTGTATAGAACTATCCATCTGCCAAATCCATATTTGATGTAATGCTCATAATTAATTAGAAAAGTTCTTGCCTCATCAATACTAGCAAAGGCATCGTCGCCAGTGTATTTTATAACATCTGGGTCCAGGTTCAGAGGATAAGCATTTTCGGCATCACCCGCATTATGTTCTCTTAATATAAGGTGTTCGATTTCTATAATTATTTTCACATCTGATATTAAATTAAAAAATCAAAAGTTCTTATGATTAAATTTATGTTTTAATTGTTGATTGCAAACATAAATTAAATGGGAAACCGAAGTGTTGAAAATAATTGGTAACTACCAATTCCATATTTTGCATTCAATAGCCAATTACTATATGTTTGAGTGTTTTTATTACGCATTTAAATGATCAATAGATTAAGACGGATACTATTTCAATTTTTATTTTTATCATACTTCATTAGTAATGCAACTACCACTTCAATCACAACCCGTCAAGTTAACGTTAGCGATGGTGTTGTTATACCTGGAGCAATTAATGGCAGCAATACCAATCAATGGGAAACAGACGAAAAACTCCAAGGGTTCAATGGCATTATTGATTGGTATTTAACTTGGGATGACAACAACTTGTATATCGGAAAAATTGGGGGAAATAACACTCAAGGCAGTATCATTTATGTCCGAGCCGATTTTAATGGGGCTGTGTTTACTGATACTGCACATACTTATGATGGCTTTTCGCCCAACTTAAATCTGATGAGCGGTATCAACTTCGTTGCATATTTCAAAGAAGGATACTCAGAATATAGAAATTACAGCGGAACTTGGAGCGATACCAATACAACTCTTACTCCTTCTTTTAGCAATCAAAGTGGAACAGAACATTGCGAAATATCTATACCATGGGGCGCTATAACTAATGGAAATGGGAAGCCTTATAATTTAAGGGCTGTGTTTTATCAGATTGACAATAATTCGGCAATTTGTACTACGCAAAATCCAAATCCGTTTTTGTATGCCGAATCTCCATGGGGAACTGGTGCTGGTAACAATGGGCCGAATATAAGTGTAAATGATGGCACGCCTACGTCAGCTGTACAGCCAAATGCATGCTTGGATAGCAATGCAATAATCACACGTTGGTGGGGCTGTTACCCAATAATTGGTGGTGTTGGTACAAATGAATTTGTGGCTTCGTTGCCTGATGCTGGTGCTGATATTAATATTTGTAGCACACAATCTTCAGTTATACTGCAAGCAAACGAACCTACCGCAGAAGCCAATGGAATATGGAGTTTAATCGAATCTCCAGCTGGAACTGTGCCGCAAATTGTAAATCCAAATAATAAAAACACGGTGGTTAGCGACTTGACATTACCTGGTGAATATATTTTTGTTTGGAATATCAATTATGGTTTCTGTTCAGCAATTCCTGATACGATGAAGGTTTTGGTTTGGGAAAATTTGCCTGCTGCAAATGCTGGCACCGACCAATTGTTAAGTTGCGGTGCAACTGCAGCAACCTTTAATGGCAATGCTATTGCTACAGCTTCAAATTTTAGTGGTGGCATTGGTTCTTGGATTGCTGTAAATAATTCATCAGTTATTGATAATCAAAATAGTGAAGTTTCCAACATTTCCAATATACCTTTTGGTATAAATAAATTTGTTTGGAAGGTTGAAAATTTTGGTTGCATAGCCACTACTGATACTGTTGTGATTACTAACTTTGCTCCTGTAAACGTAAGTGTTGTACCACAACAAAATGTGTGTGGTAATAGTGTGCAGTTAAATGCAAACGACCCAAGTGTTATTCAAAATACTGCAATTGGTCAATGGTTGCAAATTTCTGGTCCCTCAACAGCTTTTGTAACTTCTCAAAACAGCCACAATGCACAATTATTGAGTCTACAAAATGGTACCTACACTTTTCAGTGGAAAGTTTCCAATGGTAACTGTGTTTCCGATTCGGCACAAACACAATTAGATGTTTATCCTATTATTGATGCTGGTTTAGGTAATGTACAGCAATTGTGTAACCAAACAGCGGTGCAGTTACAAGGCGCAGACCCTGCATCCATTCATTCGAGCATAATTGGTGTATGGAGTGTAATTGCTGGCAATGGTATTACCTTTCAAAACAACCAAAATTTTAATACTATGGTTTTGGGATTAGATACAGGTATTTTTTCATTTCAATGGAAATTGAGTAATGGCATTTGTGCTGATGACTCAGCGATATATGTGTTTCGTAACTTTGCTCAACCAATAGCTTTAGCCGGAAAAGATACCACCCTCTGCGTAAATACAATTCAGCTATATGCAAATAATCCGCAACAAATACAATTTAGTGCTACAGGTAATTGGAGCGTTGTCTCTGGCGGAAATGCTACCTTTAGTAATGCTGGAAGTTTTAATTCTGTAATCAGCAACTTATCATTCGGAAGTTATAATTTGCAATGGGTTGTAAGTAATGGCACTTGCATAGCTGATACTGATAATGTAATAATTACTGTTGGTAGTTTAGTTACTGCTAATGCAGGAAGCAACATTAATTTGTGCAATTCAAATAGTGTAACTCTCAATGCAACAAATACAGTTAATGCAACAAGTTTGTGGAGTAGCAATGCCGCATCAGTAATATTTTCAGATGCAAGTAGCAACACCACAAATGTTACAGGGCTTGGATTTGGTACCACTATTTTTAAATGGAAATTAACAGGCACTTGCAACACTGATAGTTCTTCTGTTACAGTCATTAATTATAAGCAACCAACTTCAAATGCAGGAAATGATAAAATAATTTGTAACAATACTATCCAACTTGCTGCAAACAACCCTTTTGATATTGCAGGCAGCGCCACTGGCTTGTGGCAAGAATTATCAGGTCCATCAACCCTTGTATTTTCTTCCAAAACTATTAGTAGTCCAACCATTGGTAGTTTGGTTGCAGGCGACTATACTTTGCAATGGAATGTTAGCAATGGTGTTTGTGTAAGCGCCTCAAGTCTTATAAATATCAAGGTAAAAAGTGGTGTGAGTTTCGGAAATATAACCATAGAAAAATCTGATTTTGATGCACATAATGGTGCAATAGTTTTGGAAAATCCAACAGCTGGTGCTAATCAATATCAGTATAGTTTAAACAATGCAAGTTTCGTTAATGATACCATCTTTAAATCATTGTATGTTGGCAAAAACTATTTAATTATTAAAGACAATGCTGGTTGTACCGCCGATACAATTCTTGAAATAAAACCTAACTTTTTTATACCTACAGGATTTTCGCCTAATGGAGATGGTGTCAATGATACTTGGCAAATACTAAATATTGAAAGTTTCCCTGATGCTGAAATAAAAGTATATACTATTTGGGGCGAAAAAATTTTCGAAACCATTGGTAATCAAAAAATTTTTGATGCCACTTTCAACGATAATCCTTTACAAGATGGAAACTATTATTATATTGTTGATTTGAGGAATGGTACTCAAGCTAAAAAAGGGAAAATTACTATTTTAAGGTGATGCTAAAAATGAAATTGCAATTAATAAAAAGATATATTATAGCTATTCTCTTATTCATTCTTGTCATGAATTTTGATAATATACATGCACAACAGCGCATGCAATATAGCACTCAAATAACTCAAGGTTTTTTGCAAAACCCTGCATTGGTTGGTGTAGAAAATTATCACGATTTTAGGCTATTGTACAACAAGCAGTGGACCGGCTACGATGGTGCCCCAACTGCAAAAATAATCGGATTTTCAACTCAAGTTGGTAATGATACTACAAACCCCAAAACTGAATTTAAAACCTTACCACTTATTGGCAGATTAAATGCACAAGCTACATCACAAAATCTAAATAATCAACAAACAACATCGCAATCAAAAACAAAAGTAGGCTGGGGAGCACTCTTCAGTAGCGAGGGTGATGGTACAATAAGTATTAACGAATATTTGGTAATGGGTGCATTGCACATTCCCATCAAGAAAAATAGACTATCAATTGGCACAGGTTTGGGAATGGCCCAACATCAGTTTAATCCCGCAAATATTAAACTTATTAACTACAATGATTTAACTTTTTCTAAACAGCAACCCAGTATTTTTTACCCCACATTTCAGTTAGGTGCAATGTATTATAATGATGAATTCTTTGTTGGATTAAATAGCAAGCAAGTTTTGAAAACCAAATTTAGTTTTAGTTTACTTTCACCCGGTAAACAGAACCAACTTTTATCACATACTTTTCTTACTGCAGGTTTGCGATTAAAATCAGGAGACGCTTATTCATTTACAACATCAATAGTAATTAGGCATGTTAAAAATGCACCATCAACTGCCGATATAAATTTAATTATAGATTATTTAGATTTTGTAAAGGCGGGCTTAACGTATCGAACTAATGGCGATATTGCTTGTATTATGAGCATCATCATCAATCATAAATATTCGGTGCTTTATGCTTATGATTTTACAAGCAGAGGCCTACGAACATTATATTCTAACACACACAATTTAATAATTAGTACCCGAATTGGTAAAAGTAATTTTTCAAATACAAGGCCAAACAACTATTGGTAATTATTATTGCTATCTATACTTTAATAACCAACCCAAAGCAATATATTTGCCTTTAACTATTCATACAAATTGAAGCATAAATTAGTTTATTCATTAGCGATATTTTTTTTAGTAACCACTTTTTGCATTGGCCAAAAAGCAAAAAAAAACTATTTTAATATCAAGCAAATATCAGAGGAGCAAGGCTTTTCGCAAAGTACTGTTACAGCAATAGCAAAAGACAAAGTTGGCTTTATGTGGTTTGGAACACAGGTGGGA
>Ga0214921_10008668_pt1 | contig 13109 bp, 8 predicted proteins | sample LL1505_MetaG_FD_177992 | JGI IMG/M metagenome (GOLD analysis project Ga0214921, IMG submission 177992) | Freshwater microbial communities from Lake Lanier, Atlanta, Georgia, United States - LL-1505 | ecosystem: Environmental > Aquatic > Freshwater > Lake | place: USA: Georgia | collected 2015-05-28 | reverse complement strand
ATGCCCTTGCGTGTCCTTTTGAGTTTTACAGGCTTTCACGATCCTTTCGCTCCTTCCGTGGTGGAGGGGCAAATGGATGCCGGCCCAGTGCTAAGCGTTTTGGCTGAAAGGAAGTTCGATTTGGTCTTTCTTTTCTCCACCCCGCGAACGGTTGAGATTACCGAGCAAACAAAAAAGGAAATCACTAAACGGCACAAGGCGACCGAAGTGGAAATTATTGATCTACCGCTCAAGGACCCGACAAATTATTTGGGCATCTTGAGACAGCTTCGCCTGAACTTCCGGAGAATACACGCGGCCCAACCGGAGGCCGCTTTCGCTGTTTCTGTTTCTTCAGGCACACCGCATATGCACGCGAGCTGGATTCTTCTGGCTGCAAGCGGGGAAATACCGGCTCTCATTCTGCAATCGACACCTCCCGCTTTTGTTCCAGAGGGAAAATCTCGCATTAAGGAAATTGACCTCAGTCTGCCAGATTTTCCACATATCACAAAATCGCTGCCGGAGCACACTAATGGTGAGGACGACGAGCATGTCGTAGTTGAGGCTTGTCGCGAGTTGGGAATTGTCGGTGAGGACGCCGCTTTTTTGAAGGCCCTAAGCGAAGCGCAGATCTATTCCTCCTACGATGATGTCCATGCTCTACTTTTGGGTGAAACGGGTGCTGGCAAGGAATACTTTGCGCGGTTCATCCACCATCTGAGCCGCCGGAGCGCAAAGCCACTGGTAACGATCAATTGCAGCAGCGTTCCCGAGAATCTGGTTGAGAGTCATTTTTTTGGACACAAGAAGGGTGCTTTCACTGGAGCTACATCCGATCAACCAGGACGCTTTCTGGCCGCTGATGGCGGCACATTATTCCTTGATGAAATCGGGGAGCTTCCCTTGCCGATGCAGGCAAAGCTTCTTCGCTTTCTGGAAGAGGGGGAAATCGAACCGGTGGGATCGACCAAATCGGTGAAAGTCGATGTCCGTGTGGTGGCCGCGACGAATCGCGATCTCAAAACCATGATTTTGAATGGCGATTTTCGTGAGGATTTGTATCAACGCTTTGGCTCTTGCATTCAATTGCCGCCACTTCGGCAAAGAAAAACCGACATCCCAAAACTCGCGGCTCATCTTCTGGAAAGTTGGAATGCGAAACACAAACACCAACGCCGCTTTACCTCGTCAGCACTTGCCCGCCTGACTGATTACTCTTGGCCCGGCAATGTTCGTGAACTGCGAAAGGTCGTTACTCAATCGGCCATGCTTTGCGTTGGAAAATCTATTGGCCCCGAAGATTTGCGCTTCGATGAATATGTTGGACTGCGAAGACCTATGAGTCTTCCGGATCCTGTCGAAGGGTTCAAACTCATCGATTTCCTGGATGATATGAAGGCAAGTCTTATTTCCCGGGCTCTGGAAAAATCAGAACGGGTTCAGGCGAAAGCAGCTCGACTTCTTGGTGTGTCGCCTCAGGCCATTCACCAGTTCCTTAAAGCCCAAGAATCTCAACAAAAATAGATGAAAAAATCAATGCGCGTTGATTTCTTCTTACGATTAAAAATCAACGGATATAAAATAAGTATCTGTAAGATAATGTTTAATTCGTTTCACGCTGCCTTGGCACGAATCCAGCTTTTGAGTATGCCAAGTCATGAACTTGAATACACCACAAGACCAAGCGCCTGCTTGCAATACCAGCGCAACAACACCGAACTCCTCGGATGATGCTCTTATGACTTCGTTGAATTTCGAATTTCTTCGAGCCAAGCGCCCTGAGCTGGCGGATATCGGTGGTTTCGCGGAGCGATACGCATTTGCGGATATCACCAGCGCACTGGTGAAACTTCGCACATTCGCCGAGTCCTTGGTGAAAGCCGTGTTCGCACACCACGGTTTCCAGATGGGCTATCAGAGCACTTTGAATGATCTGTTGAATGATCGGTCGTTCCAGTCGACTACACCACCTGTCATTCTGGACAAGTTGCACTATTTGCGGGTTAAGGGGAACCACGCGGCCCACGGCACTCTGCATCCGATGACCTCCGAGCGTTTGGTGGAAGTCATTCGCGAGGCTCACGATCTTGGGCGGTGGATTTTTCTCTCCATCGATGGCGGCACGCTTTCTCAGATTCCGGCTTGGACCCCCATTTCACCAGAGGCTACGGAAGAAACGGCGGCTCTCAAAAAAGAGAACAAAGCAGCGCTTTTGAAACTTGCCGAGCAGGAGGCCCTGATGGCCAAATTGCTCACGGATCTCGATGCAGCCCGCTCCGAGGCGGAAGCCGCCCAAAAATCCGAGGAGGAAATCAAACTCATCCTCAAGCAGGCCCAGCAGTCCGCGAATGCCCTTGATTTCAGCGAGGAGGCCACACGCAGAAAGCTCATCGAGGCCCAGCTCATCGCCGCAGGATGGGATGTTGGCCCCAAAGGCCGAAGCACTGCCCGAGTGGGGCAAGAAATCGAAGTGCTTCACCAACCCACTCCCACTGGCATCGGATATGCCGATTATGTTTTTTGGGATGAACACCACAAACCGCTCGGAGTTCTCGAAACCAAGAAAACCGCGCGGGACGCAGAGCAAGGCCGGATGCAGGGCAAATACTATGCTGACGGCTTGGAAAAAATGTATGGCCAGCGCCCGGTCATTTTTTACTCGAATGGTTATGAGATTTTCATATGGGACGACGCGAAGGGTGAGCCGCCTCGTTCGCTTTTCGGATTCTATTCTCCGGACAGCCTTCAATACCTCCTCTTCCAAACCAAGGAGCGGCAGCCCCAACTCGCGCTCTTGAATCCCAAGGAGGCGATTGTTGACCGAATGTATCAAATCGAGGCGATCAAGCGTGCCTCGGAAAATTTCGATCGCCGCCGCCGGAAGGTCCTATTCATCAAAGCCACAGGCACAGGCAAAACCCGTGTCGCCGCCGCGCTCTGCGAATTGATGATCCGGGCCAAGTGGGCCAAGCGCATTCTTTTTCTCTGCGACCGCAGGGAACTCCGCAAACAGGCGCTCAATACCTTCACCGAACACCTCCCCGGTGAACCGGCCGTGATTGTGAACAAGACCAGTGCCAAAGACCGCCAGAAACGCATCTACCTCGCCACCTACCCGGCGATGATGAAGTGCTTCCAAAATTTCGATGTCGGCTTTTTCGACCTCATCATCGCCGACGAGTCCCACCGGAGCATTTATAATCGCTACCGGGACCTCTTCCGCTACTTCGATTCCTACCAAGTCGGCCTCACAGCGACCCCGGTGAAATTCGTCTTTCGAAACACCTATCGCCTCTTCGAGTGCGAAACCGGTGACCCCACATTCAACTACGGCTACGAGGAGGCTATCTCCCATGAGCCACCCTATCTGTGCCCCTTCAAAGTCATCAAGCACACGACCAAATTTCTGCGAGAAGGCATCAAATATAAAAACCTCACCAAGGCACAGCAGGAGGAACTCGACGACCAGATCGAGGACTCCGAGTCGATCGATTACGACCGCGAGCAGGTGAGCCGGGCGGTTTTCAACAAGGACACCGATCGCCAGATTCTCCGCAATCTCATGGAGAATGGCATCCGCAATGCCGATGGCTCCAGAATCGGAAAATCCATCATCTTCGCCCGCAACCACCACCATGCTAAGCTGCTGGTGAGCCTCTTCGACGAGATGTATCCCCAATACGGCGGAGACTTTTGCGCCCGTATCGACAATTACGAGCCCCGCGCTGAGCAACTCATCGACGATCTCAAATCCACCGATGGCACGAAAAACCTCACCATAGCCGTGTCCGTGGACATGCTCGACACCGGGATCGATATCCCCGAGATCGTCAATCTCGTCTTCGCCAAACCGGTCAAATCCTACGCGAAATTTTGGCAGATGATCGGTCGAGGCACACGCCTATGCCCCGACCTTTTCGGGCCGGGCAAGGACAAGCAATACTTCCAGATTTTCGACCACTGGGGGAACTTCGAGTATTTCGATGAACTGGTGAAAGAAGAGGACCCTTCACGCACCAAGAGCCTCTCCGAAATCCTCTTCGCCGCTCGCATCGAGTTGGCCGAGACAGCCATTGCCAAGCAGGAACTTCCCGCTTTCGAGCTCGCCACCAAACTCCTCGTGGCGGACATCAACTCCCTTCCACAGGATTGCCTCTCCGTCAGAGAAAAATGGCGCGAGGTGAAAGGCGTCCAGAAAGAGGGCGTGATTGCGGCTTTCGCCCCGGCCACGGTGGCTGTCTTGAAAAACCAGATCGCCCCCCTCATGCAGTGGAAAGATGTGCGCGGAGCCGAGGCGGCCCACCAGTTCGATTTGTTGGTTACGCGATTGCAGGTGGCCCAACTCATGGGCGCGGGAAGTGCCTTCGATCTCCGTGATACGCTCATCCAGCAGGTCTCCGAGCTTCCCATCACCCTCACACAGGTCGCCGCCAAGATCAGCACCATCAAGCAAGCCACCTCCATGGCCTATCTGGAAAGCGCAACCATCGCGGACTTGGAGCGCATCCGCGTCGAGTTGCGCGCCCTCATGCGATTCCGCAGAAAGCAAACCACCGGTTCACTGCCGCCCCTTTTCATCAACATCAAAGAAGAACCCGACTCCATCAAATCGATCGCCCACAAGCCCAAACTTGAGGGACTCGACCTCGCCCACTACCGGAACCGTGTCGAGGGTGTCCTCCGTTCCCTCATGGAAGAAAGTGCGGCCTTGAAAAAAATCCGCGCTGGGCTTCCGGTCAGCCATGACGATCTCGAGGAACTCACCAACGAGGTCCTACTTCACGACCCCGATCTCCACTTGGAGGAACTCCTTGTCCACTACCCGAACAAGGCGAAGCGCATCGACCTGGCCATCCGGCAAATCATCGGCCTCGATGCCGCGAAGGTGGACGAGCACTTCCGCGCCTTCGTTCAAAAATATCCCGCCCTCAATTCCAACCAGATTCGTTTTCTCGAACTCCTCAAAGCTCATGTGGCCCGCTACGGAGCGATCGAGTTGGAAAAACTCTGGGATGCCCCGTTCACCAGCATCCACGGCAGCGGGGTGGATGGCGTCTTCACGAATTCAACCCAGGTGGACGACCTCCTGAACCTGCTCAGCCAACTCAACGAACAAGCCGCTTAAGACAATCTCATGGTTACCAACCGCCTCAAATCCAAGATCGACGCCCTCTGGCTGGAGTTCCACTCCGGCGGCGTCACCAACCCGATAACCGTCATCGAGCAGATCAGCTACCTCATGTTCGCCCGGTTGCTCGATATCACGGAATCCCGCAACGAGAGCAGGGCTCAAAAACTCTCGCGCCCGTTCGTAGGAACATTCCCCGCCGAGAGGCAATATCTCCGCTGGTCCAGCTTCCGAAACCTCGGCGGCGACGAAATGCTCAAGGTCGTCCGCGACGAGTTCTTTCCCTTCATGCGGAATGAAATCACCCAGCGCTCCAGCCTCGGGCTTTTTTTGAAGGATGCGAACTGCCTTATCCCCACCGGCAGCCTCCTCGTCCGCGCCGTCACCGCCATCGAGGAGCTTCCCTTGACCCAAGGAGACACCAAGGGCGACCTCTACGAATATCTCCTTTCCAAGCTCAGCACGGCAGGCATCGCTGGGCAGTTCCGCACCCCGCGCCACATCATCCGCGCCATGATCGAAATCCTCGATCCCCAGCCCACCGACCGCTGCTGCGATCCGTCCGCCGGCACTGCGGGCTTCCTCGTCGCCATCATCGAATACCTCATGGAGAAATTCTCCACCCCAGCGCTCATCGAAGAGGCTCGCAACGACGATGGCGAAGTGGAACGCCACTTTCCCGGCGACCTTCTGGAGCCCTATCGCGACCACATTCAGACTGGGCTCCTCCAAGGCTTCGACTTCGACCAGACCATGCTCCGCATCGCGGCCATGAATCTTCGCCTCCACGGCATCGAGGAGCCCTGCATCCACTATCAGGACACCCTCAATACCAGCTTTGCCGAGCGGCATCCCAAGCTGGCCACCGGCGGCTTCACCATCATCGCGGCGAATCCCCCGTTCAAAGGCACGATTGATGCCGACAACATGGACCCCAGCCTTCGCAGCCGGGTGAAGACCAAGAAAAGCGAGCTCCTCTTCCTCGTCCTCATCCTCCGAATGCTCGACCAGGGCGGCAAGGCCGCCGTCATCGTTCCCGACGGAGTCCTCTTTGGCTCCAGCGCCGCCCATGTGGGCGTGCGCCAGATGCTCGTGGACGACCACCAGCTGGAAGCCGTCATTTCCCTCCCCGCCGGCGTCTTCAAGCCCTACGCGGGCGTCTCCACCGCCATCCTCGTTTTCACCAAGGGCGGGCGCACCGATCATGTCTGGTTCTACGATGTGAAGGCCGATGGCTTCTCCCTCGACGACAAACGCACGCCCCAGCCCGATAAAAACGACCTTCCCGACCTCGTCGCCCAATGGAAGCAACGCGATGCCTCCGCGCCAAGCGACCGCACCGCAAAGCACTTCTTCGTGCCCGTGGAGGAAATCCGGGACCAAAACTATGATCTCTCGCTGAACCGCTACCAGCAAACCATCCACACCGAGGTCACCTACGATCCCCCCAAGGTCATCCTCTCGAAAATCAAGGAACTCGAATCCGGCATCCTCGCGGATATCGAGGAGTTGGAGGCCATGCTCCCATGACGAAGCCACCCGCCAAATCCGCGCCAGCGAAAAAAATCAAACCAGTGGCCTCGCCCAATCGCGCCGCCGAGAAGCTCTTTGATCGTGTAGCTACCATTCTCGATGAGGCCCGATCAAGCGTCGTCCGCGCCGTCAACAGCCGGATGGTCCTGGCCTACTGGCTCATCGGTCGCGAGATTGTGCTGGAACTGCAAGGCGGAGAAGACCGTGCGGAATACGGTAAAGAGGTAATCAGGGGGCTTTCCAACCGCCTCACCTCGCGCTACGGCTCTGGTTACTCGGTATCCAGCCTCCGAGATTTTCGATGGTTCTACACCGTTTTCCAGAAACACCACACAGCGTGTGGTGAATTGGAAACCTTGCCCTCAAAGACAGAGCATTCTCCAATTCGGCACACAGTGAGTGCCGAATTGGAAACCTCCTTCGAGAAAAGCCACACAACGCGTAACCAATTCCCATCGACAGCTCCAATTCATCACACAGCGTGTGATGAATTCACCCCGCCCTTCCATCCCAGCCTCTCCTGGTCGCACTACCGCGCCATCATGCGTGTGGAGAAGCCCGAAGCCCGCGAATTTTACGAGCAGGAAGCCGTGGCTGCTGGTTGGAATGTCCGCGAACTTGAGCGCCAGATTCATAGCCTCTACTACGAGCGCCTCCTCGCCAGCCGCGACAAGAAGGGCATGATCCGGGAGCAGCGCCAAGCCATCCCCTACGACCCAGCCAGCATTCTCAAATCCTCCGCCGTCCTCGAATTCCTCGGTCTCCCCGACAGCCCCCGCCTGCACGAATCCGAACTCGAGCAGGCCATCATGGACAATCTCCAGACCTTCCTTCTCGAGATGGGACGCGGCTTCTCCTTCGTCGCCCGGCAAAAGCGCATCGTCTTCGAGGATGACGAATTCTTCGTGGACCTCGTCTTCTATAACTACCTCCTGAAATGCTTTGTCCTCATCGACCTCAAAATCGGGAAGCTCACCCACCAGGACATCGGCCAGATGGACAGCTATGTCCGCCTCTACGAAGACCTCTTCAAAGTCGAGGGCGACAACCCCACCATCGGCCTCATCCTCTGCTCCGAGAAAAATGAAACCATCGCCCGCTATTCCGTGCTCAAGGAAAACCGGCAACTCTTCGCCAGAAAATACCGCCTGCAACTGCCATCCGAGGACGAACTGGCGGCGGAGTTGAAACGCGAGATTTTGGCGATTCGGGAGAAAGGGGGTGCCGAGTGAACGGGTGGAAAGAAATGTGCCTATCTGAATTCTGCCGTATTGGCTCTGGCGGAACGCCATCCCGTAGCAACCTGACACGATACTATGAAGGTGGGAAAACTCCGTGGGTTAAGTCCGGTGAACTCCGTGAATCCGTCATTACCAAGACTGAAGAACATATCACTGAAGCGGCTTTAAAAGAGACAAATGCCAGGATTGTTCCTGCAGGAGCTTTGTTGTTGGCAATGTATGGCGCGACGGTTGGCCGTTTAGGAATTCTTGGTGTAGAAGCAGCCACTAACCAAGCGGTTTGCCACATTATTCCAGATCCAAAAACTGCAGATACGCGCTTCCTTTTTCAGGCGCTAAGCAACCAAGTTCCGAACATTGTTGCTCGCGGCGTTGGTGGAGCACAACCAAACATCAGCCAAGGCATCATCAAAGATTTGAAGTTAGCCCTCCCGCCATTAGCGGAGCAGCGGCGGATTGCGGAGGTTTTGGACAAGGCGGAGGCGTTACGGACCAAGCGCCGCGCCGCCCTCGCCGAACTCGACTCCCTCACCCAATCCATCTTCGTCGATCTTTTTGGCGATCCTGCCACCAACCCGAAAGGCTTTAAGATTGGGCGCATCGGGGACTTGCTGGAGTCCGCATCTTACGGAACAAGCGAAAAATCTGGTCCTCACGGCGAATATGCTGTTCTGCGGATGAACAACATTACGCGGTCCGGTGAAATGGATTTTTCTGACTTAAAATTCATGAATTTGGAAAAAGGTCTCCATGATCGCTATCTCGTTCGCGATGGTGATATTTTATTTAACCGGACAAATAGTGCAGAACTCGTTGGAAAGACGGGGATTATTCGCGGCACGAAGCCAATGGCATACGCTGGCTACCTGATTCGTCTGCGCGTGAATGCAGATAATGATCCCGAATTTTTATGGGGGTTTCTTAACTCAAAATACTCCAAGCAAATGCTGCGGGCCATGTGCAAGAGCATCATTGGAATGGCTAACATCAATGCAACAGAGATTCAGGCGATGAAAATTCCTCTCCCACCTCTCGCCCTCCAGCGCGAATTCGCCCGGCGGGTCTCAGCCGTTGAAAAGCTGAAATCCGCCCAGCGGTCATCCTTGGCCGATTTGGACACGCTATTTTCGAGTCTCCAACAACGCGCCTTCTCCGGAGAGCTTTTCCAATGAATTCAACCCTCCAAATCCTACTCTACCTTTCTATTGCCGTTTTAAGTTTCTGTATTTTTTTGATCTGGCAGGCGCGGAATCGCTCGCGATCCAAATCCACAGAAAATCACGAAGCCGTTTCGCAGCTCGAAGTGGAAGCATTGATTTTTGGCAGCGTCGAGAAGCCGCTGCTTGAAATCCACCCCGCATTAGAGACCCGCGAGTTGGTTCCTCTGGAAGCCACGCCAGCTATGAAAATGGCGCTGGAACCGATCCTGCAACGCGCCCCTGAGATGTTGCATCTGGGCAGTAGAATAGCGAGCAAAGGCTACCGGGTTGTTTTTTCTCCCGAGGTCACGCAAGCCTTGCGGAAGGGCACGGTGGAACTCTTGCCGAGCAGTGGCAAACTTCTTCCCGTGGCCCGCGAAGCTTCAAAAGGCGGTAAGTTCGTAGAAATCGCCACAGTAACGAAGGATGCAGGCCTCAAGCTCGCAGGCGTCGCCGCGATGAGTTGGCAAATTTTATCAATCGTCACGGCACAGCACTTCTTGAACGAGATCAATGCCAAACTCGCTGGAATTGAGAATGGCATCAACGACATCCGGGCATGGCTGGAGGAGGAGAAAAAAGGGGAACTCCGTGCCTCGCTCCGCTACCTGCGCGAAATCTCAGCAGCCCTCTCGCGCGGCCAGCTGCATCGCGATGAAATCCAGGCATTTTACGGGCAACTTGATACGATCGAACGCATCACGGTCGCCATCGGTGAACTTGCGCGCGAGGTTTCGGCAAGGCGACTTGGCGAACTGGAAAGACTCGATATCCACGAATGGACGGCGCGTGGTGTCTCTGCACACAGGGTGTGGGAGTGGATACAACACACAAAGCAGGCCATAGACCTCATCATGCTGGCACAAACCGTCCGAGTGGTGGGGTGCGAAGTGAAATCGATGCTACCAGGCGATCAACAAAGGCTTGAGGAGCGTTTGGAGCACGCTCGGCAGGAAGTTGAGAATGCCCAAAACCTATTCGAGTCCACGCAAAACGCCTTCTTTGCGAAAATTCATGAATTACGAAAGAGAAACGATAATTTTTGGGCACTGGGAGGGCTTCTGGATGACGACCACCGTGGCAGATTGGAAAACGATTTCGTTGCCGTAAGAGAGGCGATCTCGCAAGCCACGACCCGCTTGAAGACTGAATCAAACCAAGCCCTCGACATGGCCCGCCAACTTGACGCCATAGGCGAAGCAGGCATGGAACTCGAAATTCGCACTGACGAGAGAGGGGAGCTTCAAATCTTTACACCCAGAAAAAACGCAGCTTAAAACGGCAATCATTTATATGCCAATTACAAACATCACCATAGAAAACTTCAAGGGAGTCGGCTCCAAAGTGAGCATTCCACTCCGCCCCATCACGCTTCTCTTCGGCGCCAACAGCGCCGGGAAAAGCACGATCCTCCAAGCCATGCTCTACATGCGGGAACTGCTGGAGCGCCAGAACGCGGATGCGGATGTGCTGCTCGGGTGTAGTGACATAATAAATCTTGGAGGCTTCCGCGAGCTCGTGCATAACCACGATTTAGAGCGAAAAGTGCGTATCGGAGTAACAATGACCGTTGATGACGATGGACTTCCGGAATACCCGATTGCACATGCTGAGAATGGAGAGCAATTAGATTTCCAAACGGGGTCTGCCACTTTTCCAGAGACGTTAAAGACTGTGGGAATTTGTCTTGAGGTGGAAAACCATCCAATACAGGGCCCTTGGATCTCGACTTACACTGTGGAGATAAACGACGCCGTTCAGGGTAGCATCACTTGCCAACCGGGAGAGGCAGCGAAAATTATTATCCAACCGGAGAGTTGTCTTTGCAATCTGTTACTCGGTCGGTTGGACAGCGAGTTTTATGAATCCGAAGAACAAGAGGGTGAGGAAAATCCTGATATCGAGGAGGACAGTGAGGAGACTAATGATCCCAGTGATCCAAATCGTCAGGCCATCCTCAAAGAGCTTGTTGAAAAAATGTTAGAGTATGAGAAGCATAAATCCGCAGCTGAATCTTTAGGCAATGAATTAATGCTAAGCGGAGAGTTTTTCGAATATGGTGGTGGTGTCATTCCGAATTTTGAATCTGGTATTAAATCGCTAAGCGTTCCAGCAGAAATTTCAGAGTCAGAGCTTATCCATTCAAGCTATCACCGTATTCTTAGTCAGGTTTTTGCAGGCTCTGGCAAACTGATATTAAATGAACTGAATAGGATACGATACATTGGCCCTATAAGAAAAATCCCCTCGCGCAATTTCTCCGCAACGCGGTCAATTTCATTGGACCGCTGGGCCGACGGATCAGCGGCGTGGGATATTCTTCATAAATCCTCGGTTGAACCCGATTGGTTAAACAAACGACAAATTTCGGAGCTAAATCTTGGCTACCGTATTCAGATTTATCGCCATATCGAAATCCCCTGTGAAACCGTTCTGGGTGGTGCCATCGAGAGCGTAATGCTCGGCGTTGGAACTGAGTCTTTCGACTTAGATGTAATCCCATCGGTAGAATTTAAGAAACTTGCGGTTCGCTCCAGGCTGCGGCTCTTAACCGAGGAGACTGAAATCGAAGTGGCGCCTGCGGATATCGGCGTGGGCATTTCCCAAGTGCTCCCCATAGTCATCGGGGCCATGGCTCCCGGATATAGCATCCTTTCCGTCGAGCAGCCGGAACTCCACATCCATCCAGCTATCCAGTGCAGGCTTGCAGACCTTCTGGCCCATCAAGCGCTTTGCAATGACGAACGCATGATGCTTCTGGAAACCCACAGCGAGCATCTCATCCTGAGGCTGCTTCGGCGCGTCCGGGAACTTAACGAGGGCAACCTTCAACCTGGAGACCCAGAAGTTCGCCCACAAGATCTCTCGATCCTCTATGTGACCAGCCTCCCAGAGGGTCTCGAAATCACAGAACTACCCGTCACGGAAGATGGAGATTTTGCAAAACCATGGCCGAAGGGATTTTTTGAAGAACGAGCAGCGGAACTCTTTTGATCATATGTTTTTCGAATATGCTCTCGATCCCAGTGCAATAGAAAACTGGCCAACACTTCGATCTGTCTCTGAGAACTTTGGTCCCAGCAGTGGGAGACTACTATCAAAATTCCCGAGCAACTGGGGACAAGAAGCATTCGCACATATCACAGCTAGTCCACGAGATAAGTTGAGAGTCGTTGAAAAATTAAAAGACATTGAAAGAAATCTTCTAAGAACGAAGAGGATTTATAACAAAGATGCTTCCTGGATATCCAATGTATTAAGTGCCCATTCTATTGATCCATTCCATGCAATGATTGCAAAAATAGATTGCGATCATCCGTGCTTTCTTCATATCGACGAATTGGATCAAAGCAATCCACTTTGGAAAGTTGACCTCGATGGCAGTATCAAGCGGATCGCATCTGAAATTGCGAGAGTATCGTCTCCTTTGCTTTCCATCTCCTCCGAAGTCGTATTCGTGGATCAGCATTACTCTTCAACTGCTAAGCACGGCAAACCTTTGTCTGCTTTAATAGCTGCCGCCCGCAATGGGAAAAAGCTTTCCCGTTTAGAGTATCACCTGAACGCACAAGATAATCCTGCTGCTTTTCAAAGCGGGTTATCAAAACAATTGAAATACATCGATTTGAAACTCGGAGAAGAGATAACTTTTATCAGGTGGCAGTGCATCGATGAAGGAGAAAACTTGCATCCTCGCTACATCCTTACGAATCGAGGTGGAATGCGTTTTGATTTCGGCCTCGATGAAGGCAATGGCACAACTGACTATGGCAGGCTGGGTGAAGTTCTCTGGAGGAAACGCCTCGAGCAATTCAAGCCAGATTCCAAAGAATTCAATTTCGTTGATGCCTGGCGGGCAAGAATGAATTCAGTGACTCCATCGAGAGCTAATAACTGGACACTACTGTCCGGTTATAAGTCAAACAGCTCCAGTTGTTTAATATTTTGACTATTCGGGTTTTTGGTAGCTGCATTCATAAGCAATTCATTTAAAGGCATTTTCTCAAACGGGTGAACGCTCAAAAT
>Ga0214921_10008667_pt1 | contig 13109 bp, 13 predicted proteins | sample LL1505_MetaG_FD_177992 | JGI IMG/M metagenome (GOLD analysis project Ga0214921, IMG submission 177992) | Freshwater microbial communities from Lake Lanier, Atlanta, Georgia, United States - LL-1505 | ecosystem: Environmental > Aquatic > Freshwater > Lake | place: USA: Georgia | collected... | reverse complement strand
TCGGGTCGGGGAAATGGATGGTCAGTAAAGCCAGCCGCTGTCCGGCGCAAGCCGCCACCAGCGCGCGCAGCGTGTCTGCGTGAATCAGGGGCACGTCGCTCGAGAGCACCAGCACCACGCCATCATCGGCCAACAGCGGTACGGCCTGTTGCACTGCGTGGCCGGTACCGAGCTGGGGCATTTGCCGGGCGAACTGCAGGCCGGGGTGTTCGCCGCTGCCGAGTGCGGCTTCGACTGCGTCCGCACCGTGGCCGGTGATCACCACCGTGTTGCGGGCCTGTAGGCTGCGTGCGGTTTGCAGCACATGGCCAATCAATGGAGTTCCTGCCAATCGGTGCAAGACCTTAGGCAGGCTGCTCATCATGCGGGTGCCCTTACCCGCCGCCATAATGACCACGTCCACGGGGGGCGGGAGGCCAGTCAAATTGTCAGTTGCCACAACCATGCCTTTTTTATGTACACCTTTGCGCGCGAGGGGAGACGGTTTGGCCGCTCTCTGCCGGATTATCGGCGCAGCCTGTGTGCTGATCCTGGGCGGCTGCAGTGCTGTCGTTCCGGCCTACAACAACGCGCCATTTGCGATTCACTGGTGGTTGGACGGCTACGCCGATTTCGATGCCGCCCAAAGTGCCCGGGTCAAGGCCGATCTGGCGCAGTTGCACGCCTGGCACCGCAAAGAAGATCTGCCCCGCATCGCGCAGATGCTGCAAACGGTGCAGGCCGCCGCACCTGGCGAATTGCGTACCGAGCAGGTCTGCGCTTGGTACGACGAGGGGCTCGCTTATGCACGCGGCTTCGGACAACGCAGCGCCCCGGCGATCGCCGCCACCGTGCCCACGCTCAAGCCCGCGCAAGTGGAGCGCGTGCGCCGCGAGCTGGCCAAATCGGCCAAGACCTGGCGTGGCAAGTGGCTGGACGCGCGTCCCTCCGAGCAAATCGACGAGCGGCTGGACAAGGCGCTGGACAACGTGAAAAGCTGGTACGGCGCGGCCAGCCCGGCGCAAACCGCGTTGCTGCGCCGCCAGCTGGAATCGACGCCGTATGACACGGCATTGGGCTGGAAGGAATTGCAACGCCGCCATGCCGACATGGTGGAGACCATTGAGGCGCTGCGTGGGCTGCCGCCCGAACGCGCCCAGCCCGCCATCGAGGCCCTGTTGGAGCGCAGCATGGTGTCGCCTGACCCGGCCTACCGGGGCTATTTGGAGCGCCTCATCGCAGCGGACTGCGCGCATCTTGCGGAATTTCATGCCAGTACCAGCCCGAGCCAGCGCCGCCATATGGCCGACAAACTGGCGTCCTACGGGCGTGATCTGCAAAAGCTGGCGGCGCAATCCCCTTAGCGCGCCCGACCGGGGCAGGGGTTTAACGCTGCGGGCGCGCGATGTCTGCGACCGGCCAGGCTTCGCCGAAGTCGGTGAGGATGGCGTCCAGCGGCACGTCGTGGGGTTCTGGTGCAAAGTCGTTGACATAGCCCACGCCAAAACCCAGCCCCACGGTGAAGGGTCGCGGCTCCAGGCTGCCCAGCATGCGGTCGTAAAAGCCGCCGCCGTAGCCCAAGCGGTAGCCGCCGGCGCTGTAGCCCACGCAGGGCACAAACAGCAGTGTGGGCGACACCATCTCGGTATCTTTGGGTTTGGGAATGCCGTAGGCGTCTTCTTCCATCTCGCAGCCTGGGTACCAGATGTGGAAGGTCATGGTTTTGTGGGCTTTGTTGATCACCGGCAGGGCGATCCGACGCGGTTGCGGCTGGTCCAATAGCTCGCCATCTTCTTTCCAGCGGTGCAGCGCGGGCAGGGGGTCGAACTCGCCTTTGATGGGCCAATACGCGCCGATCACCGTGTCTTCGCGCCGCAGCAACCAGATCCGCATCACCTGCTGCAGCAACTCGCTGCGATGCAGCCGATCGGGCAGGGCATTGCGCAAGGCCAGCAACTCTTTGCGCAAGGCCTTTTTGGCGTCGCCAGCTGATTCGGAGGACTTGTCCATAATCGGTGAATTGAGTGAAGAAGAACCATTTTGACAGCATTACCCCGTTGGACTCTTTTTGCCGCCGCAGCCCTGCTGCTCGGCGCTTCTTTTTTCACCGCGCCGCTGCAGGCGCAGGCGGCTGCCGCAGCCTATCCGGACAACCCCCGGTTAGACGCCGCTCTGTTGGACATGGCCCAGGCCTACCGGCGGCGCGACAGCCGTGCCTTGGCCGCTGCGCTGCCCCAATTCAAGGGCTACATGCTCGAGCCCTGGGCCGCGTATTGGGAGCTGTCCAACCGCCTGGACACGGCCAGCAAGGCCGAGATACTGGCCTTCTTGAATGCCTACGCCGGCACCTACCAGGAGGACCGCTTGCGCGCCGACTGGCTGTTGCAACTCGGCCGCGCTGCCGATTGGCCCACCTTCAACACCCAGTACCCGCTGTACCGCATGGGCGACGACCGCTCTATCCAGTGCTTTGCGGCGCTCGCGGATTTTGTGGGCAACCGCGCCGATGTGGCCGCGACCGTGCAAGCCAACTGGCTGGTGTTGCGCGAGTCCGAAGAGGGCTGCTCCAGCGCATTTGACGCGCTTTTTAAGGCCCATAAGCTGCCCGCCCAGGTGGCGTGGGTGCGGGCGCGATTGGCCATGGAAAACGACCGCCCGCAGGTGGCGGCGCAGGCCATCGGCATCTTGGATTCGTCCTGGGTCAAGGGCTTCGATACGGTGTACCAGCGGCCTGCCAAATACCTGGACGACAAACTCACCGCCATGCGCCCGAAAACGCGCGAACTGGTGTCACTGGCCATGATTCGCATGGCCGATTCGGACTACCAAAAAGCTGCCTTGCAAGTGGACAAATTGCGCTGGCGCGCACAGCTGAGCCCCGAGGAGCGCAGCTGGGTCTGGGGCGTGATCGGTAAGCGCGCGGCGCAAAAGCAGGACGCCGATGCGCTGAGCTACTTCGCCAAGGGCAATTTGGCGCAGATGCACGAAGACCACCTGGCCTGGGGTGCGCGTGCGGCGCTGCGCGCCGGGCAGTGGGGGCGCGCGCAGGCCTTCATCAACGCGATGCCACCCGCTTTACGCGCCGACCCCGCCTGGACCTACTGGCATGCGCGCACGCAGCTCGAACTCAGTTCTGGTGCGAATGACCCGGCGCGTGTGGCTGCCTTGGCCGCTTTGCAAGCCCTGGCCGGCACCCGTGGCTTTTATGAAATGCTGGCCCTCGAAGAAACCGGCGGTCGCATCACAGCGCCTGCGCGTCCAGCGCCCATCAGCGCTTCTGAGCGCGAGGCCGCACGCCTGAACCCCGGCTTGCAGCGCGGCCTGTACGCCATCCAGATTGGCCTGCGCGCCGAGGGCGTGCGCGAGTGGAACTACACCACCAACCTGCACCAGAACGGCGGCATGGACGACCGCGCGCTGCTGGCCGCTGCCGACATGGCCTGCCGCGCCGAGGTCTGGGACCGCTGCATTAACGCCAGCGACCGCACCCGCACCGTGGTGGATGTCGAACAACGCTTCCCCACACCTTTTCGTCAGAGCGTCGTGGCGCGCAGCACCGCCGTCGGGCTGGACCCGGCGTACGTGTACGGCTTGATCCGCCAGGAAAGCCGCTTCATCATGGACGCCCGTTCCGGCGTGGGCGCATCAGGCCTCATGCAGGTCATGCCCGCTACCGCCAAATGGACCGCCAAAAAACTGGGCATGACCGATTTCGCGCCCCACAAGATCAACGACCGCGATACCAATATCGCCATCGGCACCGGCTACCTCAAACTGGCCTTGGACAGCTTTGGCGGCTCCATGCCGCTGGCCGCCGCCGCTTACAACGCCGGCCCGGGGCGCGCACGCTTGTGGCGCAGCGGCCCCTTCACGGTGGAGGGTGCAATCTGGGCCGAAAACGTGCCCTTCCCCGAGACCCGGGACTACGTCAAAAAGGTGCTGGCCAACACCACGCTATACGCCGCTATGCTCAGCGGTCAACCCCAATCCATTAAGGCCCGCTTAGGCCGCATCGGCCCGCCCAGCGAAGCTGAAGCCGCGCAGCCGGACCCCGGGGCCGACCTTCCCTGACACAGGGCGCGAATCGCTATGCTGAAACTCCTCATCGGCAATAAAAACTACTCCTCCTGGTCCATGCGCCCTTGGGTGCTGATGACACAGGCCGGCATACCGTTTGAAGAGGTCCTGGTGCGCTTTGACTCCTTCGCGCCCGATTCGCAGTTCAAGACCACGCTGCGCGGGCTGAACCCCGCAGGCAAAGTGCCGCTGCTGCTGGATGTCGAGCTGGCCGTCTGGGACACGCTGGCGATTGCCGAATACCTGGCTGAACAGTTCCCTGACAAAGCGCTGTGGCCGCGTGCGGCAGCAGCCCGCGCCCGGGCGCGCAGCATCTGCGCCGAAATGCACGCAGGCTTTAGCGCCCTGCGCAGCCACTGCCCCATGAATATCGAGGCCGATTTGGCCGCTCAGGGTGCCTTGATCTGGCGCGACCAGCCCGGCGTGCGGGCTGATGTGGCACGCCTGACCGCCATGTGGGGCGAACTCCTGGCGCTGCACAGCGGTCCTCTGTTATTTGACCAATTCACGGTGGCGGACGCCTACTTTGCCCCCGTGTGCACCCGCTTGCGCACCTACGCGCTGCCCATGCCGCCGCAGGTGGCGGCGTATGTGGACCGGGTAATGGCGTTGGCGGGCGTGCGCGCTTGGGTTGAGGGGGCGCTGGGCGAAAAAGACTTTTTGGATTTCGAGGAGCCGTACCGGCTCTCGCGCTGACGGCGCTCGCCGTTGCAGCGGGAGATGGTGGGCGCGATTGAGCGCCCTTTTTTGTGGCTGCGGCTTCAGCCGGGTCGTTGCGCTAAACGCGCCGCGCCACGGTTGTCATCACCTTGGCGGCCCCGCGCATCAGTTCTTGCACCACCGGTGGCAACTCCGTCGCTCCGGCTTCTTCGGCAGCGCGGGCATGGGCGAGTTCTTCGCTGTGCATTTGCGCCACGATGGCGCGTGACGCGTGGTCGCCAGCCGGCAGGGCGTCGGCCCCGCCGCCCAAATGGCTTTGCAAGTGCGCGCCCACTTGGCGCTCGGTTTCCACCACAAAGCCCAGGCTGACGGCGTCACCCAGCCGCCCGGCCAGCAGCCCCAGCCCAAATGCGCCCGCGTACCACAGCGGATTCAGCAGCGAAGGCCGTGCGCCCAGCTCGTCCAGCCGCTGCGCGGTCCAGGCCAAATGGTCTACCTCTTCGGCGCACGCCGCCTCGTACTGGGCGCGCAAGCGCGGGTTGCGGGTGGCCAGCGCCTGCGCCGTGTAGAGCGCCTGCGCGCAGATCTCACCCACGTGGTTGACCCGCATCAGCCCGGCGGCCTGGGCACGTTCGGCTTCGGCCAGCTGCGTCGGGGCTTCGGGCAGCGTAGCGCAGGCCGTGCTGGCGTGCGGTGTGGCGAACAGCGTGCGCAGGGCGTTGTCCAGGGTGTTGATCAAGGTGTCTATGGGTGTGTCGATGGGGGTCGTGCGGCTTGGGGTGGGGTGCATGAATCGGATTGTCTACGGTCTTGGGAAGCGGGCATGAAAAACCCCCACCATGTTGCCATGGCGGGGGTTTTCAACTTTCTAAAACTAACTGGCACTAGGCCAGCGGGGAATTAGAACGTGTTGTACAGGGAGAGCAGGTAACCGGTTTGGTTGCTCGTTCCGCCAACGTCGCCGGTGTAGTACTGTGCAGTCACATAAGTGCGCTTGCTCAGACTGTACATACCGCCAGCCAATGCACCGGTGCGGGTGTAGTTGCTAGAGGACGTTGCGTTTCCACTCGCGGTAACAGTCACCATTTGGGCGCCAAGGGTCAACGAACCCATCGGAATAGCCAAGCCGATCAAGGTGTTTGTTTTGGTATTGCCGTAGGTGTAGGTGTTCGTATCAATACCTGCACCGATCTTGGCAGCGCCGAGGTCGTAGCTAGCCGACAAGCGGTTTTTAGTGTTGACGGAAGAGGTGCTGTTCGCAACTTGATTGTCATAAGAACGGTATTGGCCGTCAACAATCAAACCACCAACTTTGTACTGCAACGCGCCGGTGTTGTAACGCTGAACGGGTGTGGAAGCCGCTGCGGCGGCGCTACCGGTACCGATAACCACGTCTGCTTCCGTGTTAGTCACAGTCAGTGTCAGGCCTTCAGCAACAGGCATAGAAACCGACACGGAGTCGTTGCTGGTTCTGGACAGCAAGCCGGTGTAGGTCAAGTCGGCTTCGAAGTTTGCGCCCACGCCAGCAACGCCACCGGTCAGGTACTCAGCGCTCTTTGCGCTCTTCATGACGATTTTCATGCCGCTGGAGAGAGTCAGAGTGATATTGGAGTCGTTAGCCGTAGCAGCAGTCGCGCGACCGCCCCAGCCCAGACCCAAACCAGCACCCAGCTTGCCCAAGCCTTCGATGTCTTCGCTGACAGCGAAGTTGATCTCAGCGTCTTCCATGCCGAAGCCGGATGTGGTGACGTTAGAAGAAGTGGTGTCGCTCTCAAAACCGTAAGCGATAGCGCCGGTCATGGTGGCTTGAGCGAACGCGCCGCCTGCGACTGCAACGGCAGCCAATGCAACTAGTGTCTTTTTCATGTTGAAAATCTCCAAAGTTAAAACAAATTAACTAGTACCGGCTTAGTCGCTGGTCCTAGCAAACTACTCTTCGATGAGCAGTTAGGACGTATTCCAACAGATGTCCGGCTCTTGATCGCCTGAGGAAGCCGTAAAGTGTCTTAAAAATGCATAAACGTTGCTTTGCCGCAACGTCGCAGTGTTCAGCCAGACGCCGTTTTACGGCTGCGACGGCTTTGCAGCAGGGCGATGTTCTGTTCGCCGGTCACCGTGCTGGCGTAGTACGTGTTTATGACGTCAACACTGGTGCGTGCGTTACGCGCCAATGTGAGCAGGTCAATGCCCTGGCCGTACAGCAGCCGGAAAGTGATGGCGCTGTGGCGAAAGCTGTACATGCTGCGGGCCTGACCGTGGGCGCCGACCTTGAGGCCGGTCTCGGCGAGCACCCAGTTCAGGTGGAAGCCAAGAACGGCCAGGGAGTAGTTGCGGTCGCGCAAGTGCGGCAGGAACAGGTAATCGTCGGGCGCGCCCCGACCTTCGGCGCGTTGATGTTTGAGGATTTGCTCGTAAATCCGCACCGCCGGATACAGCGTGACGATTGGCTTGCCATGGCTTTTGGTCTCTGGCAGGTTCATGCGCAGGTAGGTGTTTTCGCCCCGCACGATCTCGATGTGGCGGTGCTTGAGCGTGCGCAGGTCGCTGGGGCGGATGAAGCTGTTGACCATGAAGCCGGCCGCCCAGGCTACATCCGGCGGAAGCAATTGCTCTTTGCTGCGGATTTTGTACTTCAGGCGGATGGTGCGGGCATCGGCGGGATAGGGCTGTCCGCGTAATTTGCGCGCGCAGCGCAGAATCTTCCAGTATTCGCTTGGCGTATAAGCGCCACGGGACTGCGCGTTACCGCGCAGCTGGGGAAATGCGGGGAGCACGTCGATCAAGCCCATGGCCAGCGCTTGCTTGAGAACCTTGCGGATCACGACCAGGTATTGGTTGATCGTGGTTGTCGTGTGCTCCGCGCTCAGGTCGTTGACGAACGCTTGCAGGGCCTGGTAGTTGATCGCTGAACACAGGCTGCTGGCCCAGCGCGGCAGCACCAGCTTGTTCAAGCGGTTAATCAGCACCTGCTGGCTGCCGCGGCTCCACTCGCCACGGCGCACGCGCGCCGACTCGTTGGCCAGCATTTGCGCCGCAACATTACCGAAACGCGGCGCAGACTGCGTCTTTACTTCCCGGTCAGCAAGGGCTTCAACATTTGCCTGCGTTTCCACCGAATGGAGTTGCCGCAACACGGCCGCATGCATGTGCCGAGTGGAAGCCGCTTCAACCAGCCATTGCTCGTAATAGCCACGCGCAGCGGCCATAGCGGTTACCAGTACCGCCGTCTTGGTGCTGCGCTTGCGGGTTTTGCCCTCAACCCAGCATCGGACTTGCCAATAAGAGCTGGCGGCGATGCGAAACACTACCAGTTTGCTGGGGTAGCCCGGAATGCGCGTCATCGTCCTCGGAATAGGAACGCTGCGTTCGCGAACGCCGCGGTCTCGCTCCAGCCCATCGTTGGCTGAGAGCTCCCGACCCACGTTCAGGCCGTGCAACATGGCTTGCTCGGCAAAGTGGTATGGAAGGTTGGTTGCGTATAGATGGTTATCGTTTAGGTAGGATGAAAAAGGTGTGGTAGACCACGCGCTTACCTACTGAAATGCTGCAGAAAGTGCAATATCTTTCCTATCCTATTGAATTATTTGAAAAAAATAAATTCAACTTTAGTAATTTTTATAAACATGTGAACTGCATTGGCTGCTGTGGCAGTCACCGGCGGCGCTTTCGCACAAGCCACCATGACCGGCGCTATCGCTTACGGTTTTGAAAGCGACACCACTTCTTCCAATGTCACCACCTCTGGTTTCGGTATGGAAGACGCTGAGATCAATTTCGCTGTGAGCGAAGACGTCGAGGGCCTGGGCAAATTGAGCGCTGGCTTGGGTCTTGGCTGGGGCGGAAGCGGAACCGGGGCAACCGCCAACGACTCGAACATCACCCTGGCACTGTCGGGCGGCATGAAAATCGCCATGAAAAGCGCAAAAGGTGCTGAGTACCTGACTGGCGGCATCGCTGGCGCTGGTGCGAATTTCGAAGCAGACTTGACCTACGCCGGTTTGCTGTCCCGCACTCGGAATGACTCGGTTGGCGTATCCTTGCCCATCGCTGACGGCACTACACTGAGCGTGACGCACTCAGAGTCTGAAGTTACGATTGGAACGGGTAGCGCGGCAAACGTGGGAATTCTGCAGACTACGACAGCTACTGCAGCGACTGTGCAGCCTTACGACACCGTTGTTCTGGGCTACAAGGCAGGCGGTTTGGTAGTCGATGCCCAGTATCGCACCTATGGCCGCCAAGAGACCAACAACACCGTTTACGCAAGCACGAAGAACCGCTTGTCGGCTAGCTACGACTTGGGTGCTGCCAAGATCGGTGCAGGTGTTGATACAACGACGTACACATACGGGAACAGCAACACCAAGACATTGGTTGGCATAACGATCCCGATGGGTGCATTGACCCTTGGCGCACAAATGCTAAACGTAACCGCTAGCGGAAACGCAACTTCTACCAGCAACTACACCCGTACCGGTGCATTGGCTGGCGGTATGTATAGCCTGAGCAAGCGCACGTACTTGACTGGCCAGTACTACACCAGCGACGTTGGCGGCACCAGCAACCAAAATGGTTACCTGTTCTCCATGTACAACACGTTCTAATCCCCCGCTGGCCTAGCGCCAGTTGGAGTTAGATAGTTGAAAACCCCCGCCATGGCAACATGGCGGGGGTTTTTTCATACCTCCACCACCTCAAAACCCGTTGTCATCACCGCCGTCTTCCCCATCATCCAACTCGCCGAACAATACTTCTCATGGCTCATCGCAATCGCCCGCTCCACCGCCTGCGCGGGCAGAGCTTTGCCGGTCACCACAAAGTGCATGTGAATCGAAGTGAAGACCTTCGGGTCGGTCTCGGCACGCTCCGCGGTTAGCTGCACGCTGCAACCCTGCACCGCATGCCGGCCGCGCTTGAGGATGAGCACCACGTCGTAGGCCGTGCAGCCGCCGGTACCCGCCAGCAGCAACTCCATAGGCCGAGGGGCCAGGTTCTGGCCGCCGTTGTCGGGTTTGACCGCATCTGGCGCGCCGTCCATGTTGACGATGTGGCCGCTGCCGGTCTCCGCCACAAAGCCCATGCCTGAGCGGGTGTTGAGGTGGCCGGTCCAGCTGACTGTGCATTCCATGAAAGTGCTCCTGAGGGTGTCGTCTGCAAACGAACGATTGGATCTAGGGGTGATTGTGGCGGGTGATTAAAATCCCACAATAGATACAAAATTAGATGCTCAATTTCGCGCTATCGTAATGCCATAAGGAATCTCCATGGACACTGTACTTTCCCATTTTGCTGTGAGCGTGACCGAGCTCAAGCGAAACTACGCCGGCATTTTGAAACAGGCCGATCAAGGCCCGGTAGCGGTTTTGAACCACAACCGCCCAGAGGCGTATTTATTGCCCGCAGGTCACTATGAGCAGTTGATGGCCCACCTTGAGGATCTGGAGGACGCCCGGCTCGCCCAAGATCGGGCGCAAGGCCCGTTTGTCGAAGTCACGCTCGATGCCCTTTAAGCTGCACTTTCACGCGCTAGCGCTCCAAGAGTGGCAGGCCTTGGACAGCAGCATTCGCGAGCCCTTCAAAAAGAAGCTGGCCGAACGCTTGGAAAACCCCCGGGTACCCGCAGCCGCGCTGCGCGGGATGCCCGATTGCTACAAAATCAAATTGCTTAGCTTGGGCTATCGTTTGGTGTACCGTGTAGATGCGCAAGAGGTTTTCGTCACTGTCATTGCCGCGGGCAAACGTGACAAGGCCCGCGTGTACGGCGCGGCCAGGCAGCGTTTGTAGACACATAGAAGAACCCAATTCAGTTTCCAAACTTGTGAAATCCATGGTCAAAAAAACCGCAGCGCCAAGTGCCAAACCGTCCTTGCAACCCGCCGACTACCTCACCAAAATTCTCAACGCCCGCGTGTACGACGTAGCCACCGAGTCGGCATTGGAGATTGCGAAAACCCTGAGCCAGCGCATCCACAACACCGTGCTGCTCAAGCGCGAGGACCAGCAGTCGGTACGCAGTTTTAAGCTGCGCGGGGCCTATAACAAGATGGCGCACCTGAGCGCAGAGCAGCTGAAAAAGGGTGTGATTTGCGCCTCAGCCGGCAACCACGCGCAAGGCGTGTCGCTCAGCGCCAAGCGTCTGGGATGCCGGGCGGTGATCGTGATGCCCACGACCACGCCGCAGCTCAAGGTGGACGCGGTGCGAGAACTCGGCGGCGAGGTGCTGCTGCACGGCGAGAGCTATACCGACGCCTACAACCACGCGCTGACTTTAGAAAAAAAACAGGGGCTGACCTTTGTTCACCCCTTTGACGACCCCGACGTGATTGCCGGCCAGGGCACGGTGGCCATGGAAATTTTGCGCCAGCACCAGGGGCCGCTGGACGCGGTGTTTGTGGCCATTGGCGGGGGCGGGCTGATCAGCGGCGTGGCCAATTACATCAAGGCGGTGCGCCCCGGCGTGAAGGTGATCGGCGTGCAGATGAACGATTCCAACGCCATGATGCAGTCGGTCGCCCAAGGCGCACGCGTGACGCTTTCCGATGTGGGCTTGTTCTCGGATGGCACGGCGGTCAAGCTGGTGGGCGAGGAGACCTTCCGCATTACGCGTGGGCTGGTCGATGACTTCATCACCGTGGACACCGACGCCGTGTGCGCGGCGATCAAAGACGTTTTTGTGGACACCCGCTCGATCGTCGAGCCCGCCGGTGCGCTGGCGGTGGCGGCGATCAAAAAATATGTGGCGCTGCACAAGCTGCGCGGCCACACTTTCGCGGCGATTTTGTGCGGCGCGAACATGAACTTCGACCGGCTGCGCTTCGTGGCCGAGCGCGCCGACGTCGGCGAGGAGCGCGAGGCGCTGTTTGCGGTCACCATCCCTGAGGAGCGTGGCAGCCTCAAACGGTTTTGCGAGCTGATTGGCGACTTGCCGGGCGGGCCGCGTAATGTCACCGAGTTCAATTACCGCATGAGCGACACCGCGCGTGCCCATGTGTTCGTGGGCCTGAGCACCAAGGGCCCGGGAGAATCGGGGCGGATCGCTAAGAACTTCGCGCGCCATGGTTTTGCCGCGCTGGATTTGACCCACGACGAATTGGCGCAGGAACATATCCGCCACATGGTGGGTGGCCATTCGACATTGGCGCAGGACGAGCGCGTGCTGCGATTGGTGTTCCCTGAGCGTCCTGGCGCGTTGATGAAGTTCCTGAGCCTGATGCGCCCGGGCTGGAACATCAGTCTCTTTCACTACCGCAACCAGGGCGCTGACTACGGCCGCATTCTGGTGGGCCTGCAGGTTCCGCAGGCCGACGACAAAGCCTTTGCCCGCTTTTTGAAAACGCTGGGCTACCCTTACGTGGAAGAAACCGCCAACCCGGTTTACCGCATGTTTTTGCAGACTTGAGGCCGACCGTGGCAGCGACCCTGGACGGCAAATTGGTGGTGGCGATTTCGTCGCGCGCGCTGTTTGATTTTGAAGAAGAAAACCGGGTTTTTGAGCAGGGCGACGACCACGCTTACATGGCGCTGCAGCGCAGCCGTATTGATACACCCGCTACACCCGGCGTGGCGTTTTCGCTGGTGCGCAAGCTGCTGGCCTTCAACGATGACAGCAGTGACGGCAGCGCGGATGCCGCGCGGCGCGTCGAGGTGGTCATCCTCTCGCGCAACGACCCGGTCAGCGGCCTGCGCGTCATGAAGTCGGCAGCGCATTACGCTTTGCCCATCATCCGCTGCACCTTCACGCGCGGCGAGTCGCCCTGGCGCTACCTGCAGCCGCTCAAAGCCAATCTGTTTTTGAGTACCCACTTGAGCGACGTGCGCGCGGCTTTAGAGGCCGGTGTGCCCGCTGCGCAGGTCTACCCGCATTCGGCGCACGCCAGCCAGCGCTACCCGCACGAAGTGCGCATTGCTTTCGACGGCGACGCAGTCTTGTTCAGCGACGAGGCCGAGCGCGTATTCCACGCCGGCGGCCTGGACGCCTTCCAGCGCCACGAGGCTGCCAACGCCGCGCGCCCGCTGCCCGACGGCCCCTTCAAACCACTCCTGGTCGCTTTGCACCAGTTGCAGCAGGCGTCGCGCCCGGACATGCGCATCCGCACCGCGCTGGTCACCGCCCGCAGCGCCCCGGCGCACGAGCGCGCCATCCGCACGCTGATGGACTGGAACATCGAGGTGGACCAGGCCATGTTTTTGGGCGGGCTGGACAAGGGCGCGTTCCTGCGCGAGTTCGCGCCGGACTTTTTCTTTGACGACCAGACCGGCCATATCGAATCCGCCGCCCGCCATGTACCGGCTGGGCATGTGGCCAGCGGCGTGAGGAACTGAAGAATGAACGCGACCGATGAATCGACCCCCGTGAGCCGCTGGACCACGATCCGCCACACCGCAGCCAGTGC
>Ga0214921_10008664_pt1 | contig 13112 bp, 8 predicted proteins | sample LL1505_MetaG_FD_177992 | JGI IMG/M metagenome (GOLD analysis project Ga0214921, IMG submission 177992) | Freshwater microbial communities from Lake Lanier, Atlanta, Georgia, United States - LL-1505 | ecosystem: Environmental > Aquatic > Freshwater > Lake | place: USA: Georgia | collected 2015-05-28 | reverse complement strand
CCTCCTGCATCTGGTTTATAAAGACATCCTACACCCCATCTCTTATCAATATCATAAAATATTTCCTCACCCGGATAATATAAATCTATATAACTTTTAAAAGTGTTGGCGTCGATCTTTTCATCATTAAAAGTTACCTTAAGTTTGCCTTCAGTAACACCAGCAATATCTATAGTCCTACGATAGAATAAATTATAATGGGCGTTATCTAGATTATTAATTTTAAATTTATCAACATCTGGATAAAATATAATTTTAACATAAGACTTTGGATTAGCTGCTTTTACTTCAGTAACTTTGGCCGGTTCTGCAATACTTAAATTATCTTTCCAAACTTGTGTAAATTTCTTTTTTCTTTTAGCATCTACAATTTCTACATAAAATTTTTTAGAAAAGACGGCACATAATTTGGAACCCAGACCATTCCTTCCCCCTGTCGTTCTTTTCTCATCATCATCATAATTAGAACTGGTTAGTAATTCTCCAAAAATCATAGTAGGAATTAACATTTTGTGCTCAGGATGTTCTTCAATAGGAATACCTTTATCACCATTGTTAAAAACACTGATATAACCTTCTTCTTTATTGTATTCTACTTTAATTGTATCACAACTACTGTCATTAACAGAAGCATCACGAGCATTCACTAGAATTTCATCAAATATCTTTAAAAAACCAGGAGTATAAGTAATATCTTCCTTTACAATTTTTGATTCTTTCCAAATCCACATTTTTTCAGTAGTTGGTTCTATGTCTCCAATATATGTATCAGGTCTGAGAAGAATATGTTCTCTTGGACTTTTTTTATCATATTTAGTGACATCGGTTTTAGGAACTTTTTTTGACATTGAAAGCTTATAAAATTATTTCTTTAAGTTAAGTTTTGCAATTTTTCCAATATTACTAATTAGTTTAAAAATAATTTTTTTATATAGTAATTTAATGCCTATTAATAGACGTGCTCCTCTCAGAAGAAATATTCCAGCTATGGTATCTTCTCCTAATATAATCTCTTCTCTTACTGAAATTCCTCAAGGCCTAGAAGGTCCCCAAGGTCCCCAAGGTGTTATTGGACCCGAAGGCCCTCAGGGTCCTAAAGGTCTTCAAGGTGTTCAAGGTATCGCCGGTCCTCAAGGTCCTCAAGGTCCACAAGGTCCTCAAGGTGTTCCAGGTCATCAAGGTGCACCTGGTCTTGCAGGAATAGCTGAAGCCTCTGCTGTTACTTTTGTACCTGAAGTATCTAATTGGACTAATCAACCAACAAATGTTAACGATGCATTAAACCATATCGCAGCTTTACTTAAAACTTTAAACAATGGTAATGGCCCTTAAATTCTATATAAAAAATAATTAATATATTTATTATATGGAAGTTAATATTGATAAAATAAATGAAGAAAACAATAAAAAAATGATTAAGGATAAAAAAATAGAAGATTATGATAAATTTTATAAAAAAGAAGAATATAAAGTTTCATTGGTAAATATAGATAGTACATTTAGAGATAAAAATCCAAAAAATATTTATTCAACAAATGTTACTTATTTACCACCAGATCCTTTAACATTTAGTAATAATTCATCAATTATAACTATAAACTATCCAAATCATAATTTATCAATCAATGATAATATTATTATTCAAAATGTTCAAGCTAGTTATTATGTTCTTAGTGGTGGATTATATTTATTTCAAAGCTATTCCTATTTATTTATAAATCTTAAACATAATATAAATTTAAATTATTTAAACTTATCCAATAAATTAAAAATAGACATTAGTGCTTTAAATAGTACTTCTCTAGAAAATATTTATTTTTATGGAAATATGCCAGTAAATGCAATACTTGGTACTTTTGAAATAAATTTACCTTCAGTAATTGATCAAATTACACCAATTAATGTAGCAATATTAAATTACTTTAATGTAACATCTGCTGCACAATTAGATTCAAATTATTTATTAATTAAGTTGCCATTTAATTATTTTTCAAATAAAGATCAAATATTAGAAATTACAGATTTTTATAAAATTAGTTTTACTGATTTATATGGTATACCCATAAATGGAATTAATGCAGATTTTCCTATTAATTATTTAAGATTACAAAGTTCTCAAATGGTAAGTCAAGTTATTGATTCAAATACTTTTACAATAAATACTAATTATAAAACTTATACAAGTGGTCTTGGAGGTGGTAATACTGTACAAATTATGAAAATTATAAATACTATTGAAGGCTATCCTGATGCTAATAATTATACAATCCAATTAAAGAAAAATTTTAATAATGTTGTTAGAATTGAATTAGTTAGTTCAGAATTTACATATATAGATTATTTAATTAAATCTTCAGGTGTAAATAAAAATAATAATATATATTGGAAGAATTTAGACGATGGAAATTATATATATTCAGTAGCAATTAATGAAGGTAATTACGATGGAACTAATTTAATATCAAATTTACAAAAAGCAATGAATTCTGTTCCAAGAATTACTTCAACTGTAGAAAATACAGTTTATAATGATTTTTCAATAAGTTTAAATTCATATACACAGGAAATAGTTTTTACAGCTTTTAAAACAGATCCTATTCCAAATGCATTGAAAATTGATACTTTACAATTGAATGGAGTTAATTATTTTATATTAATTATAAAACAACAAAGTAATTTAGTAATTGTTGGTGATACAATTACAATTAGTAATAGTGATGACATAGGATTAATATCAAGAACTTTAATTAATACTTCTTTAACAGTATATTCAATTAATAAAGAAAATAGTACATATACAATTTTACTAGGACCAGTAAATCAAATTACAATTAGTCAAGATTTAGGAACTACTTTAACAGACAATGGAGGTGGTGCAGTTATTGTTAAAACGAATGCAGACTTTTCATTATTATTTAATTATAGTGATACTATAGGAAGTATATTAGGATTTAAAAATGTTGGTAGTATAAATGCAATAACACCATTTAATAGTAGAATATCTAATTTTGATTTATATTTAAATGATACCCAATTAAATTCTGTAGGAAATTTAGTAACATCAAGTCAAATATTAAATTTTAGTGGTAATAATAATTATTATTTATTATACATTAATGATTTTGAATTAGTACAGAATATATCAAATGTTCCTATTTCTTTTGCTAAAATATTATTAACAGGATTACCAGGAGATGTACTTTATAATACATTTGTAAATTATCCATATGAATTTGATTTTCCACTTGCAACTTTAATTGAATTACAAATTAAAATTACTTATCCAGATGGTACATTACCAGACTTTAGAAATATTAATCATAGTTTTACTCTTAGAATTACTGAATCAGTGAATACCCCAAGAAATACGGGTATTAATTCTAAAAATACAACGTTTTTTCAGACGATGAAAGAATTAGCTTCTTAGAGAATTAATACATTTAATTATTCTTCCTTGATTTATATTAAATTTCAAAACATTCTCACAAATTACATTCCAGTTTAATACGGTTTTGTTTACAAACGTATCAAAATATGAATTTACTTCTTTTAAATTTTTATATCCTGTTGAATCTTTTTCAATTAATAAATCTGGTTTAACTGTTAATAAATCAATCATACTATCTAATAATTCTTTAGTTGATTCTAAATTAAATTCACTTTCTTTATAAGAATTTTCAAAAATATTAGTTGCATTTTCAACAATTTTAACAGATATTTCATTAATTAAAATATTTTTAATATTTTCATCAAAATTATTATCAACTCTAATATTTAACTGTTCTTTTGAAGAAAAAGGAAAAGTATTTTTAAAAAATTCATATAATATTTTTTTAACAAAAGAAATATATGGTAAAATTATAAATTGTTTAGTCATTGAAATTAATAGTTCTTTTACCAATTCTAAAACATAATTATATTCTGTATATTTACTAGATTTAAAATATATTTCACTAATCTTATTTGTTTCATTATAAAAATTAATTATATCTTCCTCTATATTTTTTTTCTCATCTATTATAAATTTTTCTCTGGTATTCATATTATAAGTAATTAGATCAACTTCTTCTATTTTATTTATATTTTTGAAAGTTTCTAATACATTAGAATTTGGTTCTGATAAATATTTATTAACAATATAACAAACAACTTCAAAAGAATTATCTAAATAATTAGGAAAATTATTTCCATATTTATCATTACTTAATATTAAATTTACAACTTCTTCCTTTTGATATAAAACAAAATTACATAACCATTCTTTATAGATATTATTACCATTTGTTAATTTAAATAAATGATTATTAAATTCATCAACTAAAAAGTCGTAAGAATTTATATCAGAAAAATCTTTTATTTCAGTTAGATCTTTTAATCTATTTAAGATTTCATCTTCGTGAAATTTAAGAATAGGAAATATAGCTGTTTGATTATTTGAATCTAAAAGAAATCTACTATCATTTTCTAATAATTTTTTATATATTTGATTATGTGTTTTTAATACATATTTAGATTTTAATAATTCAGAATTTGCATATTCTTCTGGATATATTATGAATTCATTTATATCTTCAAATCCAGAACAAATTCTATGTTTCTTTAATATATTTAAATTAATTATTTCAATATTAGTCTCATCTAAATTTATTCCATAATCCTTAGGAATTATAAATAATTCTTCTAATGTTTCTTTTATCATAGTAAAAATTCTAGTAAATATATTTTCATCATTGTTAATTATTTTTGTCATAATCATTTTTGTTTGTTCTTGAATATATTTTTTTGTTAAATCTTTAACAAGTTCTTGAACTATTTTACCAATGTAAAAATATTTTTGAGTTAGATCCAAATCTCTTATTTTAGTGATAATATTTTGATTATCATCATCTTTTATTTTTTCAAAAACAATTAATACAAGTTTAATTAAATTATATCTATATAGTTCTGATAATTTAGATTTTAAAGCTGGAGGTAATTTAGAATCCTTAGCTAATATTAATGATTTTTTCTCTATAAAATAATTACCCTTCATAAAATTATTTGAAATATTTTGTAATAATCTTGTAAAACGTGATAAACCTTTATTATATATTACAGTTGCTTGAATATTTTCTGGAATAATAGTTTCAATTACATTATTAATTTTTTTAGGACTAACAAGTTGATTTGTATCATCATCATATAATCTATTACCTGGATCATCATAATATAAAAATTTACCTGTTTCATCTAATTGGGGAATTTCATAATAATTAAATTTAGGTAATTTCATTAAATTATCTTGATGATAAATATAGTAATATAAAAATATGTAACTATTATATGAATTTAAATTATCAATTATTCCTTTTACTGTTTCTTTAATCCTATTTTCTCCATAAGATTCTAAAATATCTGCAATAATTGTAATTATTGGATAAATATCTCTAAAAGATTTTGATAAATTTCTATTATCATCAATTAAATTAATTAAACTATTTTCAGTACTGTTTAAAACGTGATGTAAAATATTTATTAAATATGTTTTATTTCTTTCTTCCAAAATATCACGAGCAAATCTTAAAGGTGGTCTTTGACGATAAACTGTATCATTTGCTGGATTAGAAGAAAATTCATTGTAATTTAATTTATCAAGTAAACTTAAATTTCCATCTACAAAATTTCCGGGAAGAGGGATTAAATTTGTATCTAGATTTCCATTTGTAAAAGTATAATATTGTGCTCCTGTTTTTGGAGTTAAAATAAAAGCTTCTGTATTTGATTTTACAATATCAAAATAATCATTATTAAATTCATTAAAATTAGGAATTAATCCTAAATAATAAAGTCCTAAACATCTAGCTTCGTGTAATTTTCGATGAGAAAAATCATTAAATGTAAATTGATTTGTAAGTCTTGGATTGAAAGCTGGTTCTAAAGTTTCAAATATATGATTAATATATGGAATCAAAGTAGTAGTTTGTCTTTTTTTTATAATATGTAATATTTTATTTAATTTTAATTTAATATTTAGTAATGAATTAATATTATAATCTTCATCTGGTGATAAATTAAATATTGGTGGTGGAATATTTGGTTCCATACCTGCAATAGGAGGTGGATCAATATATACTTTATCCAGTTTAAAATAGTCTATATCTTCTGTTTTAAATCCATTATTTAAAAATGTAATTAAACCTAATACATCAGAATCTTCTGGTTTATATTTCATTTGTTTGATTTCTTTTAATAAATCTTTAATTATTTCATTTGTTTTATTTTGAATTTCTATTTCATCAGTTAAAGTAAATAATTCATCTACTTTATTTATTATAGGTAAATCTTGATTTAAATTAATTGTTTGTGTAGATAATAATATGTTAATTATTTTTATAATTACATCTTTCTGATTTAAAGGAGCTGGCATATTATTTAATACATATGAAATAAAAAACTTTTTTATACCATTTAATAAAATTTCATCGGTAATTATAGTTCCTTCTTCGGTTAATGCTAATGCAGAAGTTAATCCAGATATAGTATTATAAAGTTGTCCTATATTAGCTGGACCACTTCTTGTTAATGAATAGGCAGAATACATTGCATATAAAACAGAAGCTTTATTTTTAGTTTTAAATAAATTAGACCATTTATCAATATATGCTTTTCTTACTGGATTTGCAGTCCAAGGTTCCATAGCACCCATTGCAATTGCACTTAATGCATCTGGAAATGGTACTGGTTCTTTATTACTAAATATCATATTATATGCTAAAATAATTTTATCATATTCAATCCAATCATTAATTGTACCAGCTCCATAATTAAAAATTGGATTATCATTTTTTGTTGTATCTATAATATTATCAAAATATTCTATATTATCAGTGTCTTTTATTAGATGATCTAATAAAATATATAAAACTTTTTCTTGAATATTTATATCTTGAAGAACTATATTTATTCTATCATCAGATAAAATAGCTATTTCTCTAGATCCGCCAATAAAACTTAATTCTTGCCAATTAATTATATTATCAGCGTAATCAACCGCTAAAGAAGACATTTGTTTTTCATTAAAACTTTTCCAAGTAGTTTGAGTAATATCAGTATTTAATGTATACTCTGTTATACCCCCTCTTACTACTGAATTAAAAGATTCAGTATTTTCATTATAAAATTCATTATAGAATTTATTCAATTCATCTTCATATTCCTCATTTGGCTTATATATTTCTTCAGGTATACTTTTACATAATTCTTTTATTTTTTCTTTGGCATCTCTAGATTTTTTTTTTATTTCTGATTTAACATCTTTAATTTTCAAAGGGCTATAATCTTGATCATCATCTACTATCCAAGAATTATCTTTTTTCTCATGAAATTCTAATTCTTCTATATCTTGAAATTTATTCCATTGTTGTTCTACTAATTCACTTATACCTTTTTTAATACTTTCATAATCTTCTTTTATTACTTTATTTTTATCAAGAACTTTAGGATTTATTGCAGTATCTACAAGTTTTTTCTTATAATCTAAAACTAATTTTTTAATTTTTGAATCACTAAAAATAGATATATCTAAGGTATTTTTTAATAAACCTAAGAAAGAATCATTTTTAATTATTTCCCATAATTCCTTTTTAATTTCAATTAAATTCTTTTTCTTATCAAAATCTATATTTTTTGGTTTTCCTATAAAATCTTTGACTTCTTTAGGTGCATCATATAATTCTATTTTACCTTGTAATGCATAATGTAATGGTGTAAAACCATAATTATCTTGAAAATTTAAATCAACATCTAAAGATATTAAATAATTAACAATAGTGGAGTATTGAGCTTTACAAGCAAGATGTAAAGGTGTTTGATTTTCTTTATTGGGTTTATCAGGATGAACATTGTTTTGTACTAAGAATTTAACAATATTTAATCTATGAAATTCTTTTTTTAATAAATTAGGAGATGTAATAACTTTATGAATTAAACTATCCCCAGATATAGGATCTTCAACATTCAAAGTAATATTATTAACAATTGAATATTGTTTCAATTGTTGTGAATCCATTAAATTAATCATACTAAATAATTCTTCTATTTTTTCTTTAGGAATTATTAATTTAGGTCGATAAGGTAAAGTCATTGGATCAATTCTAGGTATAATAGGTGCTCTAGGTTTCATATCTAATTCTGTTTTTCTTTCAATAGTACTTTCCATTCTTTCTTTCAATTGTAATGTAGTTTTATCAATCATCGCAAATTTTTTTTGCAATTGTGTATTAAATCTTTTTTCCATAATATCATCTTGCATTATTATTAATATACAATATAATTTAATTTAAAAAAAATAAATTATATTATAAATAATGCTAAAATACGGAGCCGTATTACCTGTATCAAGTACAACTTCAAAAAATAATGCTGTAAGAAATATTAGTTATACAAATTCTTCTAATAATGAAACAATTATTATTTCTACGGATACTTCTTCAAGTGATCCTATTTTTAATAGTATAACTACCAATAAATTAAAAACAACTAATTTATTAATATCTACTACTAACAGTTTTCAACCAATTATAAATTATAATACTTATGAGAAAAAATATATACTACAAACATCAATAAATGGAGATCAACAAATTTCTTTAAATAATATAATTAATATAGTAGGCGAACAAATTACATTTATTGGTAAAGTAATCTCAAAAGATTTAAATAATAATATATCAACTTTTACATTTTCTGGTTACACCAAATTAAATAATTTAAATTTTACTTTAAATATGATATATTCAGATGATCCTACTAATTGGAAAATTAAATCAATGAATATAAATAATTTGAATTTAGTTTTTGTAATAGGTAGCAATCAACCAACTACAACAAATTGGACAATTTCTTTGGACAGTATTTCTATTTAGACACAAAATATTATCTAATTTTAATATATATAAATAATGGGAGATACAGGATCTACAGGATTTACAGGATCTACAGGATTTACAGGATTTACAGGATTTACAGGATTTACAGGATTTACTGGTAGTTTAGGAATACCTGGAGCAACTGGTTACACTGGAGATACAGGAACACCAGGAACTGCAGTAAATACAGGATCAACTGGATCTACTGGTATACCAGGATCAGCAACTGATACAGGTGCAACTGGATCTACTGGTATAACTGGTTCAACTGGTATACAAGGATCAACTGGTGATACTGGACCAATGGGACCAGAAGGACCTGCTGGAGGACCAACCGGACCAACAGGACCATCAGGAGGACCACCTGGTCCGCAAGGAATACAAGGTATACCTGGTCCTCTTGGACCTACCGGACCTATTGGTCCAACTGGAAGTCAAGGTACACCAGGATCTGCTTCATCTTATATACCATATAATTCATTAGACTGGGAAAATACTGATCCTAGATCAATAGGGGAAGCTTTAGATAGAATAGCAGCTGTATTAGCTAGACTGGGTAATAGACCTTAATTTATTTAACAATCAAGACCTAATAATTCATCAATTAGTTCTTGTTTAGTCTTCTTTTTATTATTACCATTTACTTTTTTTTCTAAAATTAAATTTTCTTTTTTAGCTAATTCTTGAATTTCACTTACTTTTAATTTTGATAAATTAGAACTATCATATTTAGATTTATTATCATTATTAATTTCAAATTCTAAATTATTTAATACATCTTCCAAATTTTCATTTGCATTAATAGTATTAGTTACAAATTCAACAGGTTCTTGATTTTTATTTTCAATTAATGTGTTAGATACAAAAGTTTCATCAGAATTATCATTGTCATTTGAATATATTTCTAAAACAGTTTTTTTATATGTTGAAGAAGAAGAGATTTCAGAAGATTCATCTGAAGATTCATCTAATTCAGAATTAGTTATTTCTTGATTTTGTTCATTACTTTGTTGATAATTTAATTCAACATTTTGTTCATTGTTTTGTTCATTGTTTTGTTCATTGTATTGTTCATTGTGTTGTTCATTGTGTTGTTCATTGTGTTGTTCATTATTTTGTTCAGTTTGATAATTATTCATTTGAAAAACTGGTAGAGGTTGAGATTGTAAAGAAACCATTTTCATAGGTAATTCTAATTTTAAATTATTACTATTTGTAATTTGTTTTTCTGAGTGTTTTTCTATTTGTTTTTCTGTGTGTTTTTCTGTATGTTTTTCTGAGTGTTTTTCTTCATATAATAATCTACATTTTTCTTCTAATTTGTGAATTCTATCTCTTTGTTCATCAATGTCCTTATACATAAAATAAATTACTATAGCTAAAGTAAGTAATATTATGAATTTAAAATCAAATAATTTAATCATTATTAAATCTAATATATAAATATTTTACAAACACACTTTAAATGAATTTATTTCTAGGTATATAATAATGACCTTAGCATCAAAATTTAAAGAATTAAAAAAAAATATATTATTTGTAACAAATTTGGTTATTTTATCAAATTTAATAAATTATTATTTAGATGGAGAAGAATTATACAATAAACAATGGTTATATAGCTCATTGGGTATTTTAATTACATATACTTTTTATTTATTATTTATAAATGATTTTATTAAAGTTGAAGATAAAGACTATTTAAGAAAAAGAATGAAATTGGATGCAATAAGATATTTTATTATTTTTTCTTTGTCACATTTAATCAGAAATTATATGTTATATGGATCTTTTAAGATTACATTTTTATGGTTTATTCAAACCCTTATAACTATATTTTTCTATGTAGTGTTTGATTATATTTTTTCAGATTTTGTATTAAAATTAAATAATTATAAAATTTTATTTATAGATGTATCAAAAATTTTACTTGCTGAAATATTAGCTATGATGATTACTTTTCAAACTTTAGAATTATCAGATCTATCTCAATTAATTGCTTATATAGTAAGTTATATAGTTTGGGCATTAATTATAAAAAAATTAATTTAAAATCTAGATGTTATTAAAATATAAATGACTGGAGGATTAATTCAACTAGTATCATCTGGAAAACAAGATGGGTATTTAACTTTTAACCCACAAATTACTTTCTTTAAGAAAATATATAGAAGACATACAATATTTGGTATTGAATTTCTAGAAACTGCACCAGATCAACAACCCGAATATAATAATCGGGTAACTTTTATTTTAAATAATATATCAGATTTAATTTCAAGATGTTATGTAGAAATAACTATACCTACTTTATCTTTTACAGAAAGTGCAACTGTAACTAATTTAAAACAAAATCAATTACAAAATTTACAAAATCAAATTAATAAATGGTCTACTTTGTATACTAATTTAAAAAATTATTGTTCAATTGAAATTTTATTATATCAAAATGTAACTCAACTTTTAGAATCTATAAATATTACCTTAAATCTTTTAAAACAAAATGTAATAAAGTTTAATTCAAAATACAAAGCTACCAAAAACTCTTTACAAAATTTAATTGTAGATAATGTATTTAGTCAAATTAATCTAACAGGTTATATATTACAATTAAATTTAATGATTGTATCAAATGATTATACACCATATAACACAGCAATTGAAATAAATATAAATGATTTAACAAAAAATATTAATGAATATTACAACAATATGATTACTAATTTAAAATATTATTATTCAAATTATATATATTACACTAAACAATATAATAATCTAAATAATAAGAATATACCATTTGCTTGGAATAAAAATTTGGCACATATATTTTTTACTGATTTTGAAGTTGAAATAGGTGGACAATCCATTGAAAAGTATAGTTTAGAACAATCATTAATTTATCAAAAGCATCATTTACCAGCTGAACAAACTGCTAATTATGATGTTATGATTGGAAATACTGGAAATTTAACTACTTTTGATAATACTACTAAAGTAGGTCAAACTTTATTAATTCCATTAAACTTTTGGTTTTGTAAAGATATTGGTTGCGCATTACCTACAGTTGCATTAGCAAATTCAAATGTATCATTGAATTTAAAAATTAATACACTTAAAAATCTATTATATTTTGAAGATTTAGAACAAGAATATTATAATTTCCTAGTTGTTACTGTTCCTAAAGATATTACAACACAAGTAACATTAAATTATAGTAGTCTTAGTTTGGATATAAATACACAATTAATTACTTATCATTGCACAAATATAACTTATGGATTATTGGAAATAAATTATCCATCATTAGCAAGTGTAGATGGAAATGATGATTTAACTGAAATATTAAATCTATATGGAAAGACTGTAAACAATCAAAGAATTATGGAATTAAATGAATGGTTAAACTTTAGAAGAAATTATAAAAAAGATCAAAATGTTATTAATCCTGGTGCAAATAATAATTTTATACAATATTATAGTTCAGTTTCAAAACCTCAAATATCATTAATTACAGAATCAGTATATTTAGATGATATTGAAAGAAATAAATTTGCGTCAGTTAAATTAGAATATGTTGTTGAAATATTTCAAGAAAATATCTATGATATAGAAAATCAAGGATTGGTTAGTGGAGAATTTAGTATAGATCGACCCGTTAAAGAATTAAGTTGGATAACTCAACCAAAATTATTTGTTAATGGATTTACTGAATATGGAAAAACATATATAACAGATTTTCAATTTAATCAATTTTTAAAAAATACTTATTATAATTCATTATCTATAACATTAAATCAACAAGATATTATTAAACCAATTTATGATTATAACTTTTTTAATCATCTTCAATCATATCAATATTATAATAATTCATTACCTGATGGTGTCTATGCTTATAATTTTGGATTATATCCAGAAGAAAATCAACCTTCAGGAACTGCAAATTTTACTATGTTCAAAGGTAAATTATTTAATTTTGTATTAAATAAAAACTTTTTAATTGAATATTTTAATACAACATTTAATCCTAATCAATTTGGATTAACATTAACTTTTATGGCAAGGAGTTATAATTTCTTAATTGTTGAAAAAGGAATGGGTAGAATGGTTTTCGCTAATAATTAAAAGAGTTTTGCTAATAATTAAAAGAGCTAATAATTAAAAGTATTCACTTATATCATCTACTTCATCAATTTCTATTTCTTC
>Ga0214921_10008663_pt1 | contig 13112 bp, 10 predicted proteins | sample LL1505_MetaG_FD_177992 | JGI IMG/M metagenome (GOLD analysis project Ga0214921, IMG submission 177992) | Freshwater microbial communities from Lake Lanier, Atlanta, Georgia, United States - LL-1505 | ecosystem: Environmental > Aquatic > Freshwater > Lake | place: USA: Georgia | collected... | reverse complement strand
GTCAAAGACGAGAGCGAATTCACATCAACCATCAGCGAAATCCTGAGCCAACCATCAACGCTCAAACGATTCGAGAACCTCCACGAGCTCGCCGAGCGCGAGTTCTCGCTTCGGGCGAGTCGGGAGAGATTCAGTGCGATCTTTGCCACCGAAGGATCTCACTAACGGTGGTGCAAAATATAGTTGTTACCACTAAGGACGCAAAGGACACAAAGCCGGCCCCCGAATTTTAGGTCGTCACGTAATGACCCGGAGGGAGAAGCAGCTCATAAGCTCCCTGCCCCCTCTGCCCCCTCTGCCCCAAGCTAATTCAATACCTTGCCCAACTCCGCGGCATCCCAAAAACCCCTAGCGCAACAAGATCCGACCTAATACCCATAACAACTCTGAATATGCTCGCGATATGGGCATTTTTGAAGGTTTTCCATGAGTCCGTACACAACCAATGCTAAGCATACCCAAGCGCCATCCGAAGCGCAGGTTCCTGTCTTGCGCTCGAATAGTCCCGATGACGGCCTAGTAAACCAACAAACACCACCCGCTGATAAAACCAAAACTGCCTCCGTATCCGATCAGCTCAAGTCACGACGAGTTTACTCAAAACATCACTGGCACGCCCACGCGGTCAAAGACCTGCACATGGCGCTATCGCAAGGAGCCGTAACACCGAGCACGATACCGAATACATATCTTGAATCCGAGCGGATCGTCTCTCCACTCTCTCCCGAAGGGGCAACATTTCAACGAGTAATGGAACAACTCACGACGCGCCTCGTTCCTGGGCTTGACCTTAAAGATCACCCCATAACATTTGTGATATCCGACACCGGGCACGAAAACGCCTACGTCGTTACAACCCCGAAGCAGAGCCTGATCTGCCTCGACCGAGCCATTCTTGAAACCTTTGACAACCTCGATCAGCTCTCGTGGGTCCTCCTTCATGAACTCACCCACCTTCAGTATCGAGGTATCTTTGGAGCGATTCAAAATACGCAGGTCGAGGAAGGAATCTGTGATCTGCGACCTCTCGGAGCGATGATGGAAGCTGGGCTCAACCCTGCCGAGGCCGAGAAGTACGCCATCAAGATGGCCGCAATCAAGCAGCCCCCTTGGATGTCCATGGTGGACGTGCACGGCCTTCCACAATATCGTGTAGACTCCGTTCAAAAGGGACTCGTCGCTCTGAGGCAGTCGCGTGGAACGTTGCCGACCACCACGGAAGCGCTACCTCATGAGCTCCACCACGACGGACCTTTGAAGAACGCGCACCACGAATCATTCATTGACCGAGCCCTCAAAGAGGTAACCTACGAAGAGAAATCAACCCTCGACAAGATCCGCAATCTTTCCTCACTCCTCTCCGACTTGCAAACTCCCTTCCCGCATCGCGCCGAAGAGTTCGCAAAGCATGTTAAAGTTCTTCAGGTCAGCGAGCACGACAAAGAGGAACGAAAACTCCTCAGTAAGATGATGGACTCGCTGCTCGATAATCCGCCAGCGTTCAACGTCGTTCATCACCGAATACGTTCTGTTCTCGATGGCCCTCATCAAAATAAGACCCGATACTATGCACCACGAATAATTGCGCTCGCAAAAGCAGCGAAGGCCTTCATCGATGCAGAGGAGGGCACCACTCAACGCGAAAAAACTGAAGCCGCCGCCCATTTCATAAATACCCTTGAATCCCTTCCATCATGGCAATCCATCAACTGGGGCCCCGTCGACCTGCCTCACTTTGAGCTTGCGAACGAACGAGAATACAAGATTGCCCTTCGAGACTTTAAGAGGACCGGTGAGGAAGTAGTCTTTCCGTGGCACGAACTTGCCGAAGCCGCGAGACCAGAAAACCAGATCGCTCGGGCCCTCCTGTGCCTCGGAACGTGGGATGATCGGATACCACAAAATGCAGGGCTAAAGGATCTCGAATGGATGAATGAGCACGTTTCCATCGGAGAGGCCGCAAAAACAGCAGCGGCTTACTCCTACGATGACGGGATCTCTCGACCACGCAACGAAGATCGCGACGTCTCCAGGCTTCAATTCCGTTCAAATGGGGCTGGAATCATAATGAAGTTCAATGCCCTTGAGTCTTCTCGCTTGGATGCTATTGATCCGATTATTTCCGGGATTCGCAATGCGCTTGATCGCCAAAGAGTAGCCGAGCAATCGGTTCAAGCGCTCTCTTCCTCAGTCACAGGTAGGGGAGTTGCCTCGCTGGCGGATGGAACACTGTCATTTCAAGACCTCCCGTTTCATAAGTTCATGGAGGACCCCTACGTCCATCTTCGGTTGAACACAGATACCCTCGTTCCCGGAAGGAATGCTTCCGACCCCGGTCGAGGCGGTTTACTTGACGCGGCCACTCGTACCTCGCTCGTGAACGCTGTAGTCGCTTCCCGAAACCTCATGAGCTACTTCGATCGAATGCTGGCGACTGACTCTGAGCCTGAGATCTCTCACTACCGGAAATTTGTACGAGACTTTTTCTTGGATCATTCGACACCCTTCAACTACGGTACCTTAGACTCCCAGCAGCTTGCGATAAAGGGGCTCACTACCGCCACCCTTCCCTATCTGGAGTGGGTAGCAGCCGACAAACACAAGCTCTTCACCATCCCCGAACGGGGAGCCGTGTGTTGGGACTATCATGACGAGGCCGTACTTCGATTAGCACGCACCGCGACACGCGTGAACAAGCCCACTACCGTTGATGAACTTGTAACGGCGCTTGACGCATATCTTCTACTGCGGGGAGACACGAACCGACGCGAACAAAACTTTGAAGACCTCAATCTTTTTGCTGACGGAGCGATGTCTCAGGAGGTAAACCACTATTTTCGGGATCATGGCGCGAAGGGAGAGCTTCACCGACTCTTGAGCACTCATGGCGATCGATTGTATCGTATGGATCGCGACACTGAGTTCGACTCGAGTATCGCTGAGTACCTCAGCAAAGAGAAGAGCTGGCCGACCGACCCGGTGCAGCTCGGATACATCTATCGGGCCATCGACAGCCTCGGCGCATTTCCGGATGAACAGTGGCGAATTAACTTTGTCAACCGATTGATGGAGAGCATCGACGCAACCCAGGACTCTGATGCCAAGCTCGCCGCTCTTGAGAACCTTCTCCTCGATGCCCCCCCTAAGGATGTCGACATACGGGACGGGGCGATCTCCCGATGGGTTACCTGCGCCGCGTCGATGTTCGGTAGCGATGATACTCTCACCTGGAACACGGAAAATTGTCCGTATCTGGCTCGAATTGAACCACTCCTTGAGCGGATTGGAACCAAGGCTCATACCTCTGTCCGCGGCCCCTTGCTTCACGCGTTCGCAAACCAAATCGTTGCGCAACGACAGGTAAGTCATGCTATCGAGCGAGCGGCTCTGGGGCCGATTAGGGAATCGCGAGTCGTCGAAGCTGGGGATGGCTACGGAGCGCTCCAAGCAACATTCGCGTTAGTGGGAACAGAAAAGGACGCTCGCCTCCGTTCGTTTCATTTCCTCACGCGTCCCCTGACACCTAAAGGCCTTCGAGCCTTTGCCAAAGAGACTATGAGAGCCGCTACAGATGGGATCAAAATCTTTGGGCAGGAGGATTCAGGAAATATCAACTCCAAGTTCTTCCGGCGCCGCGTTGAACTTGAATGCAAGCGGCTGCACGAAAACTTTTGGAAGGCCCCCATGCCCTACCGAGCGGCATTCCTAGAAGACCTTCTTATGCCGGCGGAACAACGCCTTGACGACCTCAAAGCTGGAAAGAATGACACCTTCCAGCAGGCGTGTGACTACGTCATCTCTGAGTTCCTTCCTCTTACAGATGCCCGTCGTAATCCTATTAAGTATGCACCGGAGGCACAACGCATCCTGAGAGCCTTTCTCGCTCCAGGGGTACTTGACCACCGTCAACAACCGGTATTCCTCTCCGCTTTGATGGCCTCCGCCCAACGTTCTCAAACCCAAGGATCTCCGATCAGCGTTGGCCAAACCCTCGCTACGATCTTCGATGCTATGGGGCCAGCGTGGAGAAAGTTTGGACAAGCTATCAGCAGCCATCCGAGCACCCCGATCGATATCGCCCGTGATATGGAACCCCTCAAGGGTAAGCTATCAATGACGCGCTCCGAGGCCTGGGCACTCTACGAACGCACCGTTCCCGAGGAGATCCGACTCCAGAACCCTCGGCTCGGCAAGGTGCTTGAGTCAGCATCGTTCTTCACCGCGGTGGATGCTGGTGATGATGTCTTTACCTTCCTGACCCCATACGCTCTGAACCGAGCGGAGGATGGGTTCTCAATCATGGAGGCCTTCGTAGCTGAGCTACGCAAGGCTGACGATGCCTTCGCTCAGATCGCGCCCCCGGTCGCTGAGATGGTGCACAGTGCTCGAACGAGCGCGGTCCTTGAGACGAACGGACGGGTGGGCGCGGCGCAAACGGACGCGATGCGAGCTCGTTACGACGACCTTACCGTAACCATAGGCACACAGCGCTTTCCGTTTGGCACGGCCACCTGGCGTCATCACGGGCCGGAGTTCCGTCGCATGCAGAAGATGAAGGGACCAACCTTCAACGACCTTCCATCGACAACGCCAGAGGAAGCCCTTCACAAACGACAGGTCGCCAAAGCTATCCTGTACGTTGAGTTACGAAACATCCTCTCCGGAAACGCCTTCTGCCCTGATAGACACGGACGGAACATCCGCGTGGACGGAAACTCGGTCGGTCATTTCGACCACGGGGCGGTTCATGCCGTCGTTCGTGACAAGAAAGGCAACGAGGTGAATCCGCTTCATTCTGAGGAGGCGCTCGTAAGCGGGGGAACCGTCGAGATTCCAGGAGCCAACCGCACCGAGAAGCTCCAACTCGCCGAGGCGCTCTACAGTAGCTTCACCCAGCTCTCAGAAGGACAACCCCTTGCCGTGGTGCTCCACAACGAGATTGAGAAAGCACGTGCAGCGACAGGGGAAACTCCTGACTACCTAATCCGAGTAGAGCGAGCGCTGCTCGCCATGAACGACTGCTTTAAATGTCTCGACTCGAAGGGACAGGACATCAAGGACATCCTCGGCGGTCTCCTCCTTAATGGCGATATCGACCCCGTCATCACCGCCGCTCTTGAGAAGAAGATAATTGGTCAAAAGCTCGGCGCATTCGGAATGTTTGTGAACGCTTCAAAGACCATCCGCGCTAAGGTAGAGGGTATGATCGCTGAACGAATTACCATCTCGCAGGGGCGGCGCGCAGAGACCCTCCGCTCTGCGTGGCACGACAATCCCAAGAATACGCAGGACATTCCAACGCTCCTTACGACTAAGGATTTTAGACCTACGCATCAAAAGACCAGCCCGAAGCCGGATGAGCGCCGACTGTCGTTGGTCCCAACTCTGTCCTCCTAGAGAGAAGGGGCAAAACAACGCAGGGCGTTGTTTTGCATTGTGCCTCCGAACAATTCCCATCTCGAACGAACGATTACGGACACCCTCTTCGCATGTTTTTACACCCGGTCGATGATGTAACGGACCGAACTGTGGTATCTTCCTGCCCATGATGAGAATCAATCCCGAACCCCAAAAGCTGCACCCATTTGCGGTCGTCCTCTCCGCCTTCGTGCATTTCAACGTGCCTCCTCAGGGAGCGATCGACAAAGCAGGACTCGTAAACATCATGCTCGCCTCCCGGTGTCCGAGCGAGCGCACCGCTCATGGCATCCTCGATCGCATGGTTGAAGAGGGTCTTCTACAAAAGCACACCGATCCGAAGACAGGGGATTCATACTCACGAACCGAGCTCGGCATCGAGCGAACCCCTAGCCTAACGCCCCCTCCCCGCCCCTTCGAACCAGGGTTGAATTAGGTAGTCGGGCTGCGGCAAGCTTATCCGCACTATTTCTTGACCTTCAACGAGGGTTATGCGGCAAACTTCCTTGTGGTTATCGTGTATCGGTACCCCAAACTATTAAGCACACGCAAAAGGATATCGAAACTCATACGATGCATTCGCACGCCAGCTTCAATCTGAGCGATTCGGGAGCGCGAGACCCCTACAAGCCTCGCCAGCTCGTCCTGGCTCAGCCCACGGGATGTTCGCACCCTCACTATCATCTCTCTTAGTTTTAGCTTCTGATCGACCTCGTTGATATCAACACCGAGTTCGTCCGCCAAATGAGGGAGATCCATCTTACGCCACATCATGCTTACCTCTCCTTAGTTGAAGGTCTCGGATCCTCAAAAGGATGAGCTTCTTGTCCTTAAGCGCTATAACTCTTGTCTTCTTACGAACCGCGTGAACAACATAGATGACACCTGAAAACTTTGTGTAGTAGAACAACCGAACGTGTCCGTCTACATCTCGAACTCGTCGCTCCCAAAGCCCATGAGCGATAGATCCCAAACTGCGGGCGAGCGGCATCGGAAGATGCTCGCCCTGCTCCAAACGCCTTAGAAGGACGATCGCGTCGTACCTGCCCTCTTCGGACATCTCACGTAAAAATGCCCCAATCGGATCTCGCCCATTCAGGGTTATGTAGTGTCGAATCTCTACCGTAGATGTTAGCCCTAGCTAACATCTGGCGTAAAGAGCAAAGTCTCAGCCACGTCAGCTAACATCCTCATCGAGAACGCAGCCAAAAAGTTGCCTACATCGCAGGAACTTTTGAGTGGAATAACAGGATTCAGCGAGGCAAAGCAAAACAACGCCAATGCCTTGTTTTGCCTCGTATCCCAAGAGAAGCGCCCTAGTACCCAAACGTCGACCGAGTAGCCACCTTTCGAATCTCTTTCTCATCGGACCACTCAAGGATACCGGTGGTAAGGTTCTTAAGGTTCATGGTGAATTTGTAGTACACATCCTTCGTGTCGCTATTTCTCTGTTGAATCTCAGAGAAGTTCGCGGTCAGGATATATTCAGGTGCGAGCTGCTGCCCAAACCGCATTGCGGTGCCCTTCTTTACCAAACCGCTCTCCTGTTGATACCGCACCTCGTCGATCGACTGCTCATCGGTAGTACGATCTATGAAGCGAAACTTACCGGATTTGAGCATGCGAGCCCGAATCGAATCGGTTATCGATTCAGTATCGATGTGCTGCATCGTCTTGTTCTTCACCCGGTCAACCACGAGCACGGGACGACGCCGACTCGTCTCCTCAACAACGGGCGGAAAGGTCAACATCGAGTCAACCAACGACGCCGCTATCTGCTGAAGATCTGAGGAACCGAAATCGGTCGATACCGTACTCAACGCCTGCGGATCTCCATATTGAACCTTCGTACCGGCGCAGCCTGACGAGAAGGAGACCACAAGAAGACAGGGAACAAAGATAAACAACTTTTTCATACACATCCCTCAGTAACACTTACTCTTGATATCGAAGATGAAGCTTAAAGCCCTTTGCGCTCGGATTTGGAGCAACGCCCTGCACCGACGTGGTCTGATTTCCATAGATAAGAAGAGGATTCCACGCCTGCGACGAACTGTTAACCTCAAACCCGTGGGAGTCAAACCACACCCACCGATACTGAACCGCTTCGGTATCGTGCACGGTCGACTGCAGGGTCACGGCTGCTTTGGTGAGTCCCCCAACCTCCATCTGATTGATCCCTGCGATCAGGATATGACGGGCCAGTCGGGGATTAGCCGCTTCAACCCTCGTTGAATAGGTCAGCTCTCCGTTCGGCCCCTTCATCGCAAGCGCCGTAGTCTGCGTGCCCGAGGTTCCCCAGCATCCACTACACAACAGCACCACAAGAGTGGATAAAAGCTTTTTCATAGTTCCCCCTAGTTGAATGACAGCGGCTTCTCACTCGAGCCAGCACTTAACTTCTCTTCAGGGGCCTTTCGCGCTACAACAGCTTTGCCTCCTGCTTTCTTAAGCACCTTAACGACACACCCCTTTGCGATACCGAGGTTTTCCCCCTTCGCCTCAGCGAAGCTCTGCTTCGCATCAGCTCGCTTCACAACACCCTTTCCAACCGAGATCTCATTTTTGAAAACCTCCCCGGTGTCCTCGTCCTTTACATCCTCAGTTGCGAAGAACTCAACCTCAGATCCCGATTCAAAACCGGCCTCAGTTCCACGATTGATCATGATCTGCGGTCCGGTAATGGTCAGCACCTTCGCTGGACGCATCAGGGTCACAACCTCCTGCGCCAACTTCTGAGCGAGCTCCTTGGTGACCTGATTAATCAGCTCATCTCCGCCCAGTCCAGCGCCCATGCGAGCGTACTCAATCGAGTTCGAACGCTTCACCTTCACACTCGGCGACTCAGGCAAGAGAGCTCCCGTGGTCGTATCCACCACCGAGAGAACCGCCGACACCCACACCGTGCGAGAGACGTCTTTACGTTGAATCGCTGAGTAGGTCGTAGTGGCCGAGCTATCCTGGAAGGCGTCAATCCGAGGAAGAAACGCGAACTTCGCGCCCTTCATCTTCATCATTTGAGCAGCGTTCTTATCATTTGGGTCTACCGCCACCTGGGCGAACGCCTGCTCAAGTTCGATATCGTCCTTTCGCTCGCGCTCTACTATCTGAAACACACGCGTCTGATTAATCTCAGTGACAAGCTCCGCTCGGAGCCCCTCCCTGAGCTGGTTCAGTGCATTCGAGTCCTTTCGCTTTTTGGCGACCTCCTCGACGCTCTCGTTAACCTTTACCGGACCAATGAAGGCGGTATCCTTTTCACCCTGCGCGAGTTGCGCAGAGGCGTTGGAGACCAGTCCCACTCCCAGAACGACCGCTCCTAGAACCGAACGTACGATATTCATAGCTACTCCCTTTCAACCTTGACGATCGCGTCCGCGGAGCGACCGATATTGAGCTCGTTAACCGGCCCCTCAATCTGAGTGTGGCTGTTCTTACGATACTCCTTCTCACCATCAGCAACCTCTCGCTTCACGTACGCATCGGCTGCGCTCTGCTCTTTGGCGATATCGATCCTCGCGTTTTGGGTCTTCTTAATGAGATCATCCTCACGTGCGACACGCAAGGAGTTCTCATTTCGGTCCTCGCCGATGTACGACCGCTCCAGGGTCACGTTGAGTACCTGGTTCGGCACGATGTTAACCGTTCGACGCCATGTAACGTAGCGCTCCTTCGAGACCGCGATCTGATGAAGACCGGGACGTATTGCAAAGGCACCCGGAACGCTACCAAGGGTAGCCCCATCAACCTCGATCGTTGCTCCCTCAACGTTCGCTTTTACCTCGATGTTGATCGTCGATTGTCCCTCGACCACCGTCTCCTTGATGCGCTTAATCTTTGCTTCGATGTTATCGGCGATCGTGTCTGCCGCTTCATCGATAAGGGTATTGTCACCATCATCGGTAACTGTTGTGAGGTGGGTGTTTCCGGCGAGGCGCGCTTTAGTTACCACCGTATCCCCGTAGACCGTCGAACCCTTATTCCCCTCAAGCACCTTGAGCGAGGTGCGCAAGGTCCGGGTGAATACCTCGTTACTTGTCTTGTAGAGAGTTCCCTCTCCATGAAATTGTTTTCGCTCGCTTCCGACTGAGGCGAAGGTCGCCACGATCAGGTAATCAGCGTCGAGCATCTGCGCGATACGAAGCGCCGAAGCTCCGTTCAAAACGCTCTCTACGCTCGATTCGGTCTTGGCGGTCTCGATACCCTTCGATACCGCTCGCAGCACATCAACGACCGGATCCGGTGAACCGTCAGTCTCCTGAAAGCGCTCCGCGATATCGTGCCCATCCATCACCGCGAACCCCTTTTCCGTTAAACGGGCCGTCAGGAGGTCCCGAAACATCGGAACGCTCGCTTCCAGATCCGGCCCCGCATGATTCTGAACAAAGATAGCCGCGCTGAGGGGACCCGTGCGCTCCGGCGCGCTTTGTTTAAGCGCCACACCGGTCACCGGAGCAGCGACCTGCTCGGCGCTCTCCGCCATCGCCACCATCGGAACGACGGCAAGCACCATAGGCATGAACAACCACTTCATCATAGAGCCTCCCACCTTACCGTTGCGTTAGAGAGTTACGTTGGAGATAAACAACTTCGATCCAAGCCGCACGGCCCGAACCACGACACGCTTACCGGCTTCCTTCGGCAAGGTAATAGATCCGCGAGCACCGCTTCCATCGTGCACGAGGCTGAGTGTCGATCCAGGCGCAGCCTGAGCCCGAATGACCTGTGCATTTTGAGGTAGACTCCTCCAGCTGCGGGTGTCAGCGATCTCCGTTGCGGCGCCTACCGCCGAGACAGCGAGACCTGCAAGACTTCCTCCGTAGTGGCTCGCCAGCGACGACGCAGCGCCCTTAATCGCCGCTCGAACGACCTGTCGGGCGATCATCGACGGAGCGCTCTCCTCGTACGCTTTTACCGCAAGCGCGTCGATAGCGCAGATCCACTCACTACGACCGAGCTGAGTCCCACCAGCGCTCAAAGTAAGGGGATGAACCGGAGCGACCGAGGCCTTAAAGGTCGGAATCGCGATCGAGGTCAACCCGGGAGATCCAGGTATCGGAATCGGAATCGGGAACCACACCGCTTGTTTGCCAGGAACAACGCCGTCCTCAAAGAAAACGATCACCTCGTTCTTTGAACGATCGAACCCCTTCGCGGAACCGAATGCGCCTGGCATGCTCTTCTTGAACCCCTCGATATCATCAGTCATCGAGAGCTCCTTCGCCAAACGCGCCACGTCTCGCTGAATGACGCCGTTGGTTGGGGCAATCTCGAGCGCCTTCTTGTAATCGATATAGGCGTCGTTTTGCTCGTTCATAATCTCATGAACGACCCCTGACATATAAAAGGTATAGGCGTTTTGGAACGAGTTCTTAACCAACGCCGCTACAGCCCGGGAGCTTCCGAGGGTTTTCGAAATCCCATCTTCAAAGTCCGACGCCGAGAACCCCTTATCCTTAGCCTCCTCCTCAGCTTCAGCAAGCTCCTCCTCATGCGCTTTAAGCGCTGCTTCCTGTTCAGCGTTTGCCCGTCGGACCTCAACACCCGCATCCTCAACCTTTCCGTCCATGAGGTAATTGAGCGCTTGGAAGTGATATACGAGCACCTTTTCAAATCCCGCCGGCTCGTACGGAATCATGTTATCATTCACAACCACCGCGGCTGCCTGAGCACCTAGATTTCGCAGACTCACGAGTGCGCGACTATCGAAGTCGTCCACCTCATCTGCCGCATACCCAAGCTCGGTGATACTCGTTCCCAGGTCGCCCTGGATCTGCGCGAGACGACCACGTTCGGAACGGGCGAGCGCTTCATCGATTCCATCAACATCGTCGGCAAGCACTGCGTTGATATCGAGCTTCTTGCCCGAAACCAGTTCGTTCATCAGCTCCGGAACCTCCGAGTCCATCCCCACGAGCTCCTTGTCATCGGTTGATCCCGATGACGCACTCTGCGTTGTGCTCGTATTCGGATCAACGAATGAGGAGATACTATCAAGGCCCGGAATACCCGCACCACTGCCAACCATCGGAAGACCCGCGACACATCCGTTACAGAGAAAGACCGCCGAAAGTAATGATACCTTGCGTGTTGTGAGCTTCATGAAACACCCCCCAATCAATTGGTCGCTGCCCCTCGCAGCACAGGGGGGAGTCGTCTGACTTACCCCATCCCTTTACAATTGGGGACACAAATTCCTTTGGCCCGATATGGGACCGTTGCCCGTGTCGTTACACCGTAACCCTCCAGGACTGCGAGATTTCAGGCTTGGGTTGTTTCGAATGGACCGAGGACGCTCCTACGAGTCAATACCTGACAGGCAAGCCCCCCAATTCACACCACCAATCAACGACTTATCTCATCTGACTCAAATGATATGAGAGCTACCCCCTAACCACTTTCGCTCCTCCGCAAGTTATAGAATAGTTTCCCCGATACCATTATTACGGATAGCAAACTATGAAACGAACAAGCATTGCACTCGCTCTGATAGCATCAACGGCTGCCACCCTTTCAGGATGTATCGCTCCGGCGCAGCCACTCACCGATAGAAATTCTCAGATCACCCAAGGAAACGTTCAGATGAACGTCGTCGTTGGACGAACCACAAAAGCCGAGGTACTTGAGAAGTTTGGGGCACCCAATGTCACCACCCGAGATGGCAAAGGGTCAGAGGTATGGAGCTACCAACGCTCCGGACAGATCTCCCAATCCTCAGGACGCAACGGCTACTGGACCGTTATCCTGGGCGGACAATCAGGTTCAGCTTCAGGATTTGAAACCAGCTCACGAATGATGACCCTGATCATCAAATTCGATCACCGAGATATCGTGACCGACTTCAACAGTCGCGAATCAAACTTCTAAACTAAACGGGAGATACCCATGAAATGTATTAAAACTCTCTGCATCGCTTTTGCTCTCATGACAACTGGATGCGCAATGAACAAGGCGCCTGAACTCACTCCGATGCAGATTCAAGCGCTCCAAACGAGAGACTTTACCTCAACGAAGAACGTCGTCTTCCCAAGCGTCATCTCCGTGTTCCAAGACCTCGGATATACGATCAAGAACGCCGATAAGGATACCGGCATCATCATGGCTGAGAGCGCCGCCAAGAGCGACTCAACCTCGCGCTTCTTCGGTGTTTCAAGTGTCTCGCAGACCGCAGCTACGGCGTTCGTTGAGGAGATCGGAAAGAGCACGAAGGTTCGCCTGAATTTCGTAACATCGAACAATAAGTCGTACGGATACGGACAGACCGATAGAGAGGACACCCCGATCCTTGACGCGCCGACCTACCAGAACGCGTTTGAGCGAATTGAGAATGCGATCTTTGTTCGTAAATCGTCGTAGTCAGCCCTCGGAGGGAGGAGCATTCATCTACGGCCACAACGGCAGTATCGGCTGAATCGGACGCCCCAATGCGTCGTTCGGCACAATTCGCGTCGTTGTCTCCGTTACGGTCTTACTCCCTCCGAGCGCCGCCCCAAACGGATCCGGCCGCTCATAGGTTGATGTCACCGCGCTGTAGCCCGTTGACCAACCCGCGCTGTTTGGCTCCTCAAAGGGACGAATACCTCCCCGCATCGGACGACCCAACGCGTCGTTCGGCACGACATTAGTCACCGTCTCTACAACGGTATCGCTCCCACCCAACAGCTGACCCAGCTGATTCGCCCGCTCGTGAGTGG
>Ga0214921_10008662_pt1 | contig 13113 bp, 9 predicted proteins | sample LL1505_MetaG_FD_177992 | JGI IMG/M metagenome (GOLD analysis project Ga0214921, IMG submission 177992) | Freshwater microbial communities from Lake Lanier, Atlanta, Georgia, United States - LL-1505 | ecosystem: Environmental > Aquatic > Freshwater > Lake | place: USA: Georgia | collected 2015-05-28 | reverse complement strand
CGTTCCTGACGCCTCGATGGTGACCACGGACGGTAGGGCCTTCGCGGCAACGGCGGTCGCAAAACCGGTGGATGACGACCCGTTGATGGTGACGACTTGCGGCTGTACGACCGTTCGATACGTTGCACCGGTCAAACCGGCAATCGCAACTCCCGCACCGCCTCCGATCAAACCGGCAATAACGGCGATTCCCGCGGCCGTTTTGACAGGCATATCCCCGACAAGGAATGGGCGTCGCGGTTCGGGATTCGACTCTGTTGCGAGAACGGGTGGGGCCTCGACCACGACAGCGGGCTTACGTACGCGAGGTGCACGGGGCTTGGGAGTGGGGACGTTTTCGTTTTCCATACTGTCAAGAATGGACGCATTTCCTAAGAATTTCCCAAAGTTGCCTGTGTGTTTCCTTGGTTCATTCGACGGGACAACCGAAGGCCCCGAGCGAACACGGCCGATCGACGAGCACCGTGTCGGCGGCGAAAACGCTCAGAGTGAGGTCGTTGGCTCGAGCTCTGACAAGGCCGGATAGAGGACGCCAGTCTTGAGAGCCGAAACGAAACTCCGCGGAGTACCACACCACAAGCCTGATTCGAACGCTACCCGCCTCGGCGTAGGTGTGACTCGTTGATGTGCGAGTCCACGGAGCTTGTCCGAGTTGACGCCACGTTGCGCCACTGTGATCGCTCGACTGCCGAGACCCGTCCCCGAACGAGCGCCGAAACAGGACCGGAGAAAATCGAACATCAGCGGGATTGTCTAACAACCTGCCCGAGACGATGTGCGTGCGAGCGTTCGACCAAAAATTCGTCGGAACCCGCCGAAGAGACCATCCGCCCGGTTCGACATATTGTTGCGGGGCGAGCGGTCGAAATGATTCGAGGTCACTGACAGTGGTCGGTCCGACTCCGTCTTTGGGTGGTGACGTTCCCACACACTGCCCGTTGACCACAACCTGGCATTCGTCCGAACCGCCCGAACTCGAGCCTCCCGATGAGCCGCCCCATGTAGAGTCACCCCACAGATCCACACCGTTGCCGGTTGTCCCGCCGCCAACCGAGCACGACCCCGCGGCGATCTGCGCCGCCGAACACGTAACGGCATCCGCGGGAATGGCCGCAGTGGTCGTTGCGACAACAACCATCAGAGCGACGGCGAGACGGCGCACCACGTCGAGTCCTCCCACGGTGAAATCTCGTTGATCACGAGCGCTCCGTCTCGCGGCGTCAAAACCACGGTCACGTGAGTCTGTGACGATGGGCTACCAAGGCAGGCCGAAACGACGGCGTCGACGACGGTATGCCGACCGCGCATCGCCGTGAGTTGCCAGCGTGACATTGACACCGTGACCGGCTTTCCGCCCATGGCCGTGAGCGCCGCGAAACCGTTGGCTTCTTCGACGGCCCACTCGGGGGTCGTGACGTCATTAATGGCATCGGTCGGGGCATCCCCGGACGCAATTCGATTCGTCACGTCAATGTAGGAATCGAGCGTCAGCCCGATGAGCGCTTCAGCATCGGCGACGAGAACACTGGCATCCGCGATGATTGGTGGTGGTACCGATGGTGCGGTTTCGGGTGCTGCGCCCGTAGCGCAACCCGCGAGGAGAAGGACGGAAACGGGAAATCGAGCAACACGCATGCACCGAGGGTGCCACACCGCGCGTTGGGCGGGGCGACCTATCCACAGTTAGAGCGGCGCGACCCCGTAGCGCCGGTTGCGAAGGGCGGGGTTCACACGACGCGCGGCCAGAACAGCGCCGGAATCCAGTACGACGTCCATCACAATTTCGCCCGTGCTGGCCTCGACGACAATCTCTCCCAATGGGTCGATGACCATTGATTCGCCGATTCCGGACGACTCGGCGTGATTTGCCGCGACGACCCACGCGACATTCTCGATAGCGCGGGCTTTCAGGAGTGTTTGCCAGTGTTCGGATTTGTGCGGACCGGGAACCCAATCCGCGGGAACGGCGAGGACTGTTGCTCCCGCATCCACCAACCGGCGGGACACCTCGGGGAATCGCAGGTCGTAACAGGTTTGAACGCCGATCGCCCAGTCGTTCACGTCGACAATAAGTGGTGATTCGGCGGGGTCTCCGGCGGTGATGACCGATGATTCGAGGACACCGAAGGCGTCATACAAATGAACCTTGTCATATCGGCCAATGACACCGCTCGCGTTCACCGCGACCACAGTGTTGGTTATGGTGTCGCCGTTCGTGACGAGTAAACCAGCGAGCACCGTCGCAGAGATTTCTCGTGCCTTTTCCGCGACAAAGGTGACGAACGGTCCGTCGATGGCCTCCGCACCGTCCTGCCAACGCTCGGTGTCTGTGTGAAACCACGCCGAATACTCGGGCAAAACAACGAGGTGGACATCATCAAGATGGTCAAACGCATCGCGCAACACATCGAGGTTGTCGGCAGCGTCGTCGGAGGGCGAAAACTGAACCAACCCGACGTTGAGGTTCTCCATGCGTCGAGCCTATCGCCAGGCGATTTCCTCCAACGAAAACGGTCCCGAACGAATTCGGGACCGTTTCACTTGGTTGCGGGGGCAGGATTTGAACCTACGACCTCCGGGTTATGAGCCCGGCGAGCTACCGAACTGCTCCACCCCGCGTCACAAGGGTCGAGTCTATCACGGGGCAATTGCCCCACGAAATCGGGTTAGCGTGAGAGCTCGTAAGCCTTCTGCAAAGCGGACTGCAGTTTCTTGTCCGCTTCGGCCGCGGCGACCAGATCGTTCGCCTTGTAGGCCGCCGCGCGATCGAGAAGTGCTTGGCGCGCTTCCTCGAGTGCGGCTTGAAGTTGCGGCGACACGTTTTCGTTCGGAGTGCCCGGCTCGGTTGGCGTTACCGGGGTTCCCGGTTCGACTCCGGCATTTCCGCCAAAGAGCGTGTCCAGCGCAGCGGGAAGCGTGTCTTCGAACGCAATGGAGTCACCGAACGACACCAAAATTTTTCGCAGCAACGGATACGAGGTCTCGCCCGTTGAACGCACGTAGACCGGCTGGACATAAAGGAGTCCACCACCAACCGGGAGTGTCAAAAGATTTCCGGGGATGACTTCGGTTTGTCCTTGACGCAGCAGGTTCAGCTGCTGACTCACGGTCGCATCCGAGTCGAACTGCGCCTGAACCTGTCCCGGTCCGGGGATTGTGGTCTGCTTGGGCAACGTCAACAGCGTCAACTTCCCATAATCCGGTCCTGGATCAGAGTTCGCCGAAAGATATCCGTACAGAACGTTTCTCGAGTTCTCGCCCGTCGCCTGCGGAATGAACGTCGAGTACAACGAGAACGCCGGCTTTTCGGCCCCGGGCATCTGCATCGTCAAGTAGTACGGCGGCTGAAGCGTCGGGTTTTCGGGTGTCGAGACCGGGTCGTTTGGAGTAACCCACGTGTCTTCCGACGAGTAGAACGTTCCCGGATCCGTCACGTGGTACGAGCCCAAAACCGCGCGCTGGACCTTGAACAGATCCGATGGGTAACGAATGTGCGCGAGCAGGTCGGCGCTCATCTCACTCGCCGGCTGAAGGGTTTCGGGGAAAATCTTTTCCCAGGTTGCCAAAACCGGATCCGTTTCATCCCAGGCATAGACAGTGACGGTACCGTCATAAGCGTCAACCGTTGCTTTGACCGAGTTCCGCATGTAGTTGGCCGGGCCACTCGGCACGGTCGAGCCCAACGTGTAGGTGTCAAGAATCGCGGTCGAAATGTCAACCGACGTCGAATAGGGATAGTTGTTGCTCGTCGTGTAGCCGTCAACAATCCACATGATTCGTCCGTCAACAACGGCCGGGTACGGGTCGTTGTCGAGCGTCAAATACGGCGCGACCTTGTTGACTCGAACCAACGGGTTGCGGTCGTACAAAATCTGTGAGTCTTCAGTAATAGCGTCCGACAACAACAGCTGTTCGGACTGGAAGTGCATCGCGTAAATCAACCGAGTGAAAATGTTGTCAAGTTTGGGGCCACCGTCACCTTCGAAGGTGTACTTTGCGTTTCCCGCCTCGGATTCGGAGGATGCCGACGGATAGTCGAGTTCGAGAGGTCCATCCGCGCCCTTAGCGCCGACGATGGAGTAGGGCGGCGATGATTCACCGAAATAGATTCGGGGTTCGTAGGTGCCGAGCGCTCCTGAAACAGGGATTCCCGACTCGAGGAATGTTGGTTGGCCGTCGACGTTGCGCTCGTTTCCAAAGGCGGCAACGATTCCGTAGCCGTGGGTGTAAACGATGTGGTCGTTGTACCACGAGGCCGACGATTGTCCGCTGAGGTCTAATTCGCGAAGTGCGAGAACGGTGTCTTGCATGGTTCCATCAATCTCGTATCGATCGACGTCGAGGTGTGCGGGGAACTTGTAATACTGACGGAATTGTTCGAGCTGTGCGAAGGCATCCGACACGAGCCCCGGGTCAATAATGCGAATGTGCGCGGTGGTTTCGGCGTCGGCCCGAAGCGCACCCGGCTCGGCCGTCGTCGTCGCGTCATAGACAACCTCGTTGACCTTGTCCAAACCAAAGCCCGCACGAGTTCCATCAATGTTTCGCTGAATGTACTGGGCTTCCAAGGTTCGCGCACTGGGGTCAACCTGGAATCGCTGGACGATCCAGGGGTAAGCGCCGCCGATCACGATAGAGGCGACGATGAGCATTGCGCCACCGATGATGGGAAGCCGCCAGCGACCGATGAATGCGGTCACGAGGAAGAACACGGCGACAAGAACCGCGATTCCCGCAAGTATTTGGTGACCGGGGATTGTTGCAGTGGCTTCGGTGAATCCGGCACCGGCGGTGAGGAAGCCCTGGGACGGCGACACGAGAGTCAGGTATTGATTGATCCACAGGTTCGCGGCCTGGACAAGCACATAGAGCGCCCCGAGTATGGCGATTTGGGCGCGGAAAGGCTTCGAGATGATGACCTCGCGATTCGCCGAAATACGGACGCCGCCATAGAGGAAACCGGCGGCAGCACCTGCGAGAAGTGACACGAGCAGCGCCCCTTCGACCTGCCCGACAACGAACTGGTACATCGGAAGGTCATAAACGTAGAACGAAACGTCGAGCCCAAACTGCGGGTCGGTCGTGCCGAACGGAGTCTTGTTCATCCACTGCACAACGATGGGCCAGTTGCTGGCCGCCGGAATCGCGGCGAATATTCCAACCGCAAACGGCCCGACGTGCATGACGAGTTTGCGAATCGGCTCAATGGCGAGGCGGTAGCGTTCCGCACCTTCCGACAGGCGAACCGTCAGTGGACGGGTGCGGTAGGCGATGTTGAGGCTCAGCCACAGTGGAACGGACATGAGAACGAACGCCGCCACCCCGATAGCTCCCAGCGCAATCCATTGGGTGAACAAAACAGAGGTGAACCCGGCTTGGTCGTACCAAAGAACATCAACCCACACGCCTGCGAAAGTCACAAAAGCGGCAATCAGAGCCAGAACCACGCTGACGGCAACAATGAGAGGGGAACGCTGTCGAAGCGAAGCGGGAACGGTCACGGCATGAACTCCTTATGTTGATTAAAGTGTACCCGCCGCCGCGTAATCGCTAATCGGCGGAACAACGAGGAAGTGACGACGTCCCCGTTGTGGTCGAGATTGCCTTCAATGCTGCCAACGCATCGTCGAGCGTCGACACGGAAACTTCGCGAAGCCCATCGGGAACGTGCCCGACGAGAGCGGCGCAGTTTTCGGCGGGAACGAGCAGCCAGGTTGCTCCGGAATCGCGAGCGCCGTAGGCCTTTTGGACGATGCCTCCGATGGGACCGACCAATCCGTCTGCCGTAATTTCACCCGTCCCAGCAACGTTTTCACCGCCGTTGAGCGCGCCGGGAGTGATGGTGTCGATGATTCCCAGCGCAAACATCATGCCCGCACTCGATCCGCCCACATCCGCGAGCGAGATGTCAACCGTGAACGGGAATCGATAGGTACCGCCGCACAGAATTCCGATCACCGGGGTTGTGCCGTCTTGTTCTGACGCGACGATGCCGACCGTCAATGTCTCGAGGGTTCCGTCGCGTTCAACCACCAGGTCGATTGAATTGCCAATCCCCGCGGTCTTGATGACAGCGCGCAGGTCAGAAACGTTGTGTACAGCGATACCATCAGCTGTTTTGACAATGTCACCGGGCTTAACTAATTTTTCCGCCGGATAACCGGGAGTCGCTTCGGCCACCACAATTTCGGATTCGAAAGAGATTCCCTGACTCGTCAGTGCAGCTGCGATCGCTTCTTGTTGCGAATTGTCCATCTGAATCTTTGCGGCGTTCACCGAATCGGTCCGCGTAGTTCCCGCCGGGTACAGCGATTCCATCGGGAGAACCGCGTAATCGGGACGCATCCAGGCGGCGGCGACCTCAAGCCAGCTCGGGTGGGAATCGGGCGACCCCGTGACATAAACGGTGAGCATCGAGAGTTCACCGTCCGTCGGGAAGGTCTCCGTCCCGGAAACCGAGATCATCGGCGTTTCCTTGCCGTCGGCATCCTCAGTGGACCCCAACGTGTTGTACACGGGGCCGGGCGTTTCGATGACATACGGTGCCGGAACCACCGCGAGCCCAATCGTGCCAACAGCACTCAGCGCCAGCAATGCGATGCCCCACTTCGCGCGGCTCGGGCGCGATCGTCGTGGGCTAGTTTCGGTCGAGGATTCAGTCACGTATTCCACACTATGTCACGAGTCGAACAGGTACGGTTGTTGACATGGCTGACGACGGCGCTGACGAGTTCCAAGACATGCTGCGCAAGTTCCTCGAGAGCGGCGAGCACTTTGATATCACCGAACTCGCGAAAGCTGCGGGGCTTCCGGGCGATGCCGCCACCATCGAAAAGATGTTGATGCAGCTCCAAGAAGCACTGTCACACGGGAATGAAGGAATCACCGAGCAGATGGTTCGTGATACCGCAACAAAGGTCGCCAACAACGAGGCGGTGTCGGTCGACTCGGCGACCGTGGCAGCGGCCGAGAACGCCCTTCACTTGGCATCGCTGTGGCTGGACGAGGCCACCGCAATTTCTCCTCTCACCGTAAGCCCGTCGACCATGACCCGCGGCGAGTGGGCACGGGCCACAATCCCGGTATGGATTCAAATCTCTGAGCCCGTGGCGAAGTCGATTTCGACCGCCGGCGAGCGCGCGTTGGGCGACAGCATTCCCGAGGGTGAATCCGCGACGGCGGCGGGTGCTTTTGCTGCGTTGCGGCGACTCGGTGGCACTCTGTTCTCGTTGCAACTCGGTCAAATCATTGGACAGTTGTCCGGCGAGGTGCTCTCGGGCGGCGACATCGGAATTCCGCTCCTCGACGGAATTCTCGAACACGAGTTGCGCGCGGTCCTGATCCCACAGAACATCGCTGCTTTCGCCGAGGGCCTTGACATCCCACTGGACGACGTTCTTCTCTACCTCGCAATCCGCGAGATTGCCCACGCACGCCTGTTCAAACATTCCAAGTGGCTCAAGTTGGGGCTCGTCGCGAGCATCACCGATTACGCAAACGGAATTTCCATTAACGCCGAGAGCATGCGTGACGCGATGAACGACATCGATCTGTCCGACGCCGAGGCCCTGCGGCGACTCGTGAGCGACGGGTCGTTGATTCCGCCCAAAACTGAGGAACAGGTCGTCGCGCTCGGCCGAATCGAGACCCTGCTTGCGCTGATTGAAGGGTGGGTCGACGTCGTTGCCGAGAACGCCGCCCACCGCCTGCCAAGTCGAAGTGCCATCGCGGAAATGGTCCGCCGAAATCGAGCTGTCGGTAGGCCGGGTGAAAAGGCGCTGGCTGGACTCATTGGAATTGATGCCCGCCCCCGGCGTTTGCGCGAAGCAGCCGAGATGTGGCGTGCGCTTGACGCAGCCGTTTCACCCGAACAGCGTGACAGCGTGTGGGGCCACCCCGACATCATGCCCACCGGTGACGACATTGATGACCCCGCGTCTCTGATTTCTCGATTGTCAGCACAGGTCGCAACATCCGATGCCATGGACGATGCAATTCGCCGGTTGATTGATGAAGACGGGACTGTGGACGACGACTGACGTCGATAGACGTGGTGTGGGAACATTCCACGGTGTTCATTCGCATCGACCCTTCGATTCCAGTCGTGTGGCGTGATTCCGAAACAGTGCAATTTGGGCTCGATCCCGAGCACGCACGATTGGGTCCTCTTGATTTGACCAGCGCGAGAGGAATCGCGGAATTGGTGCGGGGAACGAGCCTGGCTCGACTCGCGTCGATTGTCGGAGGCGAACAGGCCGCCCGAACCCTCATTGATTCGTGTGGCGAAGTTTTCCATCGAACACCTCGTGCGACACTGCCGCGACTCGCCGTCGTGGGAGTTGCTCCTGCAACGGATACCATCGCCCGAACCTGGGCGGGGTCGACTCGCTCGACGGTTGTCGCCGGGTCCAGTTCGGACCTCACGGGGGTCGACGTCGATTTCGTCCTCCTCGTCAGCCATTACGTCGTTTCCCCGATCGACGTCCAGCCCTGGCTCGGCCGTGACATCCCGCACTGTGCGATCGTCTTCGGTGAATCCAGTGTCCGCATCGGACCTCTCGTGATTCCCGGAGAGACCGCATGCATTCGCTGTGTCGAGTTGGCCCACATTGACGGCGATCCCGCCTGGTCAGCAGTCGCCCCGCAAATGTGGAGGCGGATAGCATCGGCCGATTCTGTTGATCTCGCAATTCACGCGGCGGCGGAGTCGTTGGGTATGTACCCGATGGGTGGCGGCTACTCGGTTCGCGTCGACGGCGTGACGTTCACCCGCGCGGTGTCACCACACGCCCTTCACCCCGATTGTGGGTGTCGCGCTATTCCAGATGTTCTGGAATGAACCGACTGCGCGTGCGCACCGCGCCCGACGCCTTCTGGCGTTCGGCCCAGCTCAGAGTCAGTGACCGCCCCGCGCGAGTGAACGCGACGTAGGCAAGTCGGCGCTCCTCCTGCATCGGACCCTCGCCCATCGAATAGGACAGCGGGAACAACCCGTCGCTCATGCCGATGACGAAGACCGTGTCCCACTCCAACCCTTTGGCGTTGTGAGTCGTCGACAGGGTCACCGCGGATACGGCGGGTTCCATCTCGTTGTCGGCACGGTGCTTCAAGTCTGCTGCCAGATCAATGACGGTTGCCTCGGCCGGCAAGTTCTCAGCAATCTGCGCGAGTGTCGACATGATGTTCCAGGCGTGACGATCGACAGGGTTTGCAGGCGGCTTGGACAACCATCCCAGATTTTCGCGCAAGATGAGCGCCATGGTGTCCCGCGCGCTCGCGGCGGGATCGGTTTGAAGACGTCCGCGAACCAGGACAAGCGCTTGGGTGACGACGGGTTCGTCAAAAAACCGCCCGCCACGAACTCGAAACGGGATTCGCATCTCGCCTAGAACCTGCTCTAGCACGAGCGATTGCACGTTGATGCGATACAGCACCGCGATATCTGCAGGGTCGGTACCTCCATCGATCGCGACACGGATGGCAGCGCCGATCGAGCGCGCTTCGTCCTCGTCCGTTGCCGACACGATGACGCGCGGCGCTGGACCGGATTCCCGCATCGAGACGAGTTCCAGTGGCGAATTCGGAACAGTCGAGTTTGCCAGCTTGACTATCTCGGGAGTTGACCGGTAGTTCCGATCCAACTCGACGGTTGTCGCACCGGGAAACTCCGATTCAAACCGCAGAAGGTGCTCGTCCGACGCACCCGCGAATCCGAACACCGTCTGGTTCGGGTCGCCCACGACACAGACCTCGGAGTGGTCTCCCCGCCAGGCATCGAGGAGCGCTCGTTGAACGGGCGACACGTCCTGGTATTCATCAATGACGAAAAAGCGGAACTGCTCGCGAACGCGGTCGGCAACCCATTTTTCCGAGTTCAACATCCCGAGAGTCGCGATGAGGGTGTCTTCGAAGTCAAGATTTCGTTGATCGTCCTTGAGCTCTTCGTATTTCTCAACGAGCGCGAGTGTCGCATCCACGGACAGACCACCGGGAAGTGGTCGCTCGGGTAGAACTGTCGCGTAGTGCTCCATTGACAAGAGTCGAACTTTTCGCCATTCGATTTCTGCCGCGATTCCTCGCAACAATTCGTCTGTCGCGTGAATGTTCAATTGCGCTGTCGCTCGCTTGAGCGTCGCCGCTTTGGAATGAAGCACTTTCGGCAAATCTCCGCCGATGAGGTCTGGCCAGAAGTGCGCCAGTTGACGCATCGCCGCGGAGTGAAAGGTGCGACACGCAACACCCTCGACACCTAGTTCGCTGAGTCGGCTTCGCATCTCGCCCGCCGCCTTGACCGTGAAGGACAGGGCTAGGACCTTTTCGGCGCTGTACACGCCGGTTTCGACGCCGTAGGCGATTCGGTGCGTGATGGCTCGCGTTTTTCCAGAACCAGCACCGGCGAGTACCCGAACGGGTCCGACGAGAGCGAGTGCGACCTTCCGTTGGTTTTCGTCGAGAGATTCAATGAGTGCGCTCATCGTGTTCCTCTCGCGTGGCAAACCTGAACGGACGCGGGTTCGGCTTAAAGTACCGATATGGCATTGTCCCCCATCATGCTAACCGCGTGGGCGGTTGCAGAGATCCCGTCTCTCGAAATCGACGGCTACCGGGACTCCTCGACCGCAGACTTTGACCGCGTGACGTGCCGAACGGCGGACGATCGCGTGATCTCGATTTCGTCACCCCTAACCGCTCCCGCCGCGGACCTGCAGAATGCAGAACACCGTGTCGGGCAGCTTCTCGGAGCTGGAGTGCGTGAGCGGTTACCGTTTGGAGTCCCCCACACTCTCGCGGCGGGCACCCATGACTCGCGTCGAATTGTCGTGACCGAGGAGACAAGCGGTACGCCGTTGTCGAGCCTCAAAGACGCTCGCGTTGTCATCCCCTCGCTTGCTGCCGCGATCGCGGCCATCCACAGCCTGCCCGCGTCGATTGTCACGCGAAACATCATTCCCGCGACGACCTCGCTCGACAGCCTGCGCGATGCGGCCGGAATCATCGACCGCGCACACCAGACGACCAAGGTCCCGAGCGCATTGCTCGATCGCTGGGATGCAGCAATCGAGGACTCGGGCATGTGGCAGTTCACTCCCACGATCACGCACGGAAATCTCGACTTTGACGCCGTCCTCGTTGACGGAGCACACGTGTCGGGAGTCATCAAATGGTCTAACGCTCGAGTGGCCGACCCCGCGGACGACCTCTGGCGCGTGTTCGCGCGGTTCAGCGCTGACGACGCGGCGGAATTCATGAGCATCTATGCGACCGAACGACCGACTAACGACAAGCGCATCGCGCATCGCGCGCGATTCGCATCGGAACTAGACGTCGCGCGCTGGCTTATTCACGGAACGGATTCGAACGACGACGGAATTGTCGCCGATGCGGTTGTCATGTTGAACGACCTCCTCACCACGGTGACCGACAATCCCGCGACCGACCTCGGAGCGCCACCGAAATCACCGACAACGCTAGTTTTCGGTGAGGGAACAACACCCGCGGCGACCGTGCAGACCGAAGAACCGTCGACCGAACCGCTCTAGCTAGTCAATCGGCGGAAGTGCGTCGAGGCGTGCGAGGCGCTCGGGTTCGATGGTCCATTCCCAGTCGTGTGCGATGTAATACAGCACCGCATCAACCTCGGTCACGTCAATCGACAACAGCGCGGCGAGTGCGCGACGATACAGCACCAGTTGCATCGCTTTGGCGTCTTTTTCCGATTCCGTCGGTTTCGCTCCAGTCTTCCAGTCGACGACAACCCAGCGACCGTCGATTCGATAGACCGCGTCGATCTTGCACACCACGATGTGGTTGCCCTGGGGAAGAAGAATTTCTAACTCGGTGTGCTCGGGTGTCAGTCCCGGCCAACGGGACGCGAGGTAGGCGTCTTTCAACTTTCGCATTCCGTCGTCGGAATCGGGAAGGTCGTTTGCCTCATCCCAACCGTCAACGAAATCATCGTCGACGGCGCCCCGTTCAATCCAGAGGTGTACCTCGGTTCCCAAACGCGCCGCACGGTAGGGGCGTGTCGGCACGGGGCGACGATTACCCTCGCGGACCTTGGCGAGGTCCATTGACCATTCGGCGTAACGTGACGCCGGAATACGAACCGGAATGTCCGCGGCGCCGACGGTTTCATGCGCGAGAAGTTGTTCGATAGCGCGCGCATCGGCCGGGTCAACCGAATCGGTCGACGACTCAACCGCTCGGGCTGCGGCGTCATATGCTGCGCGATTCGACGCCCGGCCGAGCGGGTCACGCGGTGGCCACTCGACGGCGACTCCCTCGCCGTCCGGGTTGAACTCGGGAACAGGATCGATGACGGCCTTGTCCAAGAGACCCGCAGCCTGAAGTTCGTCCCAATAGGTACTCGGAATCTTCGCGTTCTTACCTTTGCCCTCGAAATGAGCACCCGAAATCCAGAGGTGGTGGCGTGCTCGTGTCACTCCGACGTACATCAATCGACGTTCTTCGGGAAGGATCAACGTGGTTTTGAGTCGCAGTGTGTAGGCGTCGGACTCGGTGAGGAGTTCCTCAATGGTGTTCGCCTTGTCCCAATTGAACTCGGGCAGGTAGGCGCGGTCACTGCGGAATTTTCGTGGCAGGGCGCCGAGTTGCAACCACCCCATTTCATTGGCCGCCTTGGACTTGTCCCCGCGAAGACTGCCGTTGGCGGGAATGGGTGGTTGTGTCCATCGCGGCAGTGCGACGACGTCCCACTCGAGGCCTTTGGACGAATGAACGGTCAGAACTTGGACGACTCCCGGTTCCGGCTCGTCCGTTCGCGGAGTCATCCGTTCACGCTTTTCAACCTCGAAAAGCCAATTGACGAAACCGCGGAGCGAGTGATCCGACGGAATCGCGAGATACGCATGGACGAGGTCGTCGAAGGCCTCGCGGTATGCGGCGGGTGAATGGTGAAGCGACGCAGCCCCCTCAACATCGAGTTGAAGTGCCGTGGCGGTCAGGTTGACCATGTCCGGGATTGAGACGTCGACGTGCGACCGCAGGTTGTGGAAGAACTCGGCGGCGTGCACGAGTCGTTCCCAGCCCTTGTCGCTGAAAGACACGCGCTTGTCGAACTCCGCCTCCGTCTCGACAACGTGGCGAGCGGTG
>Ga0214921_10008661_pt1 | contig 13113 bp, 12 predicted proteins | sample LL1505_MetaG_FD_177992 | JGI IMG/M metagenome (GOLD analysis project Ga0214921, IMG submission 177992) | Freshwater microbial communities from Lake Lanier, Atlanta, Georgia, United States - LL-1505 | ecosystem: Environmental > Aquatic > Freshwater > Lake | place: USA: Georgia | collected... | reverse complement strand
TCTACTGAAGCTACAACTGATTCTGCTGCTGCAACTGTTGATACAGCTGCTGTTGCTGTTGATTCTGCTGCTGTTGCAACTGATTCAACTGCTACTGATTCTGCTGCTACAAAGTAGTAGATCATCAAAATCTAACTATTGCCCTCCATTGTATGGAGATCAATTATAAAGGCACTTTGTTTTACATTGTGCCTTTTTTAGTACGAATACTTGTTAGTAAAATGTAAAAAACTTTGTTGTTTTAGCCTATTTTAGGGACTTTTAGCCTATCTTTGTACCACGATGAAAGCAAATAGCAACTGGTTTTACTTTTTCTTTTATTTCTACTTTAACCAAAGTAGCCGGGTAGTATTTGTAAAAGCATAAACGAAATAACTAAATATACCATCCCGGCTCAAAAAGCCGGGATTTTTTATTAAATAACTAGGGTCAAGAATAAGAACAGATTGAAAGGATGCATAAGAAAGTGACGATACAAGGATACGAGGGTAGTTTTCACCAAGTGGCTGCAAGGCAGTTTTTTGGCAAAGATGTTGACGTGGTTCCCTGTGCCACATTTAGAGATGTAGTTCGAATAGGGGAAGATGCAAAACAATCCGATGGTGCTGTGATGGCCATGGAAAACTCCATCGCGGGAAGTATCCTTCCCAACTATAATTTGTTACAAAAAAGCAAATTACAAGTGATTGGCGAAGTATACTTATCAATAAGTCAAAACCTATTGGTATATCCTGGTGTAAAATTGAAAGACATCAAAGAAGTGCACAGTCATCCGATGGCCATTCTTCAATGTTTGGATTATTTGGAAAATCATCAATGGAAGTTGGTGGAGACAGAAGATACTGCTTTGAGTGCAAAACATCTGCGTCAACACAAAAGCAAACATATTGCAGCAATCGCTAGTAAGTTGGCTGCGCAAATATTTGACTTAGATGTAATCACGCCAGATATCCATACTTTAAAAAACAATATCACCCGTTTTTTAATCATGGTGCCTGCAAAACAAAAAATAGAAATAGCAGATGCTGATAAAGCCTCTATCTATTTTCAAACAGACCACTCAAAAGGTATTTTATCCAAGGTATTGGCTAAGATAGCGCAGGGTGGAGCTAATTTAAGCAAGTTACAAAGTATGCCGATACCTGGCAGTACTTTCAAATATGGTTTTTATGCAGACATTGAGTTTGAGCAAAAAAAACAATTGGATAAATTATTGGTGGATTTAAAAACCATGACCAATAGTTTTAAAGTATTTGGAGTGTACAAAAAAGGTAAAGTTGTAAAAGGATAAGTATGAATTGGACGGTATCAAAAAGATTGGATGGAATTGGAGAATATTATTTTTCGACCAAATTGCGTGAAGTTGACGAACTCAACAAAGCAGGCAAGCAAATTATCAATTTAGGTATTGGTAGTCCTGATTTGCCACCGCATCCAGATGTGGTTAAAGCATTGCAAGAAGAAGCAAGTAAAGAAAATCAACATGCCTACCAATCATATAAAGGCGTTCCAGCTTTAAGAGAAGCAATCGCCGCGTGGTATCAAAAATATTTCAAAGTAGAAGGCATCAATCCTGCTACAGAAATATTACCACTATTAGGAAGTAAAGAAGGGATCATGCATATCTGTATGACCTATTTAAATGAAGGAGATCAGGTGTTAATCCCTAATCCTGGTTATCCTACTTATACAAGTGCAGTTAAATTAGCGGGTGGCACTCCGCTTTATTATGAGCTAACTGCCGAAAACAGTTGGGCGCCTGACTTTGAAAATTTAGAAAAATCAGATTTATCAAAAGTCAAGTTGATGTGGGTAAACTATCCACATATGCCAACAGAAGCATCAAATATTGATTTGTCATGACAATCCTTATGCATTTATTTTAAACAATCAACCCGAAAGTTTATTGTCCATAGAAGGTGCAAAAGAGGTGGTGATCGAATTGAACTCTCTAAGTAAAAGCCAAAACATGGCAGGGTGGAGAGTCGGCATGTTAATTGCTGCCGAAGACAGAATCAATGAAATACTTAGGTTTAAATCCAATATGGACAGTGGTATGTTTTTACCAGTCCAACTAGCTGCTGCAAAAGCATTAAGTCTAGACGAGCATTGGTATGAATCCGTGAATAAAATATATACAGCACGTCGCGAAAAAGTATTCGAATTATTAGATGTTTTAAAATGTGCTTATTCAAAACAACAAGTTGGAATGTTTGTTTGGGCAAAAATTCCGGCCACATTCAAAGACGGTTATGCATTAAGTGATAAAGTGCTTTACGAAGCAAATGTTTTTATCACCCCAGGAGGCATTTTTGGTTCTGCTGGTAACGATTATATCCGTGTGAGTTTGTGTGGGTCTTTAGAAAAATTTAGTGAAGCAATTAAAAGAATTGAAGCATGCGTTTAACAGTGATTGGTATTGGATTAATTGGTGGCTCGATGGCCATGACCCTAAAGCAAAAAGGCTTTGTGGAGCATGTCATTGGAGTGGACAATAATCCGTTGCACCAAGATCAAGCATTGCGATTGGGTATTGTAGATGAAATAATGACTTTAGAAGAAGCCATTATGCATTCAGATCTAATTGTGATTGCAACGCCAATCAATATTGCAGAAAAATTGCTTTCAACTATTTTAAATCTAATCGACAAACAGGTTGTATTTGATGTAGGGTCTACTAAGGAAAGTATTGTACAAATCGCGAACGTACATTCAAAAAAAGGAAGATTCGTTCCAACCCACCCAATGTGGGGAACTGAATTTAGTGGTCCAGAAGCGGCTCAACAAGATGCATTCAAAGAAAAGGCAACTGTGATTTGTAATAAAGAACAAATTGACCAAGATGCTTTGACTTTGGTAGAGCAGGTGTATGAGCAATTAGGGATGCATATATTATACATGGATGCAATGAAGCACGACATCCATGTGGCTTACGTAAGCCATATATCGCATATTACTTCTTTCGCATTGGCGAATACAGTGTTAGAGAAGGAAAAAGAGTCCGATGCTATTTTTGAATTAGCGAGTGGTGGTTTTGAAAGCACTGTGCGATTGGCAAAGTCCAATGCGGCAATGTGGGTTCCCATCTTTATGCAGAATAAGGAAAATGTGTTGGATGTGCTAAATGAGCATATCAGTCAATTGAAAAAGTTTAAGTCATGTCTTGAGAAAGAAAATTTTGACTACTTATCCGATTTGATTGAAAATGCCAATGGTATCAAAAGAATTTTAAAATAAAATTCAATTTAAAAGAAATTTAAACATTAAAAATGAAGAAGACAGAAGAGATGAATACAACGAATGAATTAATTGAAGCAGTAAAGTCTAAAAAAACTTTTGCTGAATTAGGTGTCAATGAGCAATTGGTAAAATCAGTGACCGAATTAGGTTACACCCATGCAACAGAAATTCAGGAGCGTTCTATTCCCGTTTTAATTAGCGGAACAAAGGATTTTATTGGATTGGCGCAAACAGGTACAGGAAAGACGGCAGCGTTTGGTTTGCCATTGATTCAATTAATTAAATCAGCCGATAAGCATCCACAAGCATTAGTGGTTTGTCCTACACGTGAATTGTGTATGCAAATTGTAAACGAATTGAACTTGTTCAAAAAGCACGTTCCTGGCGTTCAAGTTTTAGCAGTATACGGTGGTACATCCATTGGAATGCAAATAAGAGATTTGAAAAGAGGGGTTCAAATAATTGTAGCTACACCGGGTCGATTAATTGACTTGATTGAGCGTAAGGCGATTAATCTTGAGCAAATCGAATATGTTGTTTTAGACGAGGCAGACGAAATGTTGAACATGGGATTCCAAGAAGACATTGAGTTTATCTTAAAGAACACACCTAATCGTGAAAGCATTTGGTTATTCAGTGCAACCATGCCAACTGAAATCCGCAAAGTAAGTAAGCGTTACATGAAAGAGCCAGTGGAAGTCACTATTGGTAAAGTAAATGCAACAAACAAAAGTATCGACCACCAATATTATGTTACCTCGGCGCAGTATCGATATGAGACTTTAAAAAGAATCATTGATTTTAACCCAGGCATTTATGGTATCATCTTTACAAGAACGAAGGCAGATGCGCAAGATGTATCAGCACGTTTAACTCGTGAAGGATATGATATTGATGCCATTCATGGTGACTTGACACAACAACAACGTGATAGAGTCATGGGCCAGTTTAGAGACAAGACATTGCAATTATTAATTGCAACAGATGTGGCTGCTCGTGGGATTGATGTAAAAGGAATCACGCATGTCATTAACTATGAATTACCAGATGATGTAGAAGTATATACACACCGTAGTGGTCGTACAGGCCGTGCGGGTAGCCAAGGTATTTGTATTTCAATTGTACACGCAAGAGAGTCCTACAGATTGCGTCAAATTGAGAATATCAACAAAAGCACTTTTCATAAATTAGATATCCCAAGTGGTAAAGATGTATGTAGAAAACAATTCTTCCACGTAATGGATAAATTAATGTCTACCGATGTAAGTCATGGTGATTATGAAACTTATGTTCCAATGTTAGCAGAAAAATTTGCCGACATGACAAAGGAAGAAATTTTGAAGCGCGTTGCTGCTTTGGAGTTCAACCGTTTCTTGGCGTATTATGAAAATGCTGCTGATTTAAATATCCGTGCTGTTGAAAAAGGCCGTCGTGATGTTGGTGGCATGCAGGATCGTAATAGAGAGAGAGGACGTAACGAATACTCAGATCGCAGAAGCGGTGGAGACAGAACAAATGACAGCAGAGATCGTGGTGCAGACCGTGGAGATAGAGGCGGCCGAAGCCAATCAAGAGGGACTGCAGGTGCAACTCGTTTATTCGTGAATTTAGGCACTAAAGATGGTTTTTATAAAGCGAGTTTTTTACAATTTATTTTAGACATGAGTGATTTGAAAAAAGAAGTCTTGGGTAAAATAGATATGAGAGACATGAATAGCTGGATAGAAATTGAATCAGGTGCTGCTAAAAAAATGATTAGTGCTTTAGATGGCAAAAACTACAAAGGGCGTCGTATTCGTATGAATGATGCTAACAGTGGAGGCCAAAGAGGCAGTAACGAAGGATAAAACATCTCTAATTTATAAATTGGTTAACATGGGAATTTTAGTTCAGAAGGCACCATTGATTATTTCGGGTCCTTGCAGTGCAGAAACAGAAGAACAGGTCATGCAAACAGCTCAACGTTTAGCAGCTACTGGCAAAGTGGATATTTTACGTGCTGGTATCTGGAAGCCAAGAACAAGACCTGGTAGCTTTGAAGGTATTGGTACAAAAGGTTTGCCTTGGTTGCAACAAGCAAAAAAGGAAACTGGATTACCAGTTGCTGTAGAAGTAGCTACAGGCAAACAAGTGGAAGATGCATTGCATTTTGATGTGGATGTACTTTGGATTGGTGCAAGAACCACGGTGAACCCTTTCAGTGTGCAAGAAATTGCGGATGCTTTAAGAGGTGTTAAAGTACCTGTGTTAATTAAAAATCCCTTGAATCCAGACCTTGAATTATGGGTGGGTGGCATGGAGCGTATTGCAAAAGCAGGTATAGAAGAACTTGGGTTAATCCACAGAGGTTTTAGTTCTTATGGAAATACAGAATTCCGTAACGCACCTATGTGGCATTTAGCAATTGAGATGAAGCGTCGTTTCCCAGGTATTCCAATGATCAATGATCCTTCACATATTTGTGGTCGCCGTGATATTTTACAAGAAGTTGCACAACAAGCGATTGACTTAGACTATGATGGTTTAATCATCGAATCACATATTGACCCAGATAATGCTTGGAGTGATGCGAAACAACAAATTACACCAGAAGTATTGAAGGAAATGTTAGAAGCTATACGTTGGAGAAAAGAAGATATTGCTTCTGAAGAATTCCATACTGCACTAGAAAAATTACGTCAACAAATTAATCAATTAGATGATGAGTTGTTACAAGTTTTATCTACAAGAATGAAAGTGGCTCAAAAAATTGGTGAGTACAAAAAGAACAATGATATCACCATCCTACAAACCAATCGTTGGAATGAAATTTTGAAAAGAGCGGTTGCAAAAGGGAATAAAATGGGATTGAGTGACGACTTTATCACTAAATATATGGATGCAGTGCATATGGAAAGTATTCAACAACAAAATAAAATTATGAATAGCTAGGATTGTTTGGTAACTCCAGCAATCTTAGTTGTTATAAATCGAATTGTATGAAAAACTGGAAAGTAAAATTTTCAAATAATACTGTTGAGTTTGTATTGAATGGCAAATTTGCATCCATAACTAAAATGGTGGATAAGACAAATGCGATTTATATCACAGACGAGCATGTGTATGCCTTGCATCAACAAATATTTAAAGGGAAACCAACTATTGTTATTCCTGCAGGAGAATTACATAAGCAACAATCAACAGTCGATTTTATCATAGAAGCCTTATTAAATTTTGGTGCCAATAGACAATCTATATTGATTGGTGTGGGCGGAGGTGTTGTCACGGATATGGTCGGTTATGTGGCTGGTGTATTCATGCGTGGCGTACAATTTGGATTTGTCCCAACAACCCTATTAGCAATGGTAGATGCTGCTATTGGCGGAAAAAATGGCATCGACGTGGGGGTGTATAAAAATATGGTAGGACTAATTCGTCAGCCTGCATTTATTGTATACGACCACAGCTTCTTAGCGACATTACCAAGTTATCAATGGGAAAATGGTTTTGCGGAAATCATCAAACATGCTGCCATTAAAGATGCAAGCATGCTAAAGGAATTAAACGAAAAGGATTTATCCTTTTATCAAAAGAATAAAAAAGCATTGGCTGCGTTGATTCAAAAAAATGTGGAAATCAAAGTAAAAGTGGTTCAGAAAGATGAATTTGAACATGGAGATCGTAAGTTGTTAAACTTTGGACATACTTTGGGGCATGCTATTGAAAATGAACATGCTTTATTGCATGGCCATGCAATTAGTATTGGGATGGTTTATGCTGCTAAAATTTCACAAGTATTATTAGGTTTCACAGGTACAGGTTTATTGGTTGAAACACTTAAAAAATATGGTTTACCAACTGCCATGCATTTTGATATAGATGCAGCGATGGCACTCATGCAAAAAGATAAAAAGAAAGCCAATGCGGGAATGCAATATGTGCTTTTAAGTAAAATCGGGAAGGGTGTATATGAAACCATACCAATGAAAACTTTACAAAAACTGATTAAACTGTATTCTTAAAATGCGCGCGACAGTCTATCCAAATACACTGAGAGGCGAGCAGGTTGCACCGGCTAGTAAAAGCAGTATGCAAAGAGCATGTGCTGCAGCATTACTGCATAGAGGTACAACAAGAATATTGAATCCAGGTCATTCCAATGATGATCTTGCTGCAATAGATGTGATTCAGAAATTAGGTGCGATTGTTAAAACAGAAGATGGGTCTAATGAAAAAATAACTACTCCTAGTATTTTCGTGCAATCGGATGGTGTGAAGCCAATTGGCTCTTCTATGAATTGTGGAGAAAGCGGATTAGGTATTCGAATGTTTGCACCTATCGCTGCATTAAGTGACCAATCTATCACCATCGAAGGGAAAGGAAGTTTATTAAAAAGACCAATGCATTTTTTTGATACTATTTTCCCAAAATTAGGGATCCAAATACAATCGCAATCTGGTTTTTTGCCCATCCATATTAAAGGTCCTTTAAAACCTGCAAATATTGAAGTTGACGGATCATTAAGTTCTCAGTTTTTAACAGGTTTATTAATGGCTTATGCTGCTACAGAAAATACAAATACAGTGATTGAAGTGCAGGATTTAAAAAGTAAACCTTATATCGATCTCACTTTGTCCGTATTAAATACATTTGGTTGGAAGGTACAACACCAAGATTATAAACGTTTTGAATTTCTGGCACATCCACCTTTAGCAGAACACATTGAATATACTGTAGAAGGTGATTGGAGTGGTGCTGCTTTTTTATTGGTGGCAGGTGCTATCGCAGGGCCAATAGTTGTGAAAGGATTACAATTGGATTCTACACAAGCGGATAAAGCAGTGATGCAAGCATTGAAGGATGCTTGTGCAACAATTGATATCCATGAAAATTCAATTTTTATTGGTCCAGCAAAAGACAATACTGAAATAGTCGGCCCATTAAAAGCGTTTGAATTTGATGCGACGGATTGCCCAGATTTATTTCCTCCTTTAGTGGCGCTTGCGTCTGTTTGTAAAGGTGTATCAATCATTCATGGGGTAAATCGTTTAGCACATAAAGAAAGTGATAGGGGCCTGACCTTGCAAACAGAATTTTCGAAATTGGGTATTCGAATAGAATTAAATCAGGATTGGATGATGGTATATGGGGGGACAGGTATTCATGGCACCGAAGTATCTTCACAACATGATCACCGTATAGCAATGGCTTGTGGTGTAGCTGCTTTATGTGCTGATGGCCCAGTTACAATAACCGATGCTGAGGCGGTGAATAAGTCCTATACCGATTTCTTTAAACATCTGCAGCAATTAGGGGCTAAAGTTGATTTAGATTAAAATGCTTAACTTGTATACACTATAAAAGTACATTCATGAATAGTTTTGGTACCTTATTTAAAGTTCAAATTTTTGGGGAATCACATGGCGACTGCGTTGGCGTTTTGATTGATGGATGTCCAGCTGGATTGCCGATTCAACAGGCTCATTTTGTAGATGATATGGAACGCAGAAAAGGAGGAAAACAAAAAGGAACTACACCAAGACAAGAGGACGATATTCCTTTTTTTAAAACAGGTGTATTCAATGATACTACTACTGGCGCGCCATTGATGTTGATGTTTGAAAATAACAATACAAGAAGTGGTGATTATGAAAAACAAAGAGCAGTACCTAGGCCAGGGCATGCAGATTTTACTGCGCATCAAAAATTTGGCGGGTTTGAAGATTATAGAGGCGGCGGACATTTTAGTGGCAGATTAACAGCGGGTTTGGTGGGCGCAGGTGTGGTCGCAAAAAAAATCTTAAAAGGAATTGACGTAAATGCAAGGATATTAAGTATTGGTGGGGAAACAGATTTAGAAAAAGGCTTGCAAAATGCGATTGATCAAAAAGACAGCGTTGGGGGTATTGTTGAATGTGTAGTGAAAGGCTTACCAGTTGGACTTGGAGAACATTTCTTTAATTCTGTAGAATCTTTAATTAGCCATGCAGTTTTTGCAATTCCTGCAATAAGAGGGATCGAATTTGGAACAGGTTTTGCTGCTGCTAAAATGTTTGGTGTGGAGCACAATGATGCAATTATAGACGCCACGGGCAAAACAAAAACAAACCATGCTGGTGGTGTGGTTGGCGGATATACCAATGGCAATGATCTAGTATTTAGAATTGCAGTAAAGCCAACTTCTTCTACACCAAAGTTGCAACATACTTTGAATTGGGAAACCAATGAACAGGAAGATTTTTCGGTAAAAGGCAGGCATGATTTATGCATTGCATTAAGAGTACCCGTTGTACTTGAAGCGGTAACGGCGATCGTCCTAGCAGATCTGATGATGATCGATCAACGTATACCAAGAGTTATTCATCATTAAAATTAAAAAGAATGGAAAGCGAATTTATATATCATGTGACGACAGCTAAAGAATGGGAAGCAGCTCAAATAAATAAAAATTATTTGCCAAAAGATTATGCAAAAGATGGATTCATTCACTGTTCTATTGAAAGACAAATAGAAGGGGTGCTTGAAAGATTTTATCAAGGGCAAACTGGTTTAGTGAAATTGAAAATTGAAAAAGCAAAAGTACAAAGGCCAGTTTTATTTGAATTGGCAGAGGATTTGAATGAATTGTTCCCACATATATACGGCCCATTGAATTTAGACAGCGTGGTGGAAGTCCTACCTATTTAAATAAACAGTCATTTAAAACGTAGACCTATGAAAAAAACAATCATTCAGTCAATTGTTTGCGTTTATTTAATATTGATCTCTGGTTCTATACATGCACAAAAGATTGATGCTAATACACTAACCACAGAGAATTATTTGGATAGTGTCAATATCAGAAAGTACAAAAACAAAATCGATACCAAGAGAATTAAGATTGAAATCAATCATATCCAAGGGATTTCAAGTTTTTATAGTAAAAATTTAAATGGTACAATGACTTCTACAGGGGAGCGTTTTTTCAATAATAAGTTCACCGCAGCCTGTAATTTGTATAAGTTAAATACAATCGTAAGGGTCACTAATTTGAGGAATGGAAAGACGGTATTGGTTAGGATCAATGATCGAATGCACCCCAATATGTTGAAAAAGGGCAGGGTCATAGATTTAAGTCAATCAGCAGCTAAACAATTGGTTTTCAGTTCAAAAGGACTTGTAAAAGTAATGGTAGACGCTATTGGGTATTCCAAAAAGAACCCTAAATTAGACAATTAAATAGGGCTAGAAAAATTTCAATAATTCGCTTTTAAGGCCTAAATTTGTGAGACATTTAACAAACAATCATATGAAGAAATTATTATTTTCTCTAATCGCTTTGGGTTTTATTTTTAATGCTCATGCTCAAACTAGTAATGGCGATAAGAAAAAAACATCTCTAGCTATAAGATTCAATGCACTAGATTTTGGTTCTGCAGAGAATGTTCAAAATGGTTCAATAGGGTCTACTTTAAATGCAAGAAATTGGGGTCAATATGCATCTACAACTAAATCATTTGGTGTAAACTACACACGTCAATATACAGATCAAGTAGACATCTTTACCAACTTAGATCTAGGAATTGCACGTTTACCATTGTATGCACCAAACGCAATGAGAAGATCAAACGAAGATCTTTTGACTTCTATCGAATCTGGCGTGAATATCAAGATGTTCAAGGGTGATTTTAGAGTAAATCCATATGTAACAGCTGGTTTAGGTGTTCGTTCTTTCGCTTTCAGAACCTATAGCGCATATGCACCAGTTGGTTTAGGATTGCAAATCAAAACTTGTAAAGGATCTAATTTGAATATCACTACAACTTATTCAACTAAGATGTCTAAGTCTTTTGTTCCTTCTTACAACTATGGAGTTAGTTACAGCTTCTTGTTGAACTAATAAAAAAATATGTCAAAAAAAGTAATTGGTGTAACCATTATTTTATTTACTGCTTTGTTCACCAATGCACAAGATCAAAAAGTAAATAAAAATAAACCAGCATCGATTGCTTTAAAAGGATCTATACTGAATTTTAAGAAAACCCCTCAAACTGAGGGGTTAACTGTTTCTACCCCTGCTGTGGGTGTACAATTTTTTAAAGGAATTGCACCGCGTTTAGATGCTGTTGTAAATCTGGATCTTAGTGCACTAAAGTATCCATATTACGTTTCTTCTAAGCAGCCCAAAGCAACTAGTAATTCTACTTATGCTGCAGTTGACACACGCGTCCATTTAAAACTTGGCAATGATGATAAAGCACTGCTTCCTTATGCAATTTTAGGAATTGGGTTAGCAAAAGATGCGACTAATTTCACAGCCTATGCTCCAATGGGGCTTGGTGTTCAATTCAAGGCTATGCAAGGATCATTTTTAAATCTATTCGGAACCTACAATGCCGAGGCTTCTAAGCTGACTAAAATGCATACGAATTATGGCATTAGTTATTCTTTCCCTTTAAAATTGAAGGAGAAAAAAGCGATCGAATTACCAATAGCACCTATTCAATTAGACCAGGATGATGATGGCGTATCCAATGAAAATGATGACTGTCCAGAAAGAAGTGGGTTATTAAAATATAAAGGTTGTCCAGTGCCAGACGAAGACGGTGATGGTATCAATGATGAAAATGACAAATGTCCAAATGCAGAAGGTACAGTTCAATATAGAGGTTGTCCAGTTCCTGATACAGACAAAGATGGTATACCAGATGACAAAGACCCATGTCCAACAGTAGCTGGATTAGCAGCTTACAAAGGCTGTGCCATTCCAGACACTGATAAAGATGGTGTAAATGACGAACTTGATCAATGTCCTACCATTCCTGGTATTGCTGACAATAATGGTTGTGAAGACCTTCAACCTAAGCTCAGTAATATTGCTGCTGCTTTGAAATTTGAAATTGGACAAGTAAATATTGCGACTAAATCATTACAAGGTTTGGATTCATTGGTGCAAATCATGACACAATATCCTGCTACAAAATTATTAATTACTGGCCACACAGATAATACAGGATCAAGAAAAATCAATGATCCATTGTCTTTATCAAGAGCAAAGAAAGTACAATCTTATTTAGTTAAAAAAGGGCTTGCTTTAAATAGAACCTCCATTATTGGATTAGCTGATACGCAACCAATTGCGAGTAATGAAACAAATAAGGGAAGAGCTCAGAATAGAAGGGTAGACTTGACGATTCAATACGAATAACACTTTCTTACTTCATTTCTCATCTACTGGCAATATTTAGTTAGGGTCAATATCAATGATAATCTGCACAGACTTGTATCTAGGGTGCACTGAATTTAACTGAATAAAATGCAATAATTGTTTTTTTGCAATTTGTAGTTGCTGTGGTTGTTTGGTTATTTTAACACATAGCTCCCAAATATATTTATTCCTTATTCTATTAATAATGGGTTGAGCTGGACCCATGACGGTTTTTTGAATCATTGGATCCAATGATTTTAAAAAATGATTTGCAGCTTCTTCTGCAATATGGTTTTCTTTATGCTTAAAAAGAATACTCATTAACCTACTAAAAGGGGGGTAAGCAAAGTGTTTTCTATTTTTGATCTCGAACTCATAAAATGTATGATAGTCATGGGTATGCACGAATGCTACAATCGGATGATTTGTTTGACTCAGTTGCATAATCACTTTACCTTGATCATTTTTTCGACCTGCTCTTCCACTCACTTGTTCCATCATCTGAAATGCCCTTTCATTGACCCTATATTGATTAAAATTTAATAAGCTATCACCGTCCACAATTCCCACTAAGTCTACATGTTCAAAGTCTAGTCCTTTAACTACCATTTGCGTGCCTACCAATACATCTATTTCTCTTCTTTCAAATTGTTGAATCAACTGATCATGTTCATTCTTCCCTTTAATATTATCCAAATCCATTCTT